>ENA-UOOE01002447-UOOE01002447.1-fermentation-metagenome-genome-assembly--contig:-NODE-2447-length-13284-cov-21.685010_pt1 | contig 13284 bp, 15 predicted proteins | sample MGYA00245776_ERZ724021 | MGnify/ENA primary metagenome ERZ724021 (study PRJEB28704, sample SAMN03018321) | fermentation metagenome | biome: anthropogenic terrestrial biome; feature: soil...
GCGTGCTTTTGTTTTCGGTACTTACGCAGATGTGCGGCTTTACGCCGAAGTGGGGCATACTTACCGGCGTAAGGCCCGTGAAGCTTTACGGAGGCATTATGGCAAAAGCCGGCAAAGCCGGTGCAAAAAAATATTTTGAAGAGAAACTTTTGGTGTCAAAAGAAAAAACAGAGCTTGCGGCAGATGTGTTTGAGAACGAGCGCGGCATACTCGCGCTGCAGACGCCCGACTCTTTCAGCCTTTATATAGGAATTCCTTTTTGCCCTACAAGGTGCGCGTACTGTTCTTTTGTCTCGTCGTCTGTAGATAAAACCTTTAAGCTTATACCCGCTTACGTGGAACTTTTGTGCAGTGAGATAAAGCGTACGGGAGAAGTTGCCGAAAAGCTCTGCCTCAAGCTTTTGTCGGTTTATGTGGGCGGAGGAACGCCGACTGTGCTGACGGCCGGCCAACTCGGGCAGGTCCTTGATGCAGTCCGCTCGTCGTTTGACATGTCGTACTGTATGGAAGTAACGGTTGAGGCGGGCAGGCCGGACACTGTCACTGAAGAAAAGCTTTACGCCATGAAGTCAAGGGGCGTTGGGCGCATAAGCATAAACCCGCAGACTATGAGCGACGACGTACTGACGGCCATAGGCAGGCGCCACACGGCGGCACAGACAGTTTCGGCGTTCCGCCTTGCGCGCGGGTGCGGCTTCGGCAATATAAATATGGATATAATCGCCGGGCTGCCGCGCGACGATGAAGAAGGCTTTAAACACACGGTTGACGTCATAACGGACATGTCGCCGGAAAGTATAACCGTACACACCCTCGCGCTGAAACGCGCCGCAAGGCTTGCGCAGGAAAAAAGCGGTGCTTCCGCCGCAGGTACGCAAGACGCTGGCAGTATGATAATGTATGCCGACTCGGTGCTGCCTGAAAAAGGCTATATCCCGTATTATCTCTACAGGCAGAGCCGCATGGCCGGCAACCTTGAAAACACCGGGTGGTGCAAGCCGGGGTTTGAAAATCTGTATAACGTGTTTATAATGGAAGAACAGCAGACCATTTTAGCCTGCGGATGCGGGGCGGGTACAAAGCTTAAAGACCCGTGTTCGGAAAAACTTGAGAGGATATTTAATTTTAAATACCCATATGAATATATAAACCGTTTTAACGAAATAATCGGCAGGAAAGATTTGGTGATTGATTTTTATGGAAAGTCGCAGCAAGAACTTCAGGGAGTATGAAAATACGCTTGATGATATAAACCGTGAGGCGCGTTCCGACCCGCGCATGTTTGTGGAAAATTCCGAAAAAGCTTTCCATAAAAATATTATGGATATAGCCGAGAAAATAAAAAACGACAGGGAACGCTGCAAACTCGTAATGCTTGCCGGACCTTCGAGCAGCGGCAAGACGACAACCGCCCACCTGCTTTCGAAAGCTTTGCGCAAAGTGGGCATAGGCAGCGTAATCATTTCGCTTGACGATTTTTATCTCGGCGAATCCTGTGCGCCGCTGCTACCGGACGGGCAGCGCGACTATGAGTGCATAGAAGCGCTTAATGTTCCGGAACTTAAGAAATGCCTGCGTGATTTAGCCGAAAACAGCCGCTGCAGCATGCCGGTTTTCGACTTTGAGATACGCGCCCCGTACCCGCATAGGCGCCATATAGTTCTTAACGACGGCGAAATAGCTATTGTTGAGGGCATACACGCGCTTAACCCCATGCTGCTCGACAGCGCGAAAGGGCTTAAGGCTTATAAAATTTACATAAGCGTAAAGCAGGGCGTGACCGACGGCAAAGCGCAGCTGCTCGGGCCGAACGATATAAGGCTCGTCCGCAGGATTGTCCGCGACTACAACTTCAGAGGTACAGCTCCCGAGAGGACACTTGCCATGTGGGGCAACGTCATGGCCGGTGAGTATAAAAACATAAAGCCGTACAGGGGAGGGGCGGACTTTACCATAAATTCTTTCCATGCTTATGAGCTGTGCGTGCTGAAAAGGCAGGCGTCGGGACTGCTGTCAGGGGTTCAGCCGGAAAGCGTTTTTTCAGGCACGGCTTCGAAGCTGCTGTCGGCCGTGGAGCGCTTTTACGCGATAGACGAAGATACCGTGCCTGCGGATTCCATTATACGTGAGTTCATAGGGGAATAACGGCACGTTTATTGGCTTTTTATGCCGGTACGTGCCGCAGCCAAATAACTTTACAATTAAAATTAATATTATATATATTGAATTTGTTTTATTTTCAGTGGTATAATAAAACAAATAAATTACGAAGGAGCGACGGTTATGGGACTTTTTGAAGACGTTGTGGTAAACGCGAAGTCGGCCGTGGACGTGGTAGGGAAAAAAGCCGGAAAATTTGTAGATGTTTCCAAGCTGCGTATTAACGCTGCCGACATAAACAACGAAATTTCCAGAAAATTCGAGGAACTCGGCAGGGCCGTTTACGAGGCAGCTAAAGACGGGAGCGACACTTCCAATGCCGTAAGCGAGCATTCTGCCGAAATAAACGACCTGTACGACCAGCTGAACGCAGTAAACGCACAGCTTGCTTCCGCACGCGAAAGGCTTATATGTAAAAACTGCGGAAACGAAAACGTGCAGGGAGCGACATACTGCAGCAAATGCGGCGCAAAGCTTACGGAGTAATGCAAGGCTGCAAATTGAATTATTGTGTTGAAAAGGGAGGGCCGTACTCCCTTTTTTTTCATATGTACTTGAAACGTACCGTATAATGATTTATAGTATTGTAGTGTTTTTATACGGCATGGTTTCTTGCGTGAACATAGGCGGATGATTCTGAAGCCGGCGCCGTGTCTGCTAATTTGAATGGATGTGCTTTAATGGAACAGAAAAGACGTACGGAAGTGCGGCGCCAGAGTTTTCTCCACGGTGCGTTTATACTTATCGCCGCAATAATAATAGAAAAAATAATAGGCGCGCTTTTTAAAATACCTCTCGCGTGGATACTTACACCTGTAGGCATGGGGTATTTTACGACCGCGTTTTCACTTTACTCGCCGCTTTTCAGCCTTTCTACCGCAGGGTTTCCTATAACAATTTCAAGGCTTGTGTCCGAAAATTACGTGCGTGGGCGCTTCAGGGACATAAGGCAGATACACAGGGTATCCATACGCATATTCCTGTTCCTGGGGCTTTTGTCTTTTTCTATAATGTTTTTCGGGGCGCGGCCGTATGCCAATTACACAAGCAGCCATCCGGAAAACGCTTTGGCGGCTATTTACGCGCTTGCGCCGGCGGCATTTTTCGCAAGTATGCTTTCTATTTACCGCGGTTACTACGAGGGACTGCGCAACATGTACCCGACCGCTATCTCAGAAGTGATAGAAGCGCTCTGCAAGCTGCTTTTCGGACTTACTGCCGCTTACGTTATAGTAAACTCCGGACTTAAGGAGTATGCCGCGGGCGGCACTGTCTACGGAATAAAAATGCAGTCGGCTGAGTATGCTAAGATGGCAACCCTCCCTTACGCGGCTGCGGGGGCTATTTTCGGCGTTACTCTCGGCGGCTTTATCGCGTTTATTTTCCTTCTTATTTACCATAAGAAAAACGGGGACGGCATATCCGACGAGATGCTCAGGCTCTCGCCGCGCCCGATGCCGAGAAGGGCCACCACGGCGCGCCTTGTACGCACCGCTATACCGATAGCGCTCGGCTCCCTCGCCGTAAATATGTCTACGCTTGTAGACAGCACATTCCTGCAGGGACGCATAGGCGACGTCATGGCTTCTGACCCTGGCGTGCTGCTCAACATGTACAAGGGCGTTATTTCGGAGTCGGCTATAAAGATGAACCTTGTGCCGGCGTTCATGTACGGGTGCTACGGCAATGCCATAACGCTTTTTATGTTTGTACCGGCCATGACGCAGGCGTTTGGCGTAAGCGCTTTACCTAACGTTACCGAGGCATGGACTGAGGGGAACCATAAGAAAATAAAGCGCAGCATAGAGTCCGTGCTGCGCATTGTCGGCATGATAACCGTTCCGGCAGGCGCGGGCCTGGCTGTTTTCGCAATGCCAATAGCTTCCATGATGTATGAGAACAACGGCCCAGAGATAATAGGCAAGGTCCTTTCTGTACTCGGCATAGCCGCTATATTCTCGGCTACAAGCACGCCGGTGAACAGCATGCTGCAGGCAATAGGCAGGGTGGACCTTCCGGTGAAAATCTTAGCCATAGGGCTTGCCGTTAAGGTAGTGCTTAATTACACGCTTGTAGGCATACCGGAAATAAACGTCATGGGCGCGAGCTATGGCACGCTTGCGTGCTACGTAATCATCATGGTCCTTGCGCTTTACAAACTGTGCAGGGAAGCGAAGGTAAAGATAAACTTCGTGCCTATATTTTTAAAACCGCTTCTTGCCTCGGCGCTCAGCATTGGCCCGGCCTATTTTCTGAGGCAGACGGCCGCGCAATTTATATCGGGCAAGATTGCAACGTGCGCGGCTATACTTATAGCTGTGGCTTTGTATATCTTTTTCATGCTTAAGTTTAAAGCCCTTAACAGGCGTGATGTTCAGATGCTGCCGCATGGAGAAAAAATTGCAAAAATACTTGAAAAACATAATTGGATAAGTTAAAATAGTACCAGTTTATTTAAATTATTCGAAAGAAGTGGTACAGGCTTGGATTTTCAGTACAAGGATGTTTACGATATCAATGATTTGCTGAAGATTATGGCCATACTGCGTTCTCCCGGGGGCTGCCCGTGGGACAGGGAACAAGACCACAAAAGTATACGCAGCAATCTCCTCGAGGAAGCTTATGAGGCAGCGGAGGCTATAGATACCGGTGACGGAGAGCTTTTAAAAGAAGAACTGGGCGACGTGCTTTTACAGGTCGTCTTCCATTCGCAGCTCGAAAGCGAAAACGGAGGCTTTACTTTTGGCGACGTAGCCGACGGCATAGCGAAGAAACTTATTGTGCGCCATCCGCATGTTTTCGGTGATGTAAAGGTTAAAGACAGCGAAGAAGTCCTCGATAATTGGGAAGAAATAAAACAGCGGACAAAAGGCCGCGGCACACTTACGCAAGTGCTTAACGGGGTTTCTAAAGCGCTGCCGGCGCTTATGCGCGCGCAAAAGGTACTTTGTAAAGCATCGAAATCCTTTGGGACTGAAACGGAACCGGCTGATGCGGCGAGGGACATTTGTAAAAAGGCCGAAGATTTTTGTAAAGCGGTTGACACCGGTGATGCAACTGCTTATGAGAGCAGGCTCGGCGAGCTTTTGCTTTCTGCGGTTGATGCAGCAGGGCTTCTTCATATCGAAGCCGAACAGGCTTTGACAAAGTCGTGCGACAGGTTCATATCGGAGTGCGGGCAGAAAGAAACCGCAGAGTAATATGCCGCTTTGAAGTCATAATTCACAGTTACTAACTGTTGAATAATAAAAAACGGAGGTTAAGTATATGAATAAGACAGACTTAATTTTAGCTGTTTCGGAACAAACTGGTTTGGCAAAAAAAGATGCAGATAAAGCAGTAAATGCAGTAATATCCACGATAATGGAAACGCTTTCTAAAGATGAAAAAGTTCAGATTGTTGGTTTTGGCACATTTGAGGTCAGGACACGCAGCGAACGCCAGGGGCGTGACCCGAGAACAAACTCACCTATCACCATACCGGCTTCAAAGGTTCCGGCGTTCAAGGCAGGCAAGGCGTTCAAAGACGCTACCGCAATTTGATGTTTTATAAATCCGGGACTGAGGCAAACGGGCCGCGGCCCCGGCAATTTATTTTTATGGCAGGGCTGACGCCGCCGGTTAACGGGGCGGCATGCCTTTCGGAGGAAAATAATCTGTGAGACTTGATAAGTATCTTAAGGTGTCACGGCTCATAAAGCGTCGTACCATAGCAAACGAAGCCTGCGACGCAGGGCGGGTGCTTGTTAACGCAAAGCCCGCGCGCGCTTCTTATGAAGTGAAGATAGGCGACGAACTTGAAATTAAATTGGGCGCGCATGCCCTGAAGGTAAAAGTAACGGGAATAAACGAGTACGCCGCCAAAAGCAGCGCATCCGAAATGTATGAAGTAGTGCAGTAAAGCTGCCCTGACGGCTGTACGGTATAAATTGCCGGCGGCCGTTTTGCCATACGCACATGCGGCTGATTTGTTATTTAAGTATATGCTTCCCATACCGTGCATATTATTTTATTAGCCTAAGCGGGGAGGGGAGCCGAATTGCCTGAACAAAAAACGGTTAAAACACCGCATACCCTTGTTTTGGATAACAGGAAAGTGCTGACTGCAACAGGTGTGTCAAACGTCAACAATTTTGACGACGAAACAGTTACCGCCTGTACGGATATAGGGGAGCTGTCCGTAAAAGGTGCCGAACTCCATATAGAGAAGCTTAATGTCGAAACCGGCGAGCTGACTTTAAGCGGGGAGATAACGTCTGTGTCTTACGCTGAAAACCGGCCGTCGGGCGGGTTCTTTTCCCGTTTGCTCAAGTAAGGGAGTGTGCCTGTGTTCGGCTCGGATTTTTCTTACCAGGCGTTCGGCTTTGCGGTTTCCATAGCTGCCGGCATCGCTTTAGGCGCTTGTTATGACATACTGCGCATATGGAGGACTTTTTTCCATACACAGAAGCGGGCGGTCTTTTTCCAAGACTTTTTTTACATGGTTTTTGCGGCATTGCTTACTTTTCTGCTGTCACTTTCGCTTGGGGGGAAAGTCCGGTTTTATATTTTGCTCGGCGAGTTTGCCGGTTTTTTTTCGTATTACTATACTGTAGGGCAGATAACAGCGTGGGTTTTCAGAAAGGTATCGCGCTTTATTTACAAATATTTAGTTTATCCGGTAAGAAACGCCGCGGGTAAGCTTTTTAATAAAGTTTCGGGTGCGGTTTTGACTTTAGTGCACATTTTAAACACAAAAATAATTTTAAAAAGTAAAAAGTGCTTGAAAAGTCACGCCGTGGTAGTGTATAATTATATCCATAGACATAAATGCACACATAAAAAGCGGAAGGGTGCATTGCTGTATGCGAGAAATAAAAAAGCAAAAAGTTAAAAAAAGCTTTTTACTTCGTTTTGCTATATTTGTATTTGCTGTTTATATGGTCTGGGGGCTTGTAAACCAGCAGATAAAAATAAACGAAAAACGCAGGCAGCTTTCTGAGATCAAACAGCAGATACAGGTGCAGGAGATTAAAAACGGGGAAATCAAAAGCGCGCTTACCTCGGACGGGGACAACAGCGAGTATATAGAACGCAAAGCCCGTGAGGACCTCGGTTACGCTAAACCCGGGGAGCGTGTGTTTATAAATATAGCCGGAAAGTAAGCAGCTCTTTTATTTAAGGAGGAAAAAACTAATTTATGCAGCTTGAGGTAGGAGCGGTCCTTGAAGGAAAAGTAACGGGCATAACAAAATTCGGCGCTTTTGTCGAGTTGCCCGGCGGCAAAACGGGCATGGTCCATATTTCTGAAATTGCACCTATGTTCGTTAAGGAAATACGCGATTTTGTCTCATTAAACCAGCAGGTGAAAGTAAAAGTGCTTTCCATCAGCCCAGAGGGCAAGATAAGCCTTTCAATGAAAAGGGTTGAAAATAATAATACCGTCAGGCCGGCGGTGAGGAGCCGTGAGCCGCAGCGTGAATGCACCGGCCCAGGTAATTATGAATGGAAACCGAGCAGCAGGAATAAACCCGCGAGTTTCGAGGATATGCTTACTAAGTTCAAACAGACGAGCGACGAAAAGCTGCTCGACTTAAAAAAAGCAAAGGAATGTAAGCACGGCGGTTTCTCGCGCCGCTCCAATTCAAATCAGGCCAAATAAATTCAGCGGAGTATATGACTCCGCTTTTTTTAAATTTTGGACAAACTTTTCTTAGCAGGCTATTTCTATTATTTTAATCAGGGGATACGATATGGATTCACTTTTAATAACAAATGCATATATACATACTATGTCCGGCAAAGATATACCGAACGGATACATTTTTTCGGAAAACGGTAAAATTAAGAGCGTAGCTTCAGGCAGTCCGGATAACCTGGAAAATACGCGCATGCTTAACATGGGCTGTGCAAAGGTGCTTGACGTAAAAGGCGCCGGCGTTTACCCTGGCTTTGTCGATGCGCATACGCACCTCGGCATGTGGGAAGACGGCCTTGCGTTTGAGGGCGACGACGGCAATGAGGAAACAGACCCTGTAACGCCGCAGCTGCGTGCGGTTGACGCCATAAATCCGCTTGACCGCTGCTTTTCAGAGGCGCTTGAGGCCGGAGTAACGTCCGTAGTTACAGGGCCGGGAAGCGCAAACGCCATAGGCGGGCAGATGGCCGCAGTGAAAACGTACGGCACCCGTATAGATGACATGATAATAAAAGCCCCGCTTGCTATAAAAATGGCGCTTGGGGAAAACCCTAAAAATGTTTACCATGGCAAGGATGAAACACCGTCTACACGTATGGCGACAGCTTCACTCATCAGGAATGAATTCTTAAAGGCAAAGCGCTATGCGGACGATATCGCAAGGGCAGAAGACAGCGATGACTGCGACATGCCGGAGTACGACATGAAGTGCGAGGCGCTGCTTCCGGCGTTAAAAAGGGAAATACAGGTGCATATACACGCGCACAGGGCGGACGACATTTATACCGCCATACGTATTTCAAAAGAGTTCGGCCTTGACTACGTCATAGTTCACGGAACCGAAGGCTATTTGATAAAAGACGGGCTTAAAATGGAAAACGCACGGGTACTTTCGGGGCCGATACTGAGTGACAGATGCAAACCAGAGCTTAAAAACCAGACGCCGGCAGCGCCGGGCATACTTTCTTCAAACGGAATACTGACGGCTATAATAACCGACCACCCGGTAGTGCCGGTACAGTACCTGCCCATGTGCGCCGCCATAGCTGTACGCGAGGGTATGGAGAGGGAAGAAGCCTTAAAGGCTATTACTGTAAACCCAGCGCGTATATGCGGCATAGACGGCCGCGTAGGCAGCATACGCGCGGGGATGGACGCTGACATGGCTGTTTTCGAGGGTGACCCGCTCGACATTAAGTCAAAGCCTGAGTATGTAATTGCGGGCGGGAAAATAGCTGCCGGCTGCGGGAAAAGGTGATTTGAAATGAGGGAAATATCTGCCGGAAAAATAACTGCGGAAGTCAGGCGCATGTGCATTAGCGCTAACCGTGTGCTGCCCAAAGACCTCGAAAGTGTAATATACGCGGCAAAAGAAAGCGAATCTTCCACTATAGGCAGGGAAATCCTTGCGAGGCTTGGCGAAAATATGGACGCAGCGAGGCAGATGGGTATACCTGTATGCCAGGACACCGGCATGGCGGTTATCTTTGCTGATATAGGGCAGGAAGTCCACATAACGGACGGGGACTTTGAGGATGCCGTAAATGAGGGCGTGCGAAAGGGATATTCGGATGGCTTTCTGCGCTGCTCGGTTGCGGCCGACCCCATAAGGCGAGGCAATACAAACGACAATACACCGGCGGTCATACACGCGCGCATAGTACCGGGTGACAAAATAAAAATAACCGTTGCCCCAAAGGGCTTCGGCAGTGAAAATATGAGCCGCATAAAGATGTTTACTCCTTCTGCATCTGAAGACGATATAATAGGCTTCGCAGTGGAAACGGTGACAGCTGCCGGCGGCAGGCCATGCCCCCCGCTTGTGCTCGGCGTCGGCATAGGCGGTGACTTTGAGCTGTGCGCAGAGCTTGCCAAACGTGCGCTGTGCAGGCCGGTGTCCGAACGTAACGGCGATGAATTTTACGCGGGGCTTGAACGGCGCATGCTGCAGGCGGTCAACGCCACAGGGGTAGGGCCGCAGGGCTTCGGCGGCAGCACGACAGCCCTTGCCGTAAATATAGAGTGGTACCCTACGCACATAGCCGGACTGCCTGTCGCGGTAAACGTAGGCTGCCACGTTACAAGGCATGAAAGTAAAGTCATATAAGCAGCAGCGGCTTTTGACATCTTTATATTTTTGTATTGCGCAGTATTTAAATAGTATATATTAAATCGTTAAATTTGTATAAAAAATACGTTTTATTTCGCATTGATTTATGTTATATTATATATAAGCTGAGCTGTACATGCAGCTCTTGCCTGCGCAGTAAATGTGCAAAATACAAGAGGAGATGTTACTATGAATGTTACCATAACCGGCAGGAAAGTTAATTTAAGGGATAATTTTAAAGAACTCGCCGTAAAGAAGCTGTCAAGGTTTGACCGCATCTTTTCCGAAAATGCTTTGGCTAAAGTTGTAGTAACGCTTGAAAAAAACCGCCAGACGGTTGAGATAACGATTACTTCTGAGGGCATGATTTACCGTGCCGAGGCTACCGACTACGAGATGAACGATGCACTGGACAAGGTAGTAAGCGCACTTGGCAAGCAGATACGCAGGAACAAAGCTAAACTTAACAAAAAAGTCCATTCGTCGGTATTGGAGGAATACATAGAAGAAAACCCTTCTGATAATGATAATGATGCAGGCGAGTTTAAAATAGTCCGCACAAAGCATTTCCCAGTCAAGCCTATGAGTACCTCCGAGGCCGTTTTGCAGATGGAACTTTTAAACCACCAGTTCTTTATGTTCCGCAATCAGGAAAATAATGAAATAAACGTAGTCTATAAACGGAAAAATGGTAACTACGGCTTGCTTGAACCGGATACAGAGTAACTGCACGGTGGGCCGCCGGCGGCGGCCCTTTTACATGCTCTGCTGTATTAAACTCCTGCCTGCGCCTGTAAATTTATCAAACCGCTACCAATACCGTATGAGTGCTGTGCGGTCCGGCTTTATGTGTTATATATTGAAATATGGAGAGAATTTATGGATAATTATGAGCTTGTCATACCATGCCTGCTCGGCCTTGAGGGACCTGTAGCGGACGAACTTAGAAAAATGGATGCAAAAAATGTAAGGCCGCAGAACGGACGCGTTCTTTTCGATGGCAGCGATGAGATGCTTGCGCGTGCTAATATATGTTCGCGCTATGGCGAACGGGTTCTCATAAATATGGGCAGCTTCGTGGCGCAGAGCTTTGAAGAACTTTTCCAGGGAGTTAAAGGACTGCCTTGGGAGCGCGTCATAGGCCGCAAAGACGCTTTCCCTGTAAAAGGCGCGTGTTTGAGTTCAAAGCTTATGAGCGTGCCCGACTGCCAGTCTATTATAAAAAAGGCGGTAGTCGAGCGGCTTAAGCAAAAGTACTCCGTAAGCTGGTTCGAAGAAACCGGCACAAAGTACCAGATACAGTTCCTTATACTTAAAGACAACGTCAGCGTTATGGTAGATACTACGGGTGTGCCGCTGCACAAGCGCGGTTACAGGGCAAACGCGACTGCGGCGCCTATAAAGGAAACCCTCGCCGCTGCTATGGCATATTTTTCGCGTGTGAGGCACGACGCCAACTTCATAGACCCTATGTGCGGCTCCGGCACTATACTTATAGAGGCGGCGTTGTATGCCTTAAATATAGCGCCGGGTGTACACCGGCGCTTTGAGGCAGAGCGCTGGACCAATGTTAGCGGCGGCGTGTGGCGAAAAGAGCGCACGCGGGCGCGCGAGCTTGAGATGCATTCCGCCGCTTTTACCGCACACGGCTACGATATAGATAATGACGCGGTGGAGCTTTCGCTTGCCAACGCGGAAAAAGCCGGCGTAAAGACGAGAATATCAGTGGAAAACAGGAATATATCGGATTTTGAGCAGAGCGGCGAGTACGGCTGTGTCATATGCAACCCGCCTTATGGCGAGAGGCTGCTCGACGTCAAACAGTCGGAGCAGCTTTACAGGACAATGGGTGAGGTTTTCAGCGGCAGACGCGGGTGGAGTTTTTCGATTATCAGCCCTGACGACGACTTTGAAAAGTGCTTCGGCCGGAAAGCCGACAAGCGGCGCAAACTGTACAACGGCATGATAAAGTGCCAGTATTATATGTATTTTAAATAATTAAGGTTTTTAATAAAAGCCCCTGCCGTTAAAAAGCAAAGTACTTTTGGCGGCAGGGGCTGAAATTTTGCCTTGACTTTTTCATTCGACAAGTGTAGAATGAAATTATGTTCTACAAATGTAGAGCTAATTTTTGATATTTGGAGTGTAAAATGAAACAGGAAATAAAACGCCTGCCTTCGTCTGAACTTGCCGTCATGCAGGTTCTGTGGGAAGCCGGCGGGCCGGTTACTTCAGCATATGTATGCGGCAAACTTGAGAAGACTAAAAACTGGAAGATAACTTCCGTACTTACTTTTTTGTCCCGCCTTGCGAAAAGGGGCTTTGTAGGGGTTACGCGTGAAGGCAGGGAAAATATATACAGCGTAGTGATATCTGAGGGCGAATACCTTCGCCGCGAAAGCAAAACGGTTCTCGAAAGGCTGTACGGCAACTCGGTTACCGCTTTTGTGTCGTCGCTTTATGACAGTAAGTCCATAGGGAGGGAAGATTTGCGTGAACTGAGGGACTTCCTTGACAAAGTGGAAAAGGAGGGGCGCCAATGACGCGGGTATTTTACAACATATTGGAAATATCGGCGGCTGTGTCTGCTGTCATACTTATAGTCCTTATTCTTTCAAATTGGCTTAACAAAAAGTTTACGGCTAAGTGGCGCTGCTGGGTATGGCTTATTTTAGCGGTGCGGCTGCTCATACCGTTTAATTACCATGTGCCGGAACCGCCGGTAAATGTCGCGGTACCTGAGAGTACGGTAACGGTGCATATGCCTGCCCAGCGTAGCCGCAGCCAGGTGCCTGCGCGTTCAGCCCCTGAAAAGATAACGGAACAGCACGCCGGTGAAGAGGACACCGCCGTACAGCAGGAATATGAAAACTCTGGCAGGACTTTTTCAGTTGGAGAAATTGCCGCTGTTGCGTGGGCTTTGGGCGCCGCAGCTTTTATGGCATACCAGCTTACCAAGTACTTTGTGTTCAGAAAGAATATAATGCGCTGGAGCCGTCCGGAGGAGGATGCCGCCTGCCGCGCAGCCTTTTCATTTGCCGTTAGGGACATGAATATAAGGGGCGGCATACAGCTGAGACGCAGCAAAAAAATCTCAAGCCCTATGATGACGGGTTTTTTCCGGCCAATACTTTTTTTGCCTGAAGCGGAGTATGCCGGCGGAGAGCTTAAAATGATACTGCGGCATGAGCTTGTACACTATAAGCGCCGTGACATATGGTATAAATTTGTGATAACAGCCGCAAACGCCGTACATTGGTTTAACCCTGTTATATGGCTAATGCCGCGCGAGGCGGCGAAAGACATTGAATTTGTATGCGATGCCGAGGTAACAAAA
>ENA-UOOE01002450-UOOE01002450.1-fermentation-metagenome-genome-assembly--contig:-NODE-2450-length-13272-cov-21.779829_pt1 | contig 13272 bp, 12 predicted proteins | sample MGYA00245776_ERZ724021 | MGnify/ENA primary metagenome ERZ724021 (study PRJEB28704, sample SAMN03018321) | fermentation metagenome | biome: anthropogenic terrestrial biome; feature: soil...
GTGTACATTTGTGAACTTGACGATATAATGCGTGAGATAACTGCCGCTGCGCCTAACCTGCCGCTGCTCCCCTGTGCGCCGGAGATAGAAAAAATACTTTTGGACAGCAGCGGGCTTTATTCGGAAACGCTGAATGCATCAAGCGTCATATTCCAAAATATACGCAGCACGGGCGCGTGTTCAAACGACGATGTACTTATGACGGGGGATGCCCCGCCCGAAGTACTCGGACTTGTGGGAGATTCCCTTTACGGCTGCTACTATGCCGTTAAAGCCCCGCACCACGGTACAAAAAGCGGCTTTCCGCCGGTACTGCGCGATATTGTACCGCCGCATATAATAATAAGCAACGGCCTTTATTCGGGAGGGGGAAAAATATCGCCCGAATACGCCGCACTCCAAAGTGTTAAACACTGTACAAACTGTGAAACATGCGCGTTCTACAACGAAAACGGGTATTGCTGCGACGATTTTGCCGTATGCTATGACATGAAAAAAGCCCCTGGCCTCACCATAAAGTGCGGTGAGAGGCAGGTTAATGCCGAAAGCCCTCCGTGCGGCATAACCGTCATTTCAGCTTGAGCTTTTCCGCAGCGCTTTTACGGCGGCTTCAAGTTCGTCAAGCGTCATTTTTCCCGGATTACGGGTGCATGCACTGGCCGCGCAGTTCTCTTTCTGAGAGGAACGCGCCAGAAGCAGGCTTCCTACTGAAAGTAAGAAATGCCCGAGCAGGCTGAGCTCCTTAGAGCTGAGGCATTCCGAAAGGCAGGCTGTCAATGCGGTACTTAAAGTGTACAGCCCGCACGGGCCGCTGTTGTTTAGAAAATTCATAATAATATCACCCGAATTATTATATGAGTTTGCGTACCGTAATGCTTTAACGTGCGGCTGTGCCCGGGAGAGTACGGCATATCATAGCAGTAATTAGTAAATCAGTGCGGTTTGTGTTATACTAAACCAATATTCTTAAAACGGAGGACGTAATATATGTCTTACAAAGTGGAGCGCAGGCGGCCTTACGGCGGCAAAAAACGTTTCCATAAGCATTTGGCGTGGGCTGTTGTGATCATAGCATTGTGCGCTGCGGCTTACGGAGCTTTTAAGTTTAAACCGGTTATCATAGCAAAGCTGGACGGGGCGGAGTCTTTGCCGTCGTCTAAAAACGCATCGTCCGTGAGCCCATCGTCGGCAAAACCTTCGAGTGAAGTTAAAAAACCCGTTTCCATTACCATACTCGGCGCCGGCGACAACCTGATACACGACTCGCTCTACAAGCAGGCCAAGGCAAGGACAAACGGCAGCGGGTACGACTTCACACCTGTGTACGAGCACGTGGCGGAGCAGATTAAAAGCGCTGACGTAGCCGTCATAAACCAGGAAACCGTAGTCGCCGGAAACGTAGCTCCGCTTTCAGGGTATCCGCTGTTTAATTCGCCTACAGCTGTGGGCGACGCGCTTGTCAATGCGGGCTTTGACGTTATAAACCACGCAAACAACCATATACTTGACCAGGGCGAAAAAGGCATAAAGGCGACGCTTGACTATTGGGACACGAAACCTGTAAAAGTAGTTGGGGTTTACAGAAACGATGAGGATATGGAAAATATACGCATCGTCGAAGCTAAAGGCATAAAAACGGCGCACATAGGCGTAACGGAGATGACTAACGGCCTGCATCTGCCCAAAGGCTCGCAGTACAAAATAGTCATGGCAAGCGACACTGAGCTTATAGAACGCCTTATAAAAAAAGCTAAAAGCATGGCCGACGTCGTTGTTGTTTCGGTACACTGGGGAACGGAAAACACGTACGAGCTGACGGATGCGCAGAAAAAACTCGCGCAGGAAATGGTTGACTGGGGAACTGACGTCATTTTTGGCAACCACCCCCATGTTGTGCAGAAGCTGACACTGCTAACGAGGGCTTCCGACGGGGCGAAATGCCCTGTGATTTTTGCCCTCGGCAATTTTGTATCGGCGCAGCTGAGCGGCAAGAACATGGTGAGCGGCATGCTTACCGTAACCGAAACAAAAAACTTCGAAACAGGAAAGACGTCCTACGCCGGTATGACGTTCACCCCTGTAGTTACGCAGTACGGCAGGCACTGCTCAAACATAACCATATACCCTCTGAGCGAGTATACGGACAAGATGGCCTCGGAACACGGCGTGCGGAAGTATACGCCGTCATTCAGTAAAAAATTTATACAGGATATAATAGATAAAAATATACCGGAGGAATACCAGGCTAAATGAGGCGCGCCTTTGTACGGGCTGATTTGCGGGATGCTGCCGGCGGCGCGCATCCCGCAGCGGGAGTATATGCGGGTAAAAATCGCCTATATACTTGACACTTTCAATCCAATTTAGTATAATATATTCAACAGGAGGCGGGCAGCTTGATAATAACGAAAGAAACGGACTACGCGCTTCGCATTTTGCGCACGCTTGCAAACGGCAGGCGCCTTACTACGTCTGAGATTGCCCGCTGTGAACAGGTACCCAAGCAGTTTGCATATAAGATTATAAAAAAACTACAAAAAGGCGGCATAGTGAGCATCCTGCGCGGGGCGGACGGAGGCTGTGCCTTGGCTGCCGACCTCGAAAGCATTACCATGCGCCGCCTTATGCACACCATGGAGGAGGACTCTTCAGTCTGCTCGTGCATGAAGCCCGGCTACAAGTGCAACTGGCGCAGGGCGCACGGAGGCTCCGTATGCCACGCACATGCGTACCTTATATCGGTACAGAAAAAAATCGACGGTGAATTTGAAGCGCATAACCTTAAGGAAATCTTATTTGGCGGATAAAACAGCGCATAATTTTCATAATTTTATTTACATATAAAGTGGACAAAAGTTATCAACTATTATTTTTATTGACAAGGAGGAAATACCATGCTGTTTAAAACTACAGCTGAGCAGGAAAAGCTCAGAACCGGGATGCGTAAGTTTGCTGAGGACGAGGTTAAGCCGCTTGCGTTTTTAATGGACAAAGAAAATGAATTTCCCGCGGACATTGTGGCAAAGTTAGGCAAAATGGGCATGATGGGTATTCCTTACCCTAAGGAGTACGGCGGACTGGGGCTTGACATGGTGAGCTATGCCATAGCTGTCGAAGAACTCGCGAGGGTAGACGGGGGCACCGGCGTTATACTGTCTGCGCACACGTCTTTGGCAAGCTGGCCGATATTTGCGTTCGGCACTGAAAAGCAAAAGCAAAAGTACCTTGTACCGCTCTGCAAAGGCGAAAAGCTCGGCGCTTTCGGCCTTACTGAAACTAACGCCGGTTCGGATGCCGGCGGGACGGAAACCACAGCCGTTGACAAAGGTGACTACTACCTTTTAAACGGAGGTAAGATTTTTATTACCAATGCCCCAGAGGCTGATGTCTACGTTGTTTTTGCCATTACGACGCCGGACATAGGCACTAAGGGCATTTCGGCTTTTATAGTCGAAAAAGGTTTTAAGGGCTTTGACTTCGGCGACCATTATGACAAGATGGGCATACGCTCGTCGTGTACGGCAGAGCTTATTTTCAACAATGTCAAAGTCCCTAAGGAAAACCTCCTCGGCAAAGAGGGGCGCGGCTTCAAAATAGCCATGGAGACACTCGACGGCGGGCGTATAGGCATTGCGGCGCAGGCACTCGGCATCTCACAGGGCGCTTTTGACCAGGCGGTTGGTTATGCAAAGGAGCGCGTGCAGTTCGGAAAGCCCATAGGCTTCCAGCAGGGCATTTCATTTAAAATAGCCGATATGGCTACGAAAATACGCGCCTCAAGGTTTTTGGTATACTCCGCGGCGGAGTTAAAGGAAAACAATGAACAGTACGTAACGGAGTCCGCTATGGCTAAGCAGTACGCTTCGGAGGCGGCGCTGTCGGTTACTAACGATGCCCTGCAGATTTTCGGCGGGAACGGCTACCTTAAAGGCATGGAAGTAGAGCGTATGTACCGCGACGCCAAGATAACGACTATCTATGAGGGCACAAACGAGATACAGCGCGTTGTGATAGCTTCGCAGATACTTGGCAAGCCGCCTAAAAAAGCAGGCCCGTCCTACGGCGCGCACAGTAAGCAGGCGCCTCTTACCGGCATACGCAAAAAAGTGATTTTCCGTGACGGAAGCGTTAAGGAGCAGGTAACGGCTTTGGCTGGGGCGCTTAAAAAAGACGGCTACGACTTTACTGTCGGCATACCGTCAGACACGCCCATACCGCTTGCCGAACGTGTCGTTTCGGCGGGCAAAGGCATAGGCGAAAAGAAAAACATGAAGCTCGTGGAAGCACTTGCCAGGGCCGCTGGCGCGGCTGTGGGATCTTCGCGCCCCGTTGCCGAAACGCTGAAGTACCTTCCGCTTAACCGCTATGTCGGCATGTCCGGGCAGAAGTTTACGGGCAACCTCTACATTGCATGCGGCATTTCAGGCGCAAACCAGCATCTTAAAGGCATAAAGGACGCGTCAACCATAGTCGCAATAAATAAAAACGGAAACGCGCCTATATTTAAAAACTGTGATTACGGTATAGTAGGCGACGTAAACGAAGTGCTTCCGCTGCTTACCGAAGCGCTCGGCACGGGCGACAAGAAGCCCGCTCCGCCTATGGTGAAGATGAAGCGCCCCGTCATGCCGAAGCCGGAGCCTATAGGCCCTCGCTACGTCTGCGGCGGCTGCGGGTACGAGTACGTGCCGGAGTCGGGAGACGGAGACAGCGGCGTAAAGCCAGGCACTTTGTTTAAAGACCTGCCGGAAGACTGGGTATGCCCGGAATGTGCCGAAACAAAAGATAATTTTATCGAAGCGTAAAAACGAAAGGGGAAATGAAGTATGTACTGCGTTAGAAACGTAACCGAAAATCTGTACTGGGTCGGCGCGAACGACCACAGGCTTGCATTGTTTGAAAACGTGTACCCTATACCTAAGGGAGTAACATATAACTCATACCTTTTACTTGATGAAAAAACGGTGCTTTTCGACACCGTCGACTGGTCCGCCTGCAGGCAGCTGCTTGAAAACGTATACCATGTGCTTGACGGGCGCAAGCTCGACTACCTTATAGTCAACCACCTTGAACCTGACCATGCCGCGTGCATAGAGGAGATACTTCTGCGCTGGCCGGAAATAAAAATAATAAGCAATGAAAAGGCTTTCATGCTTATGCGGCAGTTTGGCTTCCATGTGGACGGCCACGAGCTCATCGAGGTAAAAGAAGGCGATACTTACAGTTTCGGTAAGCACACCGTAACGTTTGTTTTTGCCCCTATGGTACACTGGCCCGAAACCATGGTTACGTTTGACCTGACGAACGGGGCGCTTTTTTCAGCTGATGCTTTCGGCACCTTTGGCACGCTTGACGGCAAGCTCTTTGCGGACGAGGTAAACTTCGACCGCGACTGGCTCGACGAAGCGCGCCGCTACCTGACTAATATAGTCGGCAAGTACGGGCCACACATACAGCTGCTTTTAAAGAAAGCCGGCGGCATACTTGACAAAATAAAGTACATCTGCCCTCTGCACGGGCCGGTGTGGCGTAAAGACCTTATGTATTTTATCCAAAAGTACGATACGTGGAGCAGGTACATACCGGAGGAACAGGGCGTTATGATAGTGTACGCCTCCATGTACGGCAACACCGAGGCCGCGGCGCAGGCGCTCGCCGCGAGGCTCTGCGGCAAAGGCATGACCAATGTCGCTGTTTACGACGTTTCGTCCACGCACGTTTCTGAGCTTATCGCGGGAACTTTCAAGTACAGCCACATAGTGCTTGCCTCCGTTACATACAACCTCGGCGTTTACCCGCCGATGTCAGACTTTTTAATGGATATGAAAGCGCTTAACGTGCAGAACCGCACCGTTGCCATCATAGAAAACGGCTCGTGGGCGTGCAAGTCAGGCGACATAATGCAGAAGTTCTTAAATGACGAGATGAAAGGTATGACCGTACTTAACGAACGCCTCAGCATGGCGTCGACCCTCGGCCCTGACAAGGAACCGGAGCTTGACACTCTCGCGGATGCGATACTGGCATCAATGGACGGGGAGAAAGGGAAAAACTGACGCCGCGTTAAAGGACGCGGTAATTAAAAGGAAAAGGCGCGGCATAAAAGGCTGCCCTGCGGATATTGCTCCGCAGGGCAGCTGCGCTATTATCATTTGGCGGGCGCGGAGCCTCGGCCGCGTTTAATTTTTACCGGTAAATTCGCCGTAAGCCGCTTTGTACGCTGCTTCTGTTGCCGCGTCAAAGCAGACCATAGTAACGTCTTTTACGTATAAGGAAGCTTTAATGAAGGAGAGTATCTTGTTTACGGCGATGCCTGCGGCGCGCTTAAGCGGAAAGCGGTAAACCCCCGTGCTTATCGACGGGAAAGCGACGGTTTTGCACCGCTTTTCCTCCGCAAGGATAAGGCAGTTTGTGTAGCATGAGGCGAGCAGGCCGTCCTCGCCCGAGCCGCCGCCGCGCCACACGGGGCCGGGTGTGTGTATAACGTACTTTGCGGGCAGGTTATAGCCGCCGGTTATTTTTGCTTCGCCTGTTTTACACCCGTTCAGCGCGCGGCACTCAACTAAGAGCCCCGGCCCCGCCGCCTGGTGTATTGCTCCGTCAACCCCGCCGCCGCCGAGCAGTGAAGTGTTGGCGGCGTTGACGATGGCGTCGGCGCGGAACCTTGTAATGTCTCCGAGTATTACATGAAAGCCCATGGCTACCACTCCTTTAAGCTTATGCATGCTTTTTTATATCAATATACAAAAAAAGGCGGCGGCCGGAGATATCCGGAACCGGCCGCCCTTACGGTGCCAGCGGTTTAAAGGGACGCTATTACTTCAACTTCCACGAGTACGTTTTTAGGCAGGCTTTTGACGGCTACGCACGAACGCGCGGGCTTGCCGGTGAAGTACTTTTCGTACACTGCGTTAAAAGCGGCAAAGTCGCCCATATTGGCTAAAAAGCACGTAGTTTTTAAAGCTTTGGAAAAGTCCGTGCCGGCGGCCTTTAGGATTTCACCTATGTTTTTCATAACCTGTTCTGTCTGTACCGAGATGTCGCCTTCGGCTATTTTGCCGGTCGCGGGTATGATTGGTATCTGGCCGCTTGCGTACACCGTATTTCCGGATACTATGGCCTGTGAGTAGGGGCCGATGGCCGCGGGTGCTTTTTCTGTAAATACGTTTTTAAGCATAATTAAAACTCCTTGATATTAAGATATTAAATTTTATGCAGCATAATCCGCCGTGCGGCGGCTTACACATGATGTTAAAAATCCGGCGGCGTTCAAAGCCGTCAGATGACCTGCCACGGGTTTTCTTTGCCCTGCTCGTAAAGCATGCAGCTCAAAACCGAATGTTCCACCATGTCGCTGACGGACCTGTCTGTGTAAAAAGCCGTGTGCGGCGTGACTATGACGTTGGGGAAGGCTTTTAAAACGGAGAGGCCGCGGTTTTTGAGTATGTCGCACTTTTTGTTTTTATAAAATATGCCCGATTCGTTTTCGATGACGTCGAGGGCCGCCCCGCCTATCTTGCCGCTTTCAACGGCATCCGCAAAGTCGCTTGTGTTTATAAGCGAGCCGCGGGCGGTGTTTACAATGAAAACGCCGTCTTTCATTTTCGCTATTGATTCTTTATTTATAAAGCCGCGGTTCTCGTCGGTAGCTGGCATGTGCATTGTTATGACGTCGCTTTCAGCGAGGAGCCTGTCCAAAGGGACATACTCCGCGTATTTTTTAACTTCATCGTTTTGGTACAGGTCATAGGCTAAAAGGCTGCAGTCAAAGCCCGACAGGCGCTTCACGACGGTGCTGCCGATTTTTCCCGTGCCGGCTACGCCTACGGTCATGTCGCTGAGCAGCTTTCCCATTACGCCGCGCAGCGAGTAGTCCTGCGCCGCCGCCCTTTGCGAAATCGCCTTTATTTTGCGCGTTGCCATCAGTATCATCATCACTGTGTAGTCGGCTACGCTCCCCGGCGCGTAAGTTACGTTGCCTATATGTATGCCGAGCTTTTCCGCGGCTTTAACGTCTATGTGGTCAAAGCCTATGCTGCGCGTTGAAACAAACTCGACGCCGTTTTCCCTTAAAGCCTTTAAAGTTACTCCGCCTACCGGCGCCGTTACCGTGCTTATGCATCTGCAGCCTTTTGCAAGCGCGGCATTTTCGGGCGAGGGCGCTTCGCGGCACATAACTGGCTCGCAACCGTATTTTTTACAGAATTTCTTAAAGTACTCTGTCTCGTCGTCACGGTAACTGTATACGGCAAATTTCATATGGCCTTCCCTCCAATGCGGTAAAAAATCATTTAATAAAATTTATTTAACGGCTTATGCTTTATATAGAGTACTACTTTTGGGCTGTTATTACAAGTGCCGCCGCCGGCGGTTCTGCGTTAAATGAATCGTGCGTGAAACGATTGCGCAGGTACGTTTATTGTGGTATGATATGTATGTTTATTTCATAATATCTTATACCGGCGTTTTTTATACGAATATTATTTTACGGGGGTTTTTCAATGGGCAGAAAAAAGGTCGCCGTTCTCTTTGGCGGCTGCTCGTCAGAACACGAGGTTTCGTGTGTTTCAGCTTATTCGGTGCTTATGCATCTTTCAAAGGATAAATATGATATATACCCTGTAGGTATAACCAAAGACGGCCGCTGGTACCTCTATGACGGCGATTACAAGGATATACCTGGCGGCGGATGGGCGCGCGGCGGCCGCACGCGGACGGCGTTCATTTCGCCTGACAGGGAGACTCACGGCATTGTCGTGCTTGGCAACGGCCGCGCCGAAACCATAAAGATAGACTGCGCGTTCCCCGTGCTGCACGGTAAAAACGGCGAGGACGGCACAGTGCAGGGGCTGCTCCAGCTTGCGGGCATACCTTTCGTAGGGTGCGGCACGCTCAGCTCTGCCGTGTGCATGGATAAGGCCGTTTCTAACTCATTGCTTATAGATGCCGGCATAAAAAAGGCGCATTACCTTTGGTTTTACACACGCAACTATAAAAAAGGCTCCGGCACAATAAAGGCAAAGGTGGCCGCGAGGCTTGGGTACCCTGTTTTTGTTAAGCCGGCAAATGCCGGTTCTTCAGTAGGCATAAGCAGGGTCGCGGCTGAGGAGTTCCTTGACGCCGCAGTTGCAAAGGCCGCGCATGAGGACGGCAAAGTAGTTATTGAAGAAGCCGTAAAAGGGCAGGAAGTGGAGTGCGCCGTCTTTGGCAGCAATAAGCCGAAAGCGTCTGCCGTCGTTGGCGAGATAGCCGCGTCGGCCGAATTTTACGATTACGATGATAAATATAAATCCGGCAAGTCGCAGCTTTACATTCCGGCGCACCTTGGCGCAGGCGTTTCAGACGAGGTACGTGAAACGGCGGTGCGCGCGTACACGGTACTCGGCTGCAGGGGCATGGCACGTGTTGACTTCTTTGTAAGGAACGGCGGCGAGGTGCTGCTGAATGAGCTTAACACCATACCGGGGTTTACGCCTATAAGCATGTACCCAAAGCTTTGGGAGGCTTCAGGCGTGACTTACGGGGAGCTTATCGAAAGGCTTGTAGATTCGGCTTTTGACGAAGATGTTTAAAATCTTGTATTAAAATAGAAAATTTTAATTTTGCGGGGATTATAAATGGACAAAAGGCCGATAGGCGTATTTGACTCTGGCCTTGGCGGGCTTACGGCGGTGAAGGAATTTTCAGAAAATATGCCGTTCGAGGATATAGTTTACTTCGGCGATACGGGGCGCGTGCCCTACGGTACGAGAAGCCGTGAAACCATCCTTAAGTACGCGAAGCAGGATATAGCGTTTTTAAAGTCTAAAAACGTCAAAATGATTGTCGCGGCCTGCGGCACGGTAAGTTCTGTCGCGGACGGCGTTAATATGCGGCTGGGGGTTCCGTTTGCGAGCGTGCTCGAACCGACCGCCGAGGCAGCCGCGCGTGCGACTGAAAACGGCCGGATAGGCATTATAGGCACGCCGGCAACTATAAAAAGCGGCTCATACAGGCATAAGCTTTCAAAAATAAACCCTGGCGTGCAGGTCTTTGAGAAAGGATGCCCGCTTTTCGTACCGCTTGTGGAAAACGGATTTATAGAAGACGGCAACGAGATAACGCGCCTTGCCGCCGACTACTACCTTTCGGATATGCGCGGTTACGGCATAGATACGCTTATTATGGGCTGTACGCATTATCCTATAATAAAAAAGGCCATAGCCGCGGCGGTGGGCGGCAGCGTGACCCTTATCGACAGCGGCCGCGAAACGGCTGCCTACTGCAGGAGGCTGCTTAAGGGGCAGGGCATGCTTAACGGCGGCACGGAAAAAGGAAAGTATTCTTTTTATGTGAGCGATGCAACCGAGGGGTTCGCAAGCGTGGCGGGCATTTTCCTCGGAAAAAATATAAACGGTGAAGTACGGCGTGTCGACATTGAAAAATATTGATTTAAACGTAAAGAGTCTGGAGAACGGCATGAACGAGGACTATTTGATTTCTATAAAAGGAAAGCAGGAAACGGACGGCGAAACAGGCGAAGTGGAGCTTACGACGGTCGGTTCTTATATACAAAAAGGCAACAGCAGGTATATTTTATACAAAGAGTATACCGAGGCTAAGGGCAAACCCGGCACGTCCATACTTAAGATAGAAGGAAACTCCAAGGTTACTTTGATACGCGGCGACGGCGACAACACGCGGCTTATACTCGAAAAGGGCAAGCGCCACCTCTGCCAGTACGACACCGGCTACGGCAGCCTGATGATAGGGGTTTTTACAAGCCGCGTGCATTCCGACCTGGGCGACGTTGGCGGGCGCCTTGAGCTGAGCTATACGCTTGACGTTAACTCGAGCCTGTCAAGCAGAAACGATTTATTTATAACTGTCAGGGAGGCAAAAGGCAAAGATGTCAAAGATAGAATTACTGGCTAACGCCAAATTAAAGGATGCAATAACATCAGCGGCCGGCACTGCGGCGGAGAAGGGCTTTTTACCGAAGGCAGGCCTGCCGGAGTTTACGCTTGAGATACCGTCAGACAGGCTGCACGGTGACATAGCTTCGAACGTTGCGATGGTTTCAGCAAAGGCGCTGCGTATGCCGCCGCGCAGGATAGCGGAAGCCATTGCCGGCAGCATAGACCTCAGCGGCACATATTTTGAAAAGTGCGAGATAGCCGGCCCAGGGTTTCTTAACTTTTTTTACAACGCGAAGTTTTACACGGACGTACTAAAGGATATAAAAAACTGCGGGGCTGACTACGGCAAAAGCGACTTCGGCAAAAAGAAAAGGGTAATGGTGGAGTATGTCTCCGCAAACCCTACCGGCCCCATGCACATGGGCAACGCGCGCGGGGGGGCTTTGGGCGACTGCCTTGCCTCGGTCCTCGGCGCCGCTGGCTTCGACGTGACAAGGGAATTTTATGTAAATGATGCCGGTAACCAGATAATTAAGTTCGGCCGTTCGCTTGAGGCGCGTTACCTTATGCTGTATAAAGGCGCGGACGCCGTTGAATTTCCGGAGGACGGCTACCAGGGTGAAGACATTAACGACAGGGCAAAGGAATTTGCGGCAGTTTACGGCGACAGGTATGTTAATGAAGACACTGAGGTGAGGCAGAAGGCCCTTGTGGACTTTACTTTACCTAAAAATATTGAAAAAATGCGCTCCGACCTCAAAAAGTACGGCATAGTTTATGATAACTGGTTTTTGGAAAGCACCCTCCATAACGACGGGGAACTTGACGAAACGCTGAAGATACTGAAAGAAAAGGGCATGACCTATGAAAAAGACGGCGCGGTTTGGTATGCCGCTAAAAAGTACGGCGCTGAAAAAGACGAAGTCCTTGTAAGGCAGAACGGCACGCCTACGTATTTTGCGGCGGATATAGCATACCACAGGAACAAATTTGTAAAGCGCGGGTTTGAGCGCTGCATAGACGTATGGGGCGCCGACCACCACGGGCACGTGGCGAGGATGAAGGGCGCTATGGACGCCATCGGCCTTGACGGCAGCAGGCTTGACGTTATTTTGGTACAGCTCGTGCGGCTTGTCAGGAACGGTGAAGTCGTCCGTATGAGCAAGCGTACCGGCAAGGCCATACAGCTTGCCGACCTGCTTGACGAGGTGCCGGTTGATGCAGCGCGGTTTTACTTTAATATGCGCGAGGCCAACACGCAGATGGACTTTGACCTTGACCTTGCCGTAAGGAAGGACTCACAGAATCCGGTTTACTACGTACAGTATGCCCATGCCCGCATATGCAGCATAATAAAGAAACTCGCTGAAGACGGGATACGCCCGCGCGACTGCACCGACGGGGAGCTTGCCCTTCTGACAGCTCCGGAGGAAATCGAGCTTATACGCCACCTTTCAGTATGCACAAGCGAAATCATAGCATCCGCTAAAAGCTACGACCCCGCGCGCATGATGAGGTATATCATCACGGCGGCTACGCTTTTCCATAAATTCTACACAGCGTGCCGCATAAAAGGCGAAGATGAGCCGTTAGCGGCGGCACGGCTTTACCTGTGTGAGGATACCGCGACGGTGATAGAAAACGTGCTTGCTATGTTTAAGATATCGGCTCCGGAAAAAATGTAAGCTTTTACACATTTTCCGCCTGGTTGCGCGGCGCTGCTGCGGAGTTCAATATATAAAGCCTGCGTACGGCAGGCTTTTTGGGGATTATATTTTTTGGGGGGTAGATTAATGAAGCGCACCGACAAAACGAATTATTACCTTGACATAGCCGAGACTGTCCTTGAGCGGGGTACTTGCCTGCGCAGAAATTACGGAGCCATAATCGTAAAAAACGATGAAATCGTGTCAACCGGATACTCCGGTGCGCCGCGCGGCAGGAAAAACTGTATAGACATAGGCACCTGCAGGCGCAATACCATGGGTATTGCCCACGGCGAGCGTTACGAGCTGTGCCGTTCGGTACACGCTGAGATGAACGCTATTATAAGCGCTTCGCGCCGCGAAATGCTCGGAGCTACGCTTTACCTTGTGGGCAAGGACGCGCAGACGGGGGAGTATGTTGAACATGCCGCGCCGTGTTCAATATGTGAAAGGCTGATTATAAACGCGGGCATACTAAGGGTAGTCATACGTGAAAACCGGACCGAATATAATGTGGTGAACGTTTCGGACTGGGTTAACAATGACGAAACGCTTAAAGGCGATTAGACAATCTGCAGATAAAACCATAAATTACATATCTTTATGCCGGTACCTTATTCCTGCCGCCCCGATGCGCAGACTTTTGCATCGTGGGCGGCGGGATTTTT
>ENA-UOOE01002453-UOOE01002453.1-fermentation-metagenome-genome-assembly--contig:-NODE-2453-length-13253-cov-7.732611_pt1 | contig 13253 bp, 8 predicted proteins | sample MGYA00245776_ERZ724021 | MGnify/ENA primary metagenome ERZ724021 (study PRJEB28704, sample SAMN03018321) | fermentation metagenome | biome: anthropogenic terrestrial biome; feature: soil; material...
TTTTTTTCAATGGAATATCAATGGTCGTAAGCGCGGGTCTTAGGTACTCAGAAATCTCATTATTATCATATCCAACGATAGAAATGTCCTGTCCCACGGTTATATTATTCTCATAAAGATAATCATATGCACCGGCTGCCATCAAATCATTCATACAAAAAATCGCTGTAACGCCTTCTTTTACTATCTTTTCAGCTTGTATATATCCAGACATCCTTTCCCAGTCTCCATGCTTAATCCAGTCCGGATTAAATAAAATCTGCTCCTCGAACAAGGCCTTTTGATATCCCAAACTTCGCTTTTGCGTATGAAAATTATTAGCACTTCCTGCAATCACACCTATTTTACGATGCCCCTTTGAAATTAAATATTTAGTTATATCATAACCACCCTTTTCGTCATCAAACACAACAGAGGGAAATCTGGATGATGCCGATAAAGCATATACTATAATAGCAGGAATTTTAAAATCATCCATAAAATAGTTGATGTCCCGGCAATGTCCGGCCACATACATAATTCCGTCTACTTTAATTGATAACAATTCACGAATCGTTGGCTGAAGTACTGATTGTATTTTTTTTTCATCAGAATACCACGTGTCTTGCCATTTGTCATAGAGTCTTAAATTTATAAGTAAAGTCCGATAATTATTATCATCACAATATGCCATTATAGCCTCTACTATAGGTGGCGTACTAAACAAATCCAAATCTTCTACAATAATACCAATAATTCTAGTCTTCTGTTTTCGCATTCCTTGGGCAAAATAATTTGGCTGATATCCAGTTTGTTTCACCACCTCAAGTACCCTTTGCCTAGTTTCCTCACTAACTTTTGGCTTGCCGTTTAACACATTAGATACGGTAGTTATTGAAACATCACACATCCTAGCAATTTCTTTTAATGTAACCAATTTATCAAATCCTTTCATAGGACAATCAGGTAAAACGTTTTTATGTTAATTATATCTAAATATCAAAATTATATCAACTTAAATTCATGATAATTAAGATAAGATACTTATGCATTGTAGATAAGGTTCATTAAAAGAATAAAAGCGAAAGGTTCCTTTTATTTAACACCTAAACATTATCAATTACTTCTGCCTTAAATTCTCTGTTGCCTGTCATCCCCTTATAGTATCCGATTGGTTCACCAATAACTAGTTCTTGATTTTTATCATCCCATACCAATTTTGTTATGGCATATTCACCTTCTTCATATCGGTAACTGTTGCCTTCATCCTCATATAATTCAAATTCAGTATCCTTACCCGTATAAACATACAGTTTGATCGGTGCGTTTGGCATCTCATCTACATATTGCATAAACTGAGCCATCGGAAGGATGCTACCTGCTTTTACGAATAGTGGTATGATATCAATCGGTGCATCTGCTATTATGGTTTGTCCCCCTTCGTAATACTTATTTGTCCAAAAATCATACCAGCATCCTTTCGGAAGGTATACTTCTCTGGTTTTTGAAGAACCCTCGATTGGCACCCCATTCTTATCATAATACATTGGTTCAACCACCGGACAAACCATTAGACTTTCACCGAACATATACTGATCATCGATACCTCTTGCTATTGCATCCTCAGGATAATCAAAGGCCAGCATTCTAATCAAGGTATAATCATCCTTCCATACCTTACCTGCCATTGAATAAATGTAAGGCATAAGCCGGTATCTTAATTGATTAAATTTAATTATTGTATCATAAAAGATATCTCCCTTTTCTCCAAAATGCCACAATTCTCTTCTAAAGTCTGTACCATGGCTCCTGAATATCGGTAAAAAGCATCCATATTGAAACCATCTTGTAAATAGTTCTACATATCCAAGATCATCGTAACCTTTCTCATAATCCCCATCCCAATACCATTGAACACCCTTCCTAATAAAGAAAGCACCAATATCTAATGTCCAATACGGAATACCACTGGCACAAAAATTAAGGCCAGCTGTAATTTGTCTTTTCAGAGTGATCCAATTTGCAGATATATCACCGGACCATAGAATGGCTCCGTATCTTTGCTGACCGGTGTAACAGCTACGGGTAAGATTAACAACCCTTTTCTCATTTGTTGTATCACGTTGCCCTTCATACATTGTTCTTGCATGATATAAACTATAAGTATTTGTTAGCTGTGCAGGAATATGCTGACTGCTTGTATTATAATATTCATGATACATAGTACTTGGTCCAGGTTGCCAGGTATGATTCCACTCAGGTGTAAAGGGTTCACTAGAATCACACCACCATGCATCGATACCATGGCAAAATAGTCCCTCATTTGCCTGCTTCCAGTAAAGTTTTCTTCCTTCCTCTATATAAGGATTATAGACACTACTAGCTTGTAGAAATAAATCCTTATCCTTGAATTCTTTAAAATTATCGCACTCCTTACTCATATTAGGCCAAATAGATACCATCAAGCTTACATGATTATCATGTAGTTCATCCATCATGGCAGAGGGATCTGCAAAACGCTCAGGATCAAATGTCTTCTGCCCCCATAGATTTCCTTGCCATGAACACCAGTCCAGAACAATACAATCCAAACCAATATTCCTTTTTCTATACTCTTTTACTACATCAATTAATTCTTGCGCTGTTTCATATCGTTCTTGTGATTGTATAAAGCCAAATGTCCATTTAGGCAGCATGGTTGCTTTTCCTGTCAGATAACGATACCCACGAATAACCCCATCCATGTCATTACCATATATAAAGTAAAAATCCATCTCATAATCAGCCTCTGTATATAGATAGGAGCCAAAATTAGTATCATTAAAAATCATCGGACTATAGGTATCTACCAAAATACCATATCCCAGACTAGATACTAGACAGGGAATTGCAATTTTTTTATTCGCTTGATGTAGGAATACTGTTGTTCCTCTTAAATCTAAATATCCCTCTTCATTTTGTCCAAGTCCGTATAATGATTCTTGCTCCTGCCACTCTAAATATAGTCTGGTTCTATAAAGTTTCTGATCAAAAACCTTGTTCGCATCTTTTACAACTTCCTTAGCACCATCAGGAGTAACAACTTTTTCAACCCTCGTATCTTCATCAATTACAGTTTTATATGCAGAGAACTCCTCTAAATTTTTACTTTCATAATCTCTTTCTTTCAACAGCAGTTTCCCTTTATTATCATAGTACTGTATTGACGCTGTTTCTTTATTAATTCGAAGCGTAATCCTTCTTGTAGTTAGGGTAATCTCATTTTCCCCTTCATTATAATTCCATTCATCATAAACAGCTTTACATATGATTCCGGGCTTTTCTTGGACAGAAAAGGTATCCTTAAGTGTATAGACCACACGAATAATTTCTGAGGATTTTGGTTCCAATTTAATTTTTCCATTGTTTGTGGACAAAATCAGTGCCCCTTGAGTACGCTTCACTCCTATAATTCTATTGCCAGGCCTCTTATCAACAATTAGCATAAATACCTCCATTGCTATGTATTATCTTCCGAATATAGACTTTGTGCATCATTTATACTTGACCTTAAAATAAATCTGATATGGTTCATATCCGATGTCCCTTATTCTTCTTAATTGAATTACCGGATTTTGATTTACTGTCTTGAAGAAATAGCGCCAATTACCCCACTCCCGTTCATTTTCCATCATAATTTCAGAAGCAATATCTTTGTTTTCTACGTAAAGTAATCTTTCCGTATCACAGATACCTGCAAGTACTTCAGGACCAAAGCGGAAAGCCCCTATTTCATCATCATCGGGAAGTGGAATAAAGCGGATGCCAATAGGTAGGATGATACTAATTGTATCTCCATCCTTCCACTCTCGTTTTATTTTATAAAATTTATTGCTGTCTGATGTTTTACCATGTACCGAACCGTTTACATAAATAATTGCCTCCGACATAATCCACTCAGGAATACGATAGCGAATGGTGAAAGTTTTTACAGTAGAAGTTCGTACAACAAAATCATGTTTCCTATACTTTGGCATATTTTCATGCAGTAGTGTAACTTCGTTCACCTCTTGACTGCCGGCAGTATTGGAGGAATTCATCATGCTCCCACTCATTTTATCTTGCTTCTGGATGATTGTTATATCATCTTCTCCAATTTTTGTTTGCAACTCAGAATCAAAATACTGACAGACAAAAATCTCTTCCTTATTTTTATAATATATCCCTCTGTTTAGAGCAGCATTTGCTTGTACCATAGTTCCGTGACAGCAAAAGAAGCTATCGGTCTCACCGCTCCAATCCTTATGTAATCCAGCCTTCATTGGAAGAAAGTAAGTCAGTAATCCAGTTGAGGGATTAACATGTTTACTCCCGGTTAAAGCATACTCCTGATAATACGCCTGCGCCATAATACCATTATATAAGTTGTATTCGATATATTGCATATAAGTGGGATCTTCTGTATGTCTGAACAAAAATTCTGCCAACCGTATCATATTATATACCGTACAATGTTCTTGGTTTTTGTCTCCCAATCTTTCTTTCATCTTCATCTTAGGCATCCAGATCTCACCTGACGTTTGTCCACCTGTTGCTAAGCACCCTCTCTCAGTTACAGCACAATTCCAATATGCCTTTACAATCTCCATCCATTTTTCTTCTCCGGTCACTTCATAGGCTCTGGCACAGCCAAGAATTTCAGGTATGGTTGTATTGGCATGCATATTAGTCAACGGATCTTTACCTGCCAGCAGCGGATCAAATAGCCTGCCTCGGTAATAGCGTTCTAACAACATTTTATATTTATCTTTCCCCGTGATATGAAGAAGCTCTGCCCATACTTCAAGCATTCCACCAGTTTCTACATCAAGTATGTCATCAAATTTTTCTCTGCTATATTTACCACTCCACTCTACAAACCAATCGGCAAATTTATCTGCAATTTCTAAAGCCTTATGGTTTTCAGCATAGAGATACATATCAATCAAGCCCATAAATACTTTATGGAGTGTATATTGAGGAGCCCAAACTTCCTTTCCATTTGCAATCCAGTAAAGATATTTTTCAGGAATCGGGCCTGCCCATTGACCACCATTATCCTTTTGGCACTCTGCCAATTCATCGATAATGGCATCCGCTTTTGCCTTTAATTCCATGTCACCACTCATATCATAATGGATGGCTGCGGCCGACAGCCAATGACCCAGAAAATGTCCTCGTAATTGACATACCGGAGATTCCCATCCTCTATGCGCATCACTATCAAGTTCTCTTCCTGAATATCTTCCGGCTTCCAACTTATAATTAAGCAGAAGATTTTCACTGGTCAATTTCATTAGATACTCTCTGTTAGCAATTTCTCGTCTTCTTAAATCGCCATCACAAAGTTTCACCTGCTTACTCTTTAACTCTTTCATATTGCACCTCTCATCATTTGATAATTGCCAAGCCTGGCGTATATATATATTAAGTACAGATTGCATATTTAATATTAGACTTGTGTCAATATAATACATTATACCCATATTTATATTGGCCCCATATATGATACATTTTAAGTGAATAATATGTATAAAACAATGATATAAACTAAGCATAAGATGATTTATCTTCATCACTATTAATAATACCAATAAAAAAATCAAGCCATGGTCCAATGACTTGATTTTTTTATAGATATCAATATGTAATCCTAAATAAAATTATCTTTCACTACATTTCATTGTCTGACTAGAAGATTTTCGGAATGCATTCGGCGTTACCCCCGTAATCTTCTTAAATTGACGATAGAAGTGTTCAATATTTCGATATCCACAAAGGGATGCAATCTCTATTATCGTATAATGGTGATACATTAAATATTTCTTAGCCAGATTAATACGGCTTTTTATAACGTCATCCATACAAGTAATACCAAAGATGTTTTTATAGATTTTTTCCAGGTATCCTGCACTAATATTTAATTTATCTGCCATCATTGCAATTGTCCATTCTTTATCCGGATTACGGTATATTTCCATTTTTATATTTGTAAGGTCTTTGTAAAAAGGAGTTATATATTTGTAATTATATGATTCCAATAATTTATTGAATAATATTCTTAATAAATTATCAATTGAAATATCTTTATAATCGTTATCTAATATATGTTCGTTGACCAGCAATTGATATATTTTATGGCAGTATGAAGGATCCCGAAGAATAAAAGGGACACCAAAAGGTATCGGTGTTGATGTAACATAAGTTTCGTCAGAGTCAAACCTTATCCAATCATTTATAAATTTATCCGAACTGGCTTGGTAATATATTTTCTGATTTGGCTTGTATAACACTGCGCAATTAGGCGGGTATTCTACATAATCATTATCTACATAGAAAATAGCCGGTGTCTGTGTTAATACAAGTAACCAGCAATCATGCCCTTTCGGAATATCAAATACAAAGTCCCCCGAATGGCTAGCGTCAAACTCTACATATCTAATATTATTCATAATTTATCTCCATCTTATTAATCCCAGCATCTAACATAGGTCCAATCCCTTACCTAATAATTTAGCATATAATATTTAGTTTATCTAGACGAAACTGGTATTAGTGGTTCCTAATTATTTTTCAAACACCACACATAGGTGCCATGCCCGCTGGAATCACTGCTTGGTACAATATTCATTCTCTGCGGCATCGGTGCCGCAAGTGCCTCATTGATCTGCTCCCTGATATTAACGGTTCCGATGTCATACCCCTGCGGGGGATTTCTGGCGATGGTCTGATCCCATAAAACAGCGATCCGGGTGGTACCATCCTCATTTCGAAAATCCGGGTGGGAATAATCAATTCCCGAATCAATAATTCCGGCATAGACGCCTTCTCCGAACAGGTTATAAACGCCGCTTTGCACCGGATTAATACAGGAAACCAATCTTTCCTGGTTTACCTCAAAAGAGATCCGTTTTGGTTTCTCGATAAATTCCATTTCCTCATATTCTGCAAGAATGTTGACTAAATTTTCCGGTATGATAATAATCGCATACTTGTCAAACAGTTCCACTGCCAATATATTTAATTTCTCTTGTATCCGGTCTAAACTTCCGCTAATTTTACGGATATTTAATAATATTTCAATCCACGCACCCATGAAGGGTGGGATTACATCCTCTGCATAATGGTAATCCCCGTCTTCATCATAACGAAGCCTTTGGTATGTTTTATATTCGGTACTTCCATAAGGAATCAAGTCATATAGCCCATGATGAGCCAAAAGGATATAAGTTAATAATTCTTGAAAATAAGCAAACTTTGCTTTGCTGTGTTTTAAATTTGTCAGTTCCTGATCTGCACAAATCAAATCATCCAGGATGCGTCCTCCAGCAGAAGAATGATTCACCTGTTGTTTTGTCTTATTGCGAATATAATCCTGGAAAAGCCGATCAGCTTTTCCTAAGTCGTGTAAGTAACCAGCTAATTTCATGAATGCTTCCATTCCAACATGTTGTCCAATATTTCCAGCCATATTACCTGTTGCAATTAAGTGAGATTCCAAAGTCTGTTCTAGTACATTTCCATTATTATTAAATTCCAAATGTGCAAATATCATAGGTACCTCCTTAAAATCATCATTCCATGTTATCTTATATAAAACGTTATATTGATAAGCTTTGTCTGTCAACCATATGTTTACTTTTTATTCCATGGATTTTTATCTGATTTAATTTTATTCCGTTTATGTTTTTAATTTCCATTTGTTTTATGTTTAAAATTTATGATAAAACAAAAGCGTAGTGACATATGCAAGCTTGCTTGTAATATGCGATCGGAGCTAAAGATCATGAACATGTTTTTCAAGTTCATGATATAATAAAAACGGAATGAAGAGATATAAGCTTGCTTGTAATCTCCGAATGGAATGCAAGATTACGAGAGTTCTTTACTCATGATATAATTCTAACGTCATCAGTTTACTTAAGCTTGATATGGATTGAAATATATTATCTTATATATTATTAACGTGTCATTTCGCTGAAATCTATATATTTCGACGGGATGTTATTTTTAATAATAGAATCACACAAAAAGATAGATAAACATCTTTTGAAATGTAATGTTTATCTATCAACTTAATCCGTCTATAAAGTATAACGAACCATATAATAAAAATTTAAATTGTCTTCTACTCTAGCCCGTAAAATTCCTTCTTATCAAACTCCCAGTAAGTATCTGTTATATCATTAACCGGAAGCAATTCCATCATAATAAGATAATTCCATTCGATATCCATATTTACCGTTATTTTACCGTCCTTTGTAATGATTTTAGAATCAGATCTCAATGGATTAGCTGCCTCTTGTAGTATTTTCGTCTGTTCCTTGTTCAGCGTACGAGGCTTACCAAGATTGCTCCATGTCTGAGCCGCATTACCGTGTTTACCGCCCACTGCTTTTGTGATGCAACAATATTGTACTGTTTTGGTAGGTAATGTTATCTCATAGGAAATGGTATCAAGAGCTTTTCCATCTCTGGGATCATGATAACTCCATCCTATGAGACAGTACCTGCCATCTTCGTCTTTCGTAACAATAATATTATCATCGCGATAAATCAATTCCTTTCCAGCCTTAGAAAAGAATTCAAATGTATAGAATGTCGGTTTAGGAATTAAATAATTTGCAACCAAACCAAAACCTCCATGAAATACCGCGGAAGGAACATCTTTTTCTTCAAACACATCACTAAATGTCCAATAAGAGTAATTCTCTGCATAATCTCCCGCTTCACTTAATACTCGGGCAATAAAGGCTGCATTAAAGGTTGTGTCATGGACAGGGCATGTCGGATCATAGGAACTATTAAATTCCGTAATATGCAGTTCTTTATCTTTTACGATATCATATTGATTCATGATATCTCTGGTAAGTTTTAACTCATCGATCATATCCGTGGCATCAACCATTTCCTGATAAACATAATGCCCTACCAATTTTGGTTGTTTTGCCATATAGCAATGTCGTGTAACCATATCGATAGGCACCTTATTATCCTGGCAAAACTTAAAGAATGAATGTAACCAGTTCTCTGTATCCACGCCACAAATTGCAGGCCCACCGACTCTAAAACCAGAATCCACTTCTTTAATTGCACGGGCAGAATACTCATATAACTTAAAATATTCTTCCATAGTACCTGCCCAGAAGCCGATATTTGGCTCATTCCATACCTCAATCGGCCAAGTAATGACCTCTTCCCTTCCATACCGATCAATCAAATGAGTTAAAGTAGCCTGTATAAGTTCTGCCCATTTATCATAATCGGCTGGCGGTGTTACATTTCCTTTCCAATAAAATACTGTTTGTTCTCCGCTTGCTAAAGCCTTGGGCATAAAGCCCAACTCCAAGTAAGGACGAATATTTACTTCAAGATAATAATCAATAATACGATCCAGATAAGTAAAATTATAAAATGTAACTCGTTCCCCATCCTTTTCAATCCCTCGGTAGATTCCGACATCGTCACAGAATAACCCATGTCCTCTGATATATGAAAAATTTATTTTCTCTTGTACATATTTTAAATGTTCTTGATATTCCTGTTGTAACGCCAAACCCATGCGACCGGTTCCCACCGAATAGGTTGCATAATTATGGAAAGGTTTTCCTGTATCAAATAGTTCTAATTGTTTTTTCATCAATAATACCCTCCTATCCATACTGATTAATATGGTATTTCTATTTCACTCTATAGCACAATACATTCCAGCTAAACGGTGACAAAAAAATTTTACCAGTAATCTTCACTTCCTTAGGATCAATTCTTTCCGGATTATCCAGTGAAATCATAAAGGGGCCAAATACTTCATCTAGCGGCTTTTTTATTAAATATGTAAGCGAATCACATTCCATGAATGCTTATTTAATATTGCTGTAGCTGAATCAATACCAACGTTTGTAACCCCATTATTATGTGGTACAACATTATCAGGCTTATCTACCGTATTGGTTGCTTTCATATCGTTATTTTCAAGAACAATATGCTCTATTAGTTCAGCGTTTTCGAATTCTCGCAAATCAATTTCTAAATCAATATCATCTTCCAAGGAACGATTTACAGCAAATATAGTTAATTCTCCTTTTTCATCATTCATTACTGCAATCGTTTCTACATATGGTACATTTTTCAAACGCTCTGTATCATATTTTTCGCTACTTACAACAGGAGCTAAAGCTACTCCTCTACCGTAATTTGAAGCATGCATAAACGGATAAAATATCGTCTGTGCCCATGCACCCCCTCCATTTTCTGTCATTATCGGTGCTATAACATTGACAAGTTGTGCAAGGCAAGCCATTTTTACACGATCACAGTTTTTCAATAGTGTAATAAGAAGGCAGCCAGCAACCAATGCATCTTCAAAGTTATATACATCTTCTAATTGATGTGGTGCAATCTGCCAACGCTCCAGTTTCTTATCTGCTTCATTACTATGGAACCAAATATTCCACTCATCGAATGATAAATTGATTGTTTTATCAGAATGTTTAACCGCTTTCACATAGTCACAGATAGCTATTACAGATTTTATAAAGTTATCCATGTCAATGGAGCAAGCAAGGTAAGCTTTCGTATCGTTTTTAGGGTTGCCATAATAATTATGAAGTGATATATAATCTACATAATCATACGTATGTTCTAATACCGTAGCTTCCCATTTACCAAAGGTAGGCATAAATAGACTTGAACTGCCACAGGCAACTAATTCTATACTTGGATCCAGCTCTTTCATAATCTTTGCAGTTTCACATGCAAGTCTACCGTATTCCTCAGCCGTTTTGGCTCCAATCTGCCAGGATCCGTCCATTTCATTTCCAAGACACCATACTTTTATATTAAAAGGTTCTTCAAATCCATGGGCTCGACGAAGATCGCTATAATAGGTTCCTTTTTGAAAGTTACAATACTCAAGAAGATTACGAGCTTCATCAGGGCCTCTTGTTCCCAGATTAACTGCTTGCATTACTTCTGTATTAGCACGCTTTGCCCATTCTTGGAATTCATCAATACCTACTTCATTCGTCTCAATAACATGCCATGCTAATTCTGCACGCCTGGGGCGTTTTTCTTTAGGACCAATCCCATCTTCCCAATTGTAACCGGAAACAAAGTTACCTCCGGGATAACGCACAATCGGTATATTTAATTGTTTTACCATTTCTAAAACATCTTTTCTAAACCCCATATCATCTGCTGTTGGATGAGAAGGCTCATATATACCGTTATATACGGCTCTACCAAGATGTTCAATAAAGGATCCATAAATTCTATTATCAATTTCTCCAACCGTAAAATCCTTATTGATTATTAACTTTGCTTTCATTAATTATATCTTCCTCTCCATTAAGTTCTTCATATCATTGCAGGAATTAATTTAGATCCCGGATATCTTTTTACTATCCACTCATGTGCTCCCGGCATTTCTTCATATTTATAACCATGCTCCTTTCAACCTTTACTTCAATTCCATTGCCTCCCTTATTGGAGTCAGGTAATCCTTTATATTATCCATAGTTTCACTCCTGTAAATTATTTCAGCTTTCTTGGGTCAATATTATATATCTTATCTGGTTTCAACTCTATAAAAGGTCCCGGAACACGCTTTTTTGTATTAACACTATCACCAAAAAAATCTAATGAAGCCAAACTATCACTTCGAACTTCCTGTACCTTAGAAGGATCATATACAAAGCTACGTTTTTCTTCTTGATTTGCAAAGAATCTAGGAGCATCCTTTGCCGGTTTAAACTGTAATGTATAGTTCTCTGTATCGACATCTATCTCAAACCAAGCTTCCTGACCGGTCATATCAAATCCATAGAACTTTCTCCATGCAGATAAGTCAAGACATACTTCTGGTGCAGGATACATAACTCTTAAATAACCGCCTGTCTGTTTTACATACAAATTACCCTCTGCTTCATTTTTCTCCGTAGGCATTGTAATGGCAGCTTCCTGACATTTATAAAATATATTATTAAACAAACGAGCATTTCTTGAGGTACCGCCTCTCTCCATTCCTGACATACGGAACGAAACAGGTTTAGCAAAATATCCAGCCCCTCTACATTTACCGATCAAATTATTGGCAATATAAAGATAATCCGTACCTTCTCCATAGATTGCATATCCATTGACTACATTGTCCTCTACCAGCTTGTACCATCCTGAAGAACCTTTCTCTTTTGGTATTTTATCGGGATCAAATCGCCCTTCTATGTTCCAAAAAATATTATTATCTATCCTATTAACATCATCTCTGGTACACTCTATAAAAATAGCTTCTCTCTGCTCTATTCCATCCAAAAATAAATTCTGCGTGATTCTGTTGTTTTCATTACCGCAGTCCAACCAGAGATGATCTGCTCGTATGGTCTTAGTAAAAATGTTTCTGCGAATCATGCTATCGATACTATTATGTATCTTGATACCTGCAGCTTCCCAAGAAAGCTCCATTTTTTGCCATCCGGTTCCCTTGATAAGATTATCCTCAATCAAGACATGTGTTGCAAAAAGCCCTGCAATACCACACACTCCTGCATCATAAATCTTACATCTTCGTATAATGCTATATCCTATTTGCTGGCCCTTTATAATTTCATGATGCCAACATTCATTTCCAATATCAATACCGACTGCATTCGACCAGTCAATCACACAATCCTCAATAATCCAATGATGACCTCTATAGCAAGAGATCGATCCCCGTTGTGGGACAGGTGCCCCCATAGCTGCATGTGCGCAAGTTAGGCCTTTCACCTTAATATAGGATAAAAACGGTACTTCAGGTGCAAAGCATTGCTCTCTACAGGTGATTTCTATCTTATGATTAGAAGGATCCGCATCACCCTCTAAACGAAAATGGATTGTTTGACCGTTTGCTTCCACCCAAAATGATCCTTCTTGCTGTGAAAGTTGGTTATATAATGCCACCTGATAAAGTGGTTTGCCATCACAAAAAACCATTCCACGTCGATTAAGGTATGTCGTCATATCTGTCTTTTCATACTCCATAAACAATCTATCATGTAAGATATTAACAGCACAAAATGGATTGTATCCCCTAAAAATATCCGGGTCTAATTTAATTTGCCATATTTGCACTAAGTCTTCATTTTCAATTTTATTAAAGCCTGGGCTCTTTCTCCAACCTGTACTCTTTTCAAACTGTTCTACAATTTCAGAGGCTTTTATCACAACTTCTCCATCGCCAAATGCCTCATAACATATCATTTTATCCGGTCCCTCACCAC
>ENA-UOOE01002454-UOOE01002454.1-fermentation-metagenome-genome-assembly--contig:-NODE-2454-length-13253-cov-4.398166_pt1 | contig 13253 bp, 18 predicted proteins | sample MGYA00245776_ERZ724021 | MGnify/ENA primary metagenome ERZ724021 (study PRJEB28704, sample SAMN03018321) | fermentation metagenome | biome: anthropogenic terrestrial biome; feature: soil; material...
CACCCTGAAGGATGGGGACTTCCCGCTTCGTCCTTCGCAATCCCACGAGTTAAATTCCCCGGGGGCGGATGTCTACGGGATCATATACAAAGGAGGAGCTGCCCTACAACCGTCTCGAAATCCAGGCCGGCACAATCAATCGTGATGTCGGCATATTGTTCGTACAGGGAGACACGCTGGTCATACATCATGCGGAGGCTCTGGCCAGCAAAAAGAACAATCCCACGGCCCGATATATTGCCAAGCCTCTTTTCTATCTCTTCGAAAGGCACCTTGAGGTAAATAACAGTACCAGCCGATATTAAATGCTCCATTGCTCGGGGGCTCATAACCACACTGCCGCCCGTGGCAATAACCGAATTCCTGCACCTGAGAAATAAGTCGAGTCTCGCTGAATTTTTGAAAAATCTACCGAAACGATTAAATGAATCGATGCATTCTGCAGCAACTATGAGACTAATAGCTCTTTGCGCAATGCTTTTCGTTTTCACAGCCATTGCATCCAGTGCATCAGCCACAGAAGACAAAACCAGCAAGACCGTGAATAATAGTTCATCAATTTCAGAACTTGTCGATTTCGTAAAGGAAGCTCGTGATTATGCACGTGAAGAGGATAGAGAGAGTGCATGTCAGCAATTCAGCAATAAGACCGGCGAGTTCGTGCGAGAGGATCTGTACATTTATGCGTACGATTTTCAGGGGATAAATGTCGCTCATCCCTTCCGCCCTGATTTTATAGGCGAAGACAAGATCAATTTGACTGATCCGAATGGAGTGGCCTTGATAAAAGACCTGGCGGACTGCTCCCGCAGAGGCGAAGACTTTACGTATTTCATATTCCCTAATCCGGATCACGGCTCCGAAGATGAGCTGAAGATCGGCTATGCGGCCAAGGTTGATGAAAACTGGTGGGTGGGCTCTGGCGTCTATTTATCAGATCTTCCTGTCTTCTTTCCACTAGAATCAAGAGAGAATCTGGTATCCTTCGTGGATGAAGCGGCAAAATACGCAGAGGAGAACGGAAAGGAGGCGGCTCTGCAGGCATTCAATGACAGGAACGGCTCATTCATTCGAGGGAACCTCTACATCTTTGCCTACGACTTCAATGGCACAGCTCTGTCGCTGCCCTATCAGCCTGAGCTTTTAGGATCAGACCGCTTGGATGCAAAAGACGCAAATGGCGTGCGATTCGTACAAAATAGCATTGATCAGGCAAAGAGAGGGAGAGGCTATCTATATTACCTCTATGCCAATCCCAGCAAGAATATGGAGGAAGAACTCAAGCTGGGCTATGTCAGGAGCGTTGACAATAACTGGTGGCTTGGTGCAGGAATCTACGCATCGGAATCAAACGCCACAAATGCCACAAGCAAAACATATCTGGGTGAGATCGGCCGCAATTGAATCGATAATCAACAAGAAAATAGCGTGCTGCCTCCTTTCTGCATAATTGGGGCCGCATGCTCCATAAGCTTTTGTGACCATTTATTTCTAACCCAAAAGGCGCTTTTTCATTCAGCTATAATCAATCATTGCTCCCGCAGTGATCTGCTTTCCTTCGCATTTCTGCTCCCATTTGAGCTGCCATGGTCTGACTAAGCCTCGCATCCTTGATGCAGGGATGCTTTCCCAATTCGCAGAAAATGGCGAAGTGATCCAGCCACTGAGGATGATCTGGGGCGGTCTCGATGAAGCTCACAAGGCTCTTGATCTGCTCCACAGTCTTGGTGTGGAGCTCATGCTCGATCACGCAAGCATCCTCGTCCGCAATCTGTTCAGGAACGCCGATGAACTTCAGGAATGCAAATATCGTGTCATGACGGTCCTTGATGACGCGTCCGATCTCTTCGCCTTCTGCGGTAAGATATAGTCCTTCGTTCTTCTTGTAGATGAGATATCCCCGATCGTTCAGCTTTTTGACCATCTCCACAACCGAAGGTGGCTTGGTTCCCAGCTCCTTGCAGATATCCCTGATCCTGACATGCCCCTTCTCCTGGGATATGACGTAGACAGCCTCAAGGTAGTCCTCTGCCTTTCTGGATAAATCGCTTTTCATATCTACTCTAGGTAAATTTGATCGACGTTAATATCAATATTCCTGCAATTTCAATCTTTGCGGCCTCGCACCGTTCGCTTGCCGTATCGCTTATCAGGCCGCATTTATTTACCAGGCCATTCCTCTGGTCATCTTCCTCATCATCGGCACCAAAGGCAGCGCTACGATCAGGAGGACAGTGGCTGGAGAGATTTCGGATAGCACCGCGAAATCCTCCACCTCTCCCAGGAGGTACATTAGCCAGTCTGCTCCCGTCATAAGCAGATAGAGCCCACCCACGGCTCCTGAGAGGAAAAGTCCTCCCATAAGAAAGGACAGCCCTTCTCTTCGGCCTGCAACGAGGCTCTTTGCTCCCATCAGATATGTCGCCGATATCACCAGAAGAACCGCAATGCTCAAAATTCCTCCTGGGAACGATTCCCGGCCTCCAATCGTTTCTGCAAGGGCTTGTGCTCCGTATCCGACTCCCAATACAAGGGCGTATATGCCCAGCAATCTTCCTGTTCTAACGCTAAATTCTTTCATATTTTGTTTCCATAATCGCCATTTATCGGCTTTAAGCGGCTCTAGCTCAATCCCAATAGCCTTCCTGCACCGATGATCATACCTGCGATGATGAAGGCCAGCACAGTCTGGTATACAAGTGCAAAGGCAGGCCATCGAATCGAGTTCGTCTCCTTCGCAATCGTCCCGATAACCGCAACGCATGGCACGTATATCAGTACAAAGGCCATGAATGCGAAGCCTGTTAGCGGCGTGAAGACCCCCTGGCTTACCAGCGCATCTCCCAGGCTGGCCTCCTCGGCTCCAAGCAAAATGCCGTAGGTCCCGACTACCACCTCTTTAGCCACAAGGCCGAACAGGAGGGCCACGGCAGCCATCCAGTCCCACCCGAAGGGCTGAAACAGCGGCTCAATTGCATGTCCTATCCAGGCGATGTAGGATTCAGCTATCACCTGGCCGCCGGATGTCGCCTCCCAGGGGTGAACAGATAGGAACCAAACAAGGATGGCAGCTCCAAATATGATCGTTCCCGCCTTTTTCAGGAACATTTTGCCCCGAGACCAAATATGGAGGAAGGCAGTGCGCGCTTTCGGCACGGCATATGTGGGCAGCTCCAAGACGAAGGGCGACGGCTCTCCCTTGAAGAGAGTCCTTCTAAATATCAGGGCCATTGCAACCGCAAGTATGATTCCCAGAGCATATACGGCGAAAACGGCAGTTCCAGCATAATCCGCACCGTAAAGCGCTCCGGCGATCAGCACGTACACAGGAAGCCTGGCGCTGCAGCTGATGAGAGGGGAGATCAGCATTGTGATCATCCTATCCTTTTCGTTATCCATGCTGCGGGCGGCCATGATTGCCGGGACGTTGCAGCCAAAGCCGATCATCAGCGGTATGAACGAACGGCCGTGCAGGCCCAGGTGATACATGAACCGGTCCATCACGAAAGCGGCTCGTGCCATATATCCGCTGTCCTCCAGAATCGAGAGCGCCAGAAAGAGGCCGAAGATCGGCGGAATGAAGACCAGCACCGATCCCAGGCCGCCGATTATGCCCAAGGAGACAAAGGATGCTAGATAGGGATTGGATATGATCTGATCCGACCAGGCTCCGAGCATCTCAAAGATCTTCTCGATAATGACCACAAACGGCTCTGAAACGGCAAACGCGAACTGGAACATCGTCCAGAGCATTATCAGGAATATCGGTATGCCCAGATACTTATTCAAGAATACCTGGTCCAGCATATCCGATAAAGTAAATATCTCTTCGCTGCCCTTCTTAACAGTAGAGTCCATTATCGATGCAATCCTCTCGTATCTCTTTTGCGCAAGGGCAGAGCTTAGGTTTTCAGCGTATTCGCTCATTTTATTGCCGCCTCTCCGGCTTCAATTATGCATAGAATCTTCGCCAACTGGGATGATTGTAGATCGGCTCTCGTCTGTTCCATGACCCTCTCATCTCCCTCTAGCATCTTTATGGCCAGCCATCTCTTTGGATATTTCCCATTGAGCGCCGTGCACTCTTTGATTACCTCCTCAACTTTGTTTATCAGCTGCTCGATATCGTCTCCGTAATTTATTGCAGATCTGGGGCCTTCCGCCCTTTTCTGACCTGCGACATCGACTATCGAATCCTTCAGCTCTTCCAGGCCCTCTCCAGTGATTGCAACCGTCGGAACTACCGGGCAGCCCAACAGCCGGGAGAGCTTCTCCACATCAATCCTCATCCCTCTGGCCGCTACCATATCCCATCTGTTCAAAGCAATGACCAGGTTGGCATCCATTTCAAGCAAGAGCATTGTGAGGTAAAGGTTCCTCTCCAGGTTGCTTCCGTCCACTATATCAACGATGACATCCGGTCTCTCTATAACGATGTAGTCCCTGGCCACAATCTCGTCAACGGCATGGGCGGTGAGGCTGTAGGTGCCTGGCAGGTCCACCAACTCGATCTGCTGTCCCTTATGAACCAGCCTTCCTGCCTTCTTCTCAACCGTTACGCCGGGAAAGTTGCCCACATTCTGGGATAGCCCAGTCAGGCGGTTGAAAATCTCAGTCTTTCCGACGTTGGGATTGCCGATAAGTGCTGCTCGAATCATGGATCATCAACCCCTTTAACAAGTATCTTCATGGCAATGCCCCGCCCAAGCGCAATTCTTGAATCCTTCACCATCACAAGCATGGCTCCCGGCGGGCAGGACTTTAGGACTAAAACCCTGGCAGGCGGGGCGAAGCCCATATCCTCGAGATGTCTCACAGCTCCGTGCCCACCCCGAATTTCAAGCACAGTTCCTGCTGAGCCCTCCGGGAGGAAGGCCAGAGGCAGACTGCCTCCAGATATCGATCCCGTGCTGATCAAGTCATTCCACCACCAAAGTTATGTTCAAGGCTTCACTCTTTCGAAGAGCGAGGCTGTAGCCCTTTAGGAGAATCTCCACTGGATCGCCTGAAGGGGCAAGCCTTACTACCTCCAGCTCTGCGCCCTTTACAAGCCCCATCTCCATCATCCTGCAGCGGAGAGCGCCGCATGAAGACACGACTGCAACCTTTCCTCTCTCGCCTGGCATCATCTCGTTCAGCCTTTTTAATTTTGACATTATGCAGCTTTCACCTCTTGGACATCAGTATCAATATGGGATCTGTTGATATCATTAGGCCCATAAATCAGTGATCCGAAAAGACTTAGGAAATGGCCGAAAAACCTAATGGATGAAGGAAAATAGGTTTCAGGTATATGGGCTGCCCCATCCTCAATGTCACATGGCTGATGTAGAGCTGATGCAACTTTAAGAATGGCGGAAAATTTTGTTCCGCTGCAATTGGATAACTTTGAGCCGCTATTAATATATAGAATGGTGGTTTATGATAAAAAAAGTGGTGCAATGAGATCAATGCAAAGGATTTGGCTAATCGTTCTGATCATCCTAATTACGGGAATATGCACTGCTCAAGTTCCAGACCTCGTGGGCAACTGGACTGGATCTGCGACAGCATACTTTGTTGGTGATGGTGCATATGATCTGGTGGAAGATGACAGGGTCACTCTTATCGTCGTTGAGCAGACAGACCGCCTCATCACAGGAAACATAACCTATATGCACGAAGGAGAAGAGATTGTGGAGGCCTTCGCAGGAGCAATTGGTGCAGATAATAAAACGTTTTATATCGCCGAGAGCAAGGGATATGGCTTTGGAACTATCATCTCCGACGATGAAATCGAGATGTCGTATCTCGAGCGGGGAAAACCAGCGATAGCTTCCATTGATAAATTCCATAGGATAAAAGCATCGTATGCCCACTAAAAATCCTTTTTCCGCAGTAGCAAGAAGTGAAGGGCTGGTTTGGATATTATTATGCACCAGCCCGACATATGAGCCACCCTGATTCAGTCCAGCGAGGTCCTATTGGAGATCAAGCGTTAGAATAATTCTCATCTGCATACCATTGTTAGGAATGGTCGTCCAGTAGCAGCCTTTCCTTATCGTTTCTCCATGAGATTGGTCTAAGAATTCGTATGTTCCATAACCCGTTCTCTCCATGCTTATCCTATTCGAGAGCTCTAAAAGCTGTGGATAATTCTGATATATTTGAGAGCTTTTATTGAGCAATATCTGAGACGGATCTGTGTCGTACAATTTCGTTGCATCATCTGCTCTGGCTATCCATATCTTGGAGTTTCCGCCAGGCTGGAAGGGAGAAAGGACGTTATCAAAAAACTGGCTGTTGTTAAACAGAAAGCTGACGGTCCCAATGAGAGTTCCATTCCGGTCAAAGACAGGCATCTCCGAGTCGATTGCATACACGCCTTCAACTGCCTTTATGAGATGGAATCCTGAATAGAGCCCAGTATTAATAGTATTATTTATATGCTCCTGGTTCTTCAAATTCTCTCCCTTCACGCTTTCAAATGATGATGGCTCCACCTCCCGTACTGTGCCGGTAGGATCGATTGTAACACAATCAATTGCAGAAGAGTCGGCCAGCATGAGTCTTGATAGGATTTCTCTAGCATCAGGCCCATCGATTCCTGTATCTGAAAGGGCTATGCTGGCATCCATAAGTGCTGTCTCAATTTTGGTGAAATTCGCGTTGACAGCATCCGATGCACAGACTAGCCTCCATAAAGCCTCTCCGCTTGTATTCTGGGGCGAAAAAGCAATATCGTCCGAAGCTCCTTGTTCAGTGGTTACAACTTCCTGTTTGAGCGGATTAGCATCCTGGCCAGCGATAATGCCTGTTGAGAGGAGAAATCCCAAGGCCAGTATGACGGCGCCAAGCTCTTTATAGATCATAGAAACTCACCCAATAATTAATAGTGGCTATACTATTTGTAGGTGCCTTAAGCAAAAAAAATCGTGGGCTCTGTTAATAATGGTTTTCCGCCCAGTGGATATAATTAATGGATCCTCATCACCAAGTTATTGCTCTATTGCGATCTCCTGAAAACATCTCCGGGATTCATGGAAGACGTTATTAAATATGTTAAATATGAAATATATAGTGATATCGTCATAACAACAGTGAACTATATAGTATTTTGGCAAAACATATATTCAATCTACAGCATTACGCCATCGCCCATAGGGCGTTGGTGAAAGAATGAATTGGCATTATCTATTAGCAGGTATACTGACAGTTCTTATGCTCTCCACCCTAAGCCAATCAGCATTGGCAAGAGACTTTTATAATGGAGAGAAGAACGTTCAGACCATTTATGGCAAGATAGTCGACCAAGACGGCGATCCATTGGTGGCCAGAGCAGAACTCTGGTATTCGAATCTATCTCCCATAACCCAGGAACTGGGGGAAAATGTATCGGAGGGTGAGGAATGGATGCGCAATCTGCACCATGCTACATTCAGCACCCAAGATGGCTGGTACAGGCTGGAAGCGCCAGCTGGCGAGTGGCTTGTGAGGATTTCTAAAGGGCCTGAATACACTGTGAAAGAGGCAGTAGTTAAAATCAATAAAGCAGCAGACGGCAGATCCGAGAGCGGTGGTGAGAGGATGGACTGGATGCTCTCCCACCTATACGATATGAAATCCATGGGCTGGTACTCAGGAGATCTACATGTTCATAGCAGCCATAGTGACGGAAAGAACTCTATCCCTCAAATCGTCCAATCCATGCGAGCCGGTGGTCTGGACTTTGCGGCTCTGACAGACCACAATACAGTGGCTGGACTTGAAGAGTGGCAGAGTCTTAAGAGCGATGATTTCCTGCCCATAACCGGTCTGGAGGTCACAACCGCTGCCTTGCCGAATGCAGTTGCCAACCAGAAAAGCAAGGGCTTTGGCCATCAGAATGCAATAGGCGTATCCAATCTGGTAGGGGCTACTGATGCGGAGAACGATAGCATCTGGTTGCGTTACATTTACTCTGGTCCAGAGGATGTGCAAGCGGCCATAGACGAGACCCATGCCAATGGGGGTTTATACATGCTTAATCATCCCTTCTGGATGGGCGGCTGGCCAAATGGCACTATCAGCACTTGGGGAGATATACGCAACTATGACGGAATCGAAGTCTGGAATGGCTGGCCGGTACCATTCTTGCCCAATGAATATGCCAACAGGTCTAATATGGACAATACCATGGCCATTCAGACTTGGTTTGAGATACTCAATGCAGGCAATAAGGTAGCTGGGTGGGGAACCTCTGATACCCACGATGTCTACGGCCTAGCAGGCCTCAATCAACCTACAAGGTACAGGACGGTCAGCGGAAACGCCAGGACCTATGTCCATTCAGGAGACCTAGGCATAAACAGCGTAATGTCCTCTCTGAAGTCTGGACGGGCCTTTATCACCACTGGCTGGGGACCAATCCTTTTGGTTGACATCATGGGCAAAGAGCCGGGCGATACCATTGAGGTGTCCGAGAATGAAAGCCTGACTCTGCACATCCAGGTGCTCTCCAATCGCCCCTTGGCCGATTTGGCCGATGGCATCCGAATCATTCAAGGTGGTCAAGTGGTCAAGAAAGTTCCTACCGAAGATGGTGTCATGAAAATGGATGTAAACACCACTATTGATATCAATTCCAAGAACGATACCTGGTTGGTGGTCCAGGCCTTCAACAATGAGCCATCTATGGCTATGACCAACCCCATATTCCTGGATCTGCCGCCTCATGGCATGTGGGGATCAACTCAATGGGCCTTCCCAGAGCAAGCATCTAACTGGAATACAAAGAGAGATGCCATGCCGGTTCAGACTGTGCAAGACATCTCATTGAGTCTGGACAAAGAGCAATAAAGCCCAACAGATGAAACGGACCACGATTTAAGTGTCTCAGGAGAACTCCTGAGATCTTTTATTATATTTAAAATAATTTAATAAATTTCTGAGACCACTTATCTGAAAGTGGCTGCATTATATTATTTGAGAAGAACTTACAGCACTGCTAACGATATGGGGAGTCATATTTCGGAATTGGCAAGGATAGTATGGCTTTCAGCCGTATTGCAGATGATATCCTAGGTTTGCCTTCGACTTGCTGATAGCTTTGCATGCTTCTGTATCTATGAAGCGAGATGCCGCATGACTGCGTGGATTCGTGATAACTGTAATTAGGATGCCCAGGTTTCAGCTTGAGCGAACGTCTGTCGTTTCCCCAATGCCTTGCCGCCTCATGTGGACGCGGATGCGGCATAGTTGCCTGGATTTGTGATTGCAGTGGTTATGGAGCCCTGGTTCCGGCTTGGGAAAATTTCTGTTGCATACAGCGGGCTCGCTCACTTTAGAATAGCAAAAACGCTTCAGATCGAGGGACTCGCGTGCGTTTCCCATTTTTGCGCGCGAGGATTGGCGGGGCTGTCCTCAAGGACAGATGGCTCCATGACCACGTGGCTGTAGGGGATTTGCCGTGAGAAAGGGGGCCATTCTTTTCATGTCGGAACAGACTGTGCACTAATGATCGCAATCATTTCCAGGGCGACTGATAGCACAAAAGCATAATGCGATCAGCTTACAGGATCAACTACGTCAATGAAGTCTAATCGCTTGAAGGCCCGGTCATGGGTCATGAGCCTCCTGGTTCCAAGCTCTTCCATAGGGTAAGAAAGAAACACATCCATCTTTCTCTTCCCCTCAGGGCCCAGGCTTTTGATGAGATAATGAGCAACCTCCATCGCCACTACAGTATTTATGGCCACTCCATCCTCGAGAACCTGTTCTAGGCTTTTCGAGACGGCATTATGCTCCTTGGCAGATCGATCGAAGTAGTAGCACCAGATGTTGGAATCCACGAAGATCAGGCTTTCCATATTCTCTTTGCCTCAAGAGGATCGATCTTCGAAATCTCAACACAGCCTCTAAGCTCTTTTTTAAACTGAGCCTTGGTGGCTATTGGCTTGATCACAACTTTTCCCTCTTCCAGGAACTCCGCACGCCGCCCGTTTTCGCGCGCGAGGGCTTGGGAGGCTGTCCTCAAGGCCGGACGGACCCCTGACCACGTGGCCACGGGAACATGCCGTGGGCAAGGAAGTGTAGTTCTTCTCATTTCAGAAACGGCTATGCGTCTGAATGCTCCCAGCCCTTTTAGGATGGGATGCACCATGGATGCATGGATTCGTGAAAGCAGCAATTACCGAGCCCTGGTTCCGGCTTGGGATAATGTATGTTACTTCCCGAGGGCTGGCGCCCCTTGGGGCGGGGATGCAGCAAAGTTGCATGGATTCCTGATTGTTCTTTTTGCTGCACAACTGATATTATGAAGATTAGGCATCAACTTTATCAGGAAACATGCATAAAATACAGACCAAATGAAGACTCTAATTCAGATCCATAAAGAAGGAAAATACTACGTGGCAATTGACCTGATCACAAATGTAGCCGATCAAGGATCTACTGAAGAAGAGGCAGTCTCCAATTTAAAGAAAGGCCTTGAAGAGCATTATCAGGTCCTCCTCGAGCTGGCACCCAAAGGGCGAAAGCTCTCATTTCTTGATATAGAGGTCGAGCGATTTGCCCAGGCTTCCGGTAGTCTCGTCTAGGGAAGCGATCAAGGCTCTTATGGCTGATAGTCTGGCAAAGCGGCCTCAGGACAAGTCGTCAAGGTGGTGGTCGGTTTTTCCTCTTTCCATGCTACCTGGCTGATTGGATTATTGGAAAGTATCAATCCGCAAGCTTTGGATCCGCCCTGGGATAACGTCCAATGTCTCGCTCCCCTGTGGGCACGGACTCTGTAAGGCACCGTGGACTCTGATAGCAGTAATTCGGGAGCCCCGGTTTTGGCTTTTGGTGAATTCCTTTCGCTTTCCGAGGGCTTGCGGCCATGTGGGAGCGAGATGGGTCATAGTTGAATGGATTTAGGCGACAGAAATTGCGGCTTGTTGGATCTTAGGCTGAACTTGAAAGAAGGTCGCATAAGCAGCGATCTTCTTATGCCAAAATCCGGAGCTATTCCGGAGATTTCCGCCTTTTGCTGGCATGGAGGAAGGTCATGCCCACAACTTGCCCGCTCTCATATCTGACGATGACATCATTATCTGTCAACTCGGAGTCCTCGGCATGTGCGGGCTTCTTGAAGTTGATGTAGAGCACATCAGCCTCCTGGTCGTAATCCACCCAGATCTTTTTGTGGGCAGTATCCAGGAGATGGGGCACTAGTGCAGCTAACTTTTCAGTGCGGTCTATATCTGCTGCGGCCATATCTTCTTTCTCCTCTCAAATTGCCTCAACCTGCTGGTCAGCAAGGCGGTGATTACAAAGCCATCCGTTTCACTCATTTCCTTATAAACTGCCACTATATATTTACCTTTTTTCATCTTCTTTATGGCCAGGAGGTCCCCGGAAATTCCTTCATATATAGCATCTGGATCCTCCATGGTTTCCAGGACGTCTGAGTAGTATCCGGCCATCTCAGAGTGGCCTTCAGTCAAGTGTATCCAGCGCTCATCAGGCAACCGAATGGGTATGCCATTCTGGATCGCGCCGTCTCCACCAGAGTGCTTGAATGGATTACATAAATAGACAATGTTTGGCTCACTAACTCGGTAGATCATAAGCCTACCCTCCATGAAGAGATCGATTAAACCAAATAGAAGCAAGAATTAGAGAACCGAAGAGCATGATTGCAACAGCAGAGGCAATAATCAAAGTTAAAATTAGAGGCATTGGGTAGAGTGGGTCAGTAAAAATGATAAGCCCGACAAGACCCGAAAACAGAAATGATCGGCTTATCCATTTGGAGAGCTTGTTTCCAGAAAAAAGTCTTGATGCAGAGATAAGAGACAAACACATGAATGCATAGCCGATACCTTCCATTGCACCCGGAATAGAATTAGGATAAGGCGGGGCAAAAAGCCATAATGCTAGTCCATAGGTGGAATGATGAATAAGATTATACTCGACGACAACCATTTGAATGTAATAGCAAGCGCTAAGAATAGTAGCATAAGCGATTGCAAATATAAGTGCAAGCAAACTCCATATCTTCTTCTCCTCTGAAGTCAAGGTATGAAGACATGCCATCATAGTCAAAAAGCAAAGTGTAAGTAAAAAGCACGGTACTATCCATGCTAAGAATGGCGCAACTTTAAAGGAGATTGCATAGGCTTGCATACCAGGCCATGGTGAATGCAGTATTGGCTGATATAATCCAAAGGCAATTGACCACCATAGTGTCATTATCGCAGCTAAAACAGCCGACCAAAATCCGAGCTTTTGCGCTGTTTTATCTTGATCTGTCATGATGCAAACCTCCGTTTGATCTTTAATAGAATTATCGCTTCGCCAGGTTGGAAATGAGTGAACAATGGAGTGAACCCCTCCGAATGGACAAAAAGTTAAGCAATGCCGACTCATGGAGGGAAGTGCATGAAGAAGACCAGGCGGCGTTACGACCGGGACTTCAAGATATCAGTATTAGCCGAACTTGAGGCAGGCAAGCCACTTGCTCAGATCGCCCGCGAATATGGCATCCATCCGAGTCTTCCTTGCCGATGGAAGGCAGAGCCGGCTGAAAATCCCGAAAAAGCATTCAGGGGTAACGGAAACAAGTACAAAGATCAGGCGAAGATTGCAGAATTGGAGAGACTTCTGGGCCAGGCTCATGCTGAAATTGACTTTTTAAAAAAAGCCTTCGCCATGACCCAGAAGAAGGTCCGCGAGGAGAGACGAAAGCCGATGTTGAGGGACGACATATGATCATTCAGGAAGCTCAATCAGATGGCCTTCTGTTGCCAATATATCACTCCTGCTTGGCGCTGAATGTGAGTCGCAGCGGTTACTACGAATGGTTGAAGCGGTCCGAAAAGCTCACTGCGGAGAATAGCGAATCTTCGGATCTGGTTAACCAGATTCAAGAGATAGCTTTGGAGTTTCCTTATTACGGGTACAGGAGGATCACAGCAGAACTTCAAAATCGCAGCTATGCGGTCAACCATAAGCGCGTGCTGAGGCTCATGCGCCAGGAGAAGTTGCTTTTCCTTAGGAAGTTGTTCAAGCCGGTAACAACTGATTCCACTCATGGTCTGCCCGTCTATCCTAACCTTCTAAAATGCAGGGAAATCACGGGACTGAACCAGGCATGGACTTCTGATATCACTTATGTCCAGCTGCAGCATGAGCATATCTTTCTCGCGGTTATCCTGGATCTCTACAGCAGAAAGTGCATCGGCTGGGAGCTGAGCCGGAGCATAAGAAGCGATCTGGCCATGAGTGCTCTGGCAAAGGCATTGAAGAACCGT
>ENA-UOOE01002458-UOOE01002458.1-fermentation-metagenome-genome-assembly--contig:-NODE-2458-length-13226-cov-4.080176_pt1 | contig 13226 bp, 19 predicted proteins | sample MGYA00245776_ERZ724021 | MGnify/ENA primary metagenome ERZ724021 (study PRJEB28704, sample SAMN03018321) | fermentation metagenome | biome: anthropogenic terrestrial biome; feature: soil; material...
CTTTGTCAACATATTTTTTAATTTGTCTTATTAAAAACTTTTATGTTGACTTTTTAACCTTTAGTTTCTCAACTTTCGGCACTTCTCTGTCACATTTTTCAGCGACATATGTTATTTTATCACAATTATTCTATGCATTATATTAGCAATATTAGCTTAGTCTAAATTAAACATATATATCTCCTAAATACTTATTTTTTCTTTAAATTATTTATATGGACACGCTTGATTAGGTTGTAATCAATTATTTAGCCTTCTTTAATCTTATAAAAGGTAATATGATCTCTCCACCTTCCATTAATATAAAGATAATCCTTATTTAAGCCTATCTCTTTAAACCCGCAAGCTTTTAATGCATTTTGAGATCTAAAATTATCTATAAGAGTAGACGCTTCTACCCTATGTAGGTTTATCTCATCAAAAGCATATTCTACTGCTAGGTTTAATGCTTCTTTCATATAACCTTTCCCCTCTTCGTTTCTATCTATAGAGTATCCAACAAAACAATTTCTAAATATGCCCATTACTATATTAGATAATTGTATTTTCCCTATAAACTTGTTATCCTTATATATACCAAAGTTAACTGAAGTACCGTTTAGAAACTGTTTGTAATTCTCCATTAAGATTCTCTTTTGAACAGATAGAGTATAAAAGTTATTCTCTCTTGTTGGTTCAAAAGGCTCTAAATGCTCTTTATTTTCTATATAATATTTCAATACTTCCTCTGCATTTTCAGGCGTCAATAGTTTAATTTCTATATGTTTTCCTCTTAGTGATATCTTCCTTATAATGTTATTGCTAAATATTTCTTTATCTATACCAAATAATATTTCATCTTTGTATATATTGTCTTTTATAATACTATTAGAAATAATTCCTTCTAATTCAAATCCTAAATCCGTAAAAGATGATAAATTTACATCTTCTTCGGCTAATACATTTACTTTAAACATATCCATATTCTTAAATAAAGTTATAAGAAACTTATTTAGAGAATTCTTTAGATACTGATAGCTTTCTTCTCCCTTTTTATAAAATCTTATTCTGAAGCAGCAATACTTATTTTCCTTTGATAAATCAATTATATATACCCTTCCTATGGTGATACCTGAATCATCTCTAACTATATATTCATTTACACTGCCTTGCGCTAATTGCATATTAACTACTTTTGAATCCAACATAGTATCCCTCCTATCATAAAATTAAGATAAAACTTCTTTTGTATTCCTATGTATAAAATATACAAATATTAAAGCCACTGTTATGACATTGTTTTTATTTTCCATAGCCTAAATCCAAATTTATTAATTTTTGTATATACCATGTAATATTATAACATATGCCCTATTGTTAATAAAAAATATATTGATATAATATTTTATTATGCTTATATTTATATTAAACTTATGATTGCAATAATCTTCATGTTTCATTACTAAAATATAATTGGTAAATACTTAATGATTGGGGGGATAATATTCAAATCAATAAGATTTGAATACATAAATGAAAAGAATAATAAAAAAAAGAACTATAATATTAATAACAATTTCATTAATTTTAGGATTTACCATATGCTATAAGTATTTTATTAAATCAAAAACAAAGTCCTTACCAGGGATGGCAAAAAGTATAGAAAATATGTCAAGAAAAGCTATTACTAGCGAAGCCATAGTAAATAAAATACATGAAAAAAAGGATTTAATAACTATGGAAGTAGATTTATCTGATAGGGTAGTATTAGATGATAGCTGGGGAAACTTTGATATATTTAAAAAAGTAACCTATATTGATTTTTGTGGAAAAGGAATTTATACTATAGACTTGTCAAAATTAAAAGGTGAAAATATAACCATTCAGCCTAATGTTAAAACTATATATATAAGTGTTCCTAAACCAGAAATAAAATCAGTAAATATAGACGAAGAAAAAACTATCTATGAAACAGAAAAAGGTGCTCTTAGATTTGGGGAAATAAAACTTTCTCCCCCAGAAAATCAAATCATAACTAAAAAAGTTAAAGAAAGAATGAAAGAAAAATTGATGGAGCCAGATATGTTAAATAAAGCTCTAGCAAACACTGAAAAGTCTGTTAAAGATCTTATTGGTTCTGTAGTAGATAATAAAGGTTCTGATTATAATATAATAGTTTATTTTGAAAAATAACATTGAATGGCTGCGGCACTAATTTTTAGTGCCGCAGCCACTTTAATTTCCCACTCTTTTAAAAATACAGCATCTTAATATCATAATCTACCGTCCAAGGTATTTATACCTTGCTATCATACCAAGAATTTAAAAAAGCAGGACTATTTAATATCAACAGAACCATAAGAAGATAAGCCTTGCCTTTATCAAAGTTAAATCCTATTCCATAGAATAATGAGCTTATTCTTCACTAACTTTCCCGCAGAATAAACCTTGAACAAAGTCTATAAGTTTTATTCTTTTCATATAGACCTATCCCAAATTTCCGTACAAAGAAATCTATATAAGAGAAAAAATCTTTTCCTTCTTATTTGTTCTGTTATTCCCTAAAAGATACATTAAAGTTAGACATTTTATAGGAAATTATAAATAGTTAATTATAAAAAATATATATAAATACCATGATATAATAACAAAGTCATAAAAACCTTCTTTATGAATCATTTATTATATAAGTTAATTATATCATACATTAATTATCTATGGCTACATATTTAAAACATTAATTATTATTTAAAACTTTAAATATGTACAAAAAAAGACAGCAAATTCTTATGCTGCCTTTGTTAAATTTATCCTTGATCTAAACCTGCAACTACTTTATCATAATAGTCTATTGTACAAATTTCATTTTCAAAGTTAAGGCAATTTCTACAACTTTTATTTTCTGGTTCTCCTGTGGAAGATTGAAATCCATCGTATATTGGCATATAACCAGGACAATTTTCTCCTACAGCCATCATTTCATATGCATTTCCCATAATATTACCCTCCTAATTTCTATATATTCTTTCCTTAATTGGATCAAATAAATTCTTCACACACTTTCCTTTTTCAAAGTTCTTACAGTTCTCACAACTATCTGTTATATTACTTCCTACATCAGACACAAATACAGATGCTATAGGTTCATAACCCTCACAATTTTCAGCAACTACCATTTTAAGTTCCTCTAATCGCATATGTATCACCTTCTCCGTTAAGTTTTATATGTTACTGCTATATATTCTTTCCATGAAAACAAAAAATAATTCTTAAATTTAGTAATTAAATAAAAAAATTAGCATATCTCAAATATAATTTTGAAATATGCTAATTTAGGATATTAAATAATCTAATTTAATACAGACTCTGTTTCAGTACAATATCTTGTAGTTAAACATTTTCCTAGATTTCTAGGGCATCTCCTGCACATACAATTGTTGGCTTTACCATCACATTTTCTGCTTAAAAATTCAGGACAATATTTACAATTATCTCCTCCTACTGCCATTACTCTTCACCTCTGCAATATGTATCTATTTTAAAATAAGATTTTTTATCATGTCTTTTTGGGTTTGTTCTATTTTTTTATCTTTATATCTTATAGCATTTATAGGACATATATGAATACACCTCATACAAAACATACACTTGCCATGAAATATAGCTCCACTATTTTCAAAAGTGATATTTCCCTTAGGGCAGTTTCTTAAACACAATCCACACTTTGTACATTCTTCTGTAGATGTAAAATTTTTAGACATTTTAGGGAATAGTCTGCTATAACTCTTACCCATAAGCTTTCCCCCTGCTATCCTTAAATGGCTCAAATGTACTTTTGTGTCTTTATTATTTAAAAAATTTTCCACAACCTTATTAACCTGTTTATAGGCATTATCCTTAGCAATATCAAAAATATGCTGTTCCGTTTTTTTGCCAACTCCAAAATAATAGTTATTACTCATTTGCAGCATACTTTCAGCTACAACCTTATACCCTTTTTTTTCTAACTTCCCTTTTAAAATTGACACTGCTGAAGCAGTTTTAGCTGCTTGTGTTGAATATACAATAGCCTTCATATTATTTTTATTACTAGGTAGTTTTTCAATAAACTCATCAACTATTTTAGGTTGTAACTCGGCATACACAGAAGTTCCTAATATAATAAAGTCATAATTATCTATTTCAAATTCTTCTACATTCTCTATATTTACTAAATCAATTTCTATTCCATGTTTGTAAAAACTATCTTTAAATCTATCTCCTACCCATTTTGTATTTCCTGTACCACTGAAGTAATATAAGATTCCCTTCATAAAATCTCACCTTCTCCCAATATTATAATTATTTATGCAACCTATAAACCATAGAATTTAATTATATTATTTTTTATTATTATCACATATATAAGCTTTTTCTTCATCATACCCAATTTTCTTTAAAACTTTTCTTACTACATTTTTTCCTATTTCATCTTCCTTCATTTCACAAAGGGCATTTTTTAATTCCCTCCAATCAACCCATTCAACTTCATCGGATTTATTAATTTCTCCTTCTAAATAGTCTGCCATAAAAGTTAACATTATTAATTCCTTTGATGGCAGGTATTCACTTCCTAAATATTTTATATTTGACACCATAATTCCTGTTTCTTCTTTTACTTCTCTGTATACTGTTTCCTCCACAGTTTCACCATTTGTAACATAACCAGATACTAAAACCTTTGAATCTTTAAATATGTAACTTTGTTTAAGAAGTAAAATATTATTATCTTTTATTACAGCTACAACTACACAAGGTTTAGGGGTGTCAAAATACATTATATCATCTACAGGACAATAAGGTACTTCTCCTTCATCCCAACTATATTTCCCTATTAATTCATTACCGCATTTAGGACAATATTTAAACTTCATAGCAATTTGTTCTAAAAATAATTTAGAACTTTCACCTGCCTTTCGAAATTATTAATATAAGATTATTATAGGACAACTTATTTAATTATTCCAATACATTAAAGTCTAATACTAACTCTATCCTTTAGAGTAATAAAATCTTCCCCTACACTGCAGTCATATGCAAATATATTTACTCCATTTTTATATGCAAGTCTTAATGCATCTCCAAAAGCTTTATCCATGTCATCATTAGGTGTAAAATAACTTACATCTTCCATTTGGATTAAAAATAGGACTCCTGCTCCTTTTCCCTGATTTTTAACTTCTATCAATTCTAATAAATGCTTTCTTCCTCTTTCCGTTGGAGCATCAGGGAATCTAGTTTCTCCGTTCTCCTCAAGGGTTACTCCTTTTACTTCTAAATAATATTCTTCATCCGCTTCATTTCTTAATCTAAAATCAAATCTGCTATTTCCAAAAGTTTTCTCCCTTTCAACCATAGTATATTCCTTAAGTCCTTCTATTTTTCCATGAATTAAAGCCTCTTCCACAACTTTATTAGGTATCTGAGAATCTATATTTATAAATCTTTGCCTTTTATATGCTCCAATTAAATCATACTTTGTCTTTCTTAAAGGATTATTCTCTTCCCTTAAAACTACAGTAGCACCTGGTATTAATATTTCTTTACATCTACCAGTGTTAGGAACGTGTACTAATGTTTCATTACCATCTATAAGCACATATCCCTGAAATCTATTAGGCCTTCTAATAAATTTAGCCCTTATGATTTTTTTATTTATAAACATATTATTATCTCCATTTCTATTTAATGTTATACACAAAGTCTAATAATTTATCCACATTATGCACAAAAATATTCACATTTGTGAACAAATACTATATTACTGTTATATCATAAGTAAATATTTTTATGTATTATAATAAAACAAAAGGCTGTTGATAATTTTTGTTACCAACAGCCTAATAAATTACTATATTCTCATTTAATTTATTTTGAGATATTTCTATTCCTGCAATTCTAACCAAATTTTCATCAACCCTTACCAGTACATTATTGTTTACTATAATAAAACCTTAAATATAATTAAGAATATTACTCCAGGCACACCAAAAAAACCTGCTATCAGTGCCGTCGCCGCATTTATTCCTATGCTAAAGTTAAATAATGACCCTACCATATTTATCAAAAATAATAAAACTGCTCCCATTACACCGTTTATTATTAATTTTGTTAATATGGCTAAAGGCCACGCAAATATTTTTACCAATACTACTAATGCTAAAATTGCAATTATAAAATACCCTATATATTCCATATTATCACCCCTTCTCCCAAATCACTATAATTATAAATATTAGCCTTTCACTAAAATTATACAGCATCAAACCCTTCTAACATATATTTATATTGAATCTTAATTTTTTTATTCTTTGCCTCATTCAATAAATACATATATTTAGCTTTAGCTGCTTCCTCCATATATATAGCGTAGTCTACTAATCTTGGATCTTTAGCCATTTCAAAATAACATCTAGCTCTTTCTATTTCTTCCATAGACTCTATTATAGAAGTGATTATTTTCTTTTCTTCTTTTGTATAGCTCTTATCCTTTTTTAATTGAAGCCTAAATTTGTTATTCATAAAAAACCTCCTATCACATGTGTTATTGTAATCTTTGACATATAATAAGAGGTTTATTCATTGTGTTCATCAAACAAACTCCTTTCCTTTTTTAAATTAATTTACATAACGATAGGACTTTATTTGATGAGGACATAGATATAGGGATAAGGGATATTGATTATTCAGTTTTTGCCCACTTTAGTTCTTCTCCGTTTACATCATATTTTTTTCTTTTGGCTGTAATTTCTTCAATTTCTATAGAATATACATTAGTGCCCTTTAATCCTGCTTTAGCTGCTATGGGAAAGTAAGCCATCTTTGTCGGGACATATTTTTCACATATTAACCTTAGCCCTCTTACCTTTTCTTCTTCATCTTCTACTAATCTCACTTTTCCTACTACAATAGCAGATTCAAATTGGGTAGTAAAAACTTTACTACCAAGCATCCCTGCTTTTGATTCATCTTTCAGTATTTCATTTAATTCCTCGTTAGAGTAGATTTCTGGAATTTTTGTTTCTCCAACAAAAACTACGCTAACCTTAGGATTCTTCTCAAGTATCTCAACCTTTCTTCCATCCATAGCTGAATGAAAATATAATGTATTTCCATCTCTTGCAATAGAAAGAGGAATACTATAAGATTTATTATCATTATCTACCATTGAAAGTACTCCATATGTGGATTTATCTATGACTTCTAATCCAAATTTTCTGTTCATTTCTCTATCTTTTCTTCTCATACTTTTCACCTGCCTAAATGCTATTATTATTACATAGGTTCCACTCCATTCAAATTTCTGTTCAAACCTCTAATAAAAAACCATAGTTCCAAGACATTACTTATACCTTTTCCCTATGGTCTTCTACAATAACTTTATTTACATCCTAAAATGAATTTGCATAATGATAGGACTTTATTTGATGGAGACACACATATAAATTTTAATCTATATTTCTTTTCTACCCTCTAAAGCTTTAGATAATGTAACCTCATCAGCATACTCTAAGTCTCCCCCTACAGGTATTCCATGAGCAATTCTGGTTACTTTAGTTCCTAAGGGCTTTAGTATTTTAGATATATACATAGCCGTAGCTTCTCCCTCTACATTAGGATTAGTTGCAACTATAACTTCTTTTACATTTCCATTGATTCTGCTTACCAATTCTCTAAGCTTTATATCATCTGGTCCTCTTCCCGCCATAGGAGATATTGTTCCATGAAGTACATGGTAGGTTCCATTGTATTCTCTAACCTTTTCTATAGCTATTACGTCTTTAGGCTCTTCTACAACACATATAGTACTTTTATCCCTATTAGGATTACTGCATATAGCACATGGATCTTTATCTGTAAAATTACCACATACAGAGCAATATTTTATTGTTCCCCTTGCCCTTACAAGAGCTGATGCAAATTCATCTACTTCATCCTTTGGTAAATTCAAAACATATAAAGTTAATCTTTGAGCAGTCTTATTTCCTATTCCGGGAAGTTTCGCAAATTCCTCCATAAGTTTCTCAATGGCTACTGGATAAAACTCCAATTCCTTCACCTCATCTTAAATTAACCATTAAAACATTCCTGGTATATTTAATCCGCCAGTTAGTTTTTTCATCTCATTAGATGTTTCTTCTTCGGCTTTTTTTAATGCCTCATTGCAGGCAGATATAATCAAATCTTGAAGCATTTCAACATCATCTGGATCTACTGCTTCAGGTTGTATTTTTATATCAACAATTTCTTTTTTTCCGTTCGCTACAGCTTTAACTACCCCCCCGCCAACACTTGCTTCAAATTCCTTATCTTGTAACTGAGATTGCATTTCCTCCATTTGTTTCTGAAATTTCTGTGCTTGTTTCATTAAATTATTCATGTTTCCTCCACCGAAGTTGGGTAATCCGTTTTTTGCCATGTCCTATATTCCTCCTTTAATATCTTTTAGAATTTAAATACTTTGCCTAATTATAGTGTATCATACAACTATTTATTGTAACTTATGAATTATAAACTGTAAATTACTTTACATCTATTCTTCTAATATTTTTACCATGTCCTCTCCAAAGGTCTCTTTTAAAAGTTCTTCGGGATTTTCTTTATCCGTTTCTTCCTTTTCTATAATATATTTTATTCCTATCCTTTCTTTTAGTACCTCTGAAAATATTTCTTCTACTATTTTTCTATTTTCTTCTTTTTCAAGTCTTTGTTTATTAAAAGCATACTGTTGTTCATATTTTAATGTTAAAATTCCATCTTTACATTCTATAGGTTGAGCAGTCATTAAAGATGCATATATTACCATATGTCGTCTAGCTTTAAAAGTTTCTAATATATCTTTCCATGATTTCTTTACTATATCTATATTCAATTTTGAATCTGGATTAAATTTTTTAGCCGGCTGTATTACCGCATTATCATTAACTTTTTTTTCTTTAGACCTTCCTTGTGCTTTTGGTACTACAGTTTCACAAGCCACTTTTATTTCACCAGTTTTCATGGCTTCTTCAAGCTTATTTAATCTTGCAAGTATAACTTCTTTTGAAGTATCGTACTCTATCTTACACATCTTAATTATGGCTAACTCTAAATATATTCTACTTTGTTTAGTCCATTTAGATTGTTCCTCTGCATCTTGAAGTATTCTTATGTCTCTCATAATTTCTTCGATTCTTATCTTTCCGCTTTGCTCTTTTAAAAGATTTATATTTTCCTCTGACATATCCAATACTTCATCAGGATTTTGACTTACTTTAACCATAAGTAGATTTCTCATATGGTTTATCATATCCTTAATAAAATAATGTATATCTTTCCCACTGAGTACTATATCTTCTATTACCTTAATAGAATTCTCAACATCTTTATCTATTATACTATCTGTAAGCTTTAGTAAATTCTCATTAGTTACAAGCCCCAACATATTTATTACTTTATCATATTCAATTTTCCCATTACCCATGGATATAGCCTGATCCAACACACTTAAAGCATCCCTCATTGCGCCATCTGACATTCTAGCTATGAGATTCAGGCTTTTGTCATCTGCAAAAACTCCCTGTTCCTTTACAATAAGCCTAAGCCTTTCAAATATATCTTCACTTTTTATTCTTTTGAAATCAAAGCGCTGACATCTTGATAAAATAGTTATAGGAAGCTTCTGAGGATCAGTGGTAGCAAGAATAAAAATTACATTTGCTGGTGGTTCCTCTAGTGTCTTTAAAAACGCATTTACTGCTCCCGGCGATAACATATGCACTTCATCCATTATATAAACTTTATACCTTGCTTCTCTTGGTGGATAATTAACCTCTTCTACTATTTCTCTTATTTTATCTACTCCGTTATTAGAAGCAGCATCTAACTCTGTTACATCTATTAAAAGATTTGAGTTTATTTTTTTACACATTTCACATTCATTACAAGGCTCACCATCCTGCAAATTTAAACAATTCACAGCTTTTGCAAGTATTTTAGCTGTAGATGTTTTTCCAGTTCCTCTAGTACCGCAAAAAAGATATGCATGAGCTATTCTATTATTTATTATTTGGTTTTTTAATGTAATAGTTATATGTTGCTGACCTATTACATCTTTAAAGTTTTTAGGTCTCCATTCTCTATATAAAGCTGTATAGGACATACATTTCACCTCTTAGTAAAACTTTTAAATTGATTTTTAATCATATCTCATACTATTATACATTAAGTTTATGTTAAATTCTATTTTTACATATTACGTAGTATATTATTTTTTAAATAAAAAAAACGTACAATAAACTTTATTTATTGTACGATAGCTACTATATTAAACCGTGCACCTCGCCTTGGCAAATAACCTATGAGCGTCACCTATACAGTTAACTCAAACCAGGTTTATCCACGGCACACGAAAATTATCACTTACCGCTGCTTCCTTCCGGATCTGACGGAGTTCATGAGTTTCCGTTGCGTGGGACCCAGCTCTCAATGCCACTTATATAGGTCAGTCCCCACATGTTATAGCCTAATCGAGGAATTAAACCCTGCTATAGCGGATTGCAGGTACAGGGCACCGCTAACTCCCCGTCTAGCACGGCAAAGATTATATGGCGGAGAGAAGGAGATTCGAACTCCTGGTAGAGTTTCCCCTACACACGCTTTCCAGGCGTGCTCCTTCAACCGCTCGGACATCTCTCCACAGTCTACTCATGAATTAATCTATATTTATTTAATTAAGACAAAGATTATTATACTATCAAATTTATTAAAATTCAATAGCTTTTTATAAAAATTTAATCTTTTTTGAATTCTTTTTCTCCGTGGTAATGTTAGTATACTCATTTAATAACTTGTCCATGTACTGACTTACCTCTAAAATTTGTTTGCTTTTTTCTAAATTATCTATATCACAGGATACCTGGTTTAATAGCTCCCTTGTATATTCTATTTCCTTTTCTATATCCAATATATTATCATATCCTTCTATCTCTTTTTCCTGTAAAACAACTTCATCTATACCAACGCAGGATAATAAAAAACTTTTTTTCATTTAAAAATCCTCCTTTTTATATACGGTGGATATTTTAAATTTATAAGAAAACATATGGCAAAAACTAATTAATATCATTATATATGTTTTCTAATAAAAAATATCAAAATGATAACTCCTTCATAGTACAAGTATATCATTGTTGTAATTTTAAGTAAATAAAACATATTATACATACTTTGTCATATATTTACCATAAAATTGTTATTACTATTAGTTTTCTTACTTTTTCTACACCGCATATTCTTGTATTTTAGAATTATACATATTTATATGTAACAATTTGTTTAATAATTTCTATTTGTATACAAACCCTTCCTATTTAAAAATAAATTACACTGCATCCTAATCTATTATTTGAAACTTTAGTAAAAACGCTTCATGATTCATTATATTTTTTACTAGTCCTTCCCAAAGTAATTCATTATCATCTATAATAAGATTTGTTAAATCATTATTGTTATTAAAAAATAAATCTATCTTTCCAAATCTCCTTTTATTATAAAGACTTTTATATCTCATCTCTCTATGTAAATTAGCTGATTTATAATTTTCTAATAAAATATTACTCATATCACTGTACGCTTTTCCCAATAAGTTATTCTTTTCATTAAAGCTATATCGTTGAAATTTATACTCCTTTATTTTACCATCTTTTATATCCGTAGCTTCATAAGAAATTTCCTCATTACATACAAAACTTTTTATAAAAAATATGTCTCCTGTATAATCTTTAGGTACATATTGATTACTATAAATAATTTCTCTTAATCCGCTCCCTAAATTTCCCCATTCTCTCTTATCAAAACATTGATAAGTTATTTGAATATTACTTTCTTCACTTTCATTATATAATACTATAGTGTCATTTTTAGGAAATGATCCGTTTAAGCTTTCACATGAAGTATTTTTCAATTCCGCGTCCCTCCTAAGAATTTATATATAGACTTATTCTATTTACATATATTAATTTCCTTTATTTTCTTGTTAATGTTTTATTAACACTTTGAAAACAAAAAAATATTTATAATAAAAAAATACACCCATATCCAAGTGTATTTTTAAGTTGGCGGAGAGAGAGGGATTCGAACCCTCGGTAGAGTTTATCCCTACAATTGATTTCGAGTCAATCACCTTAGACCGCTCGGACATCTCTCCATATAAATATTATCTTTTTGATTTAAAAAAGTTTTCTAGTATTAAACTGCATTGATTATTATATAGCCATTTTATATAAATATTACTATTTAAATTTTTATTTTGCAATATATTAATTATAGAACCACAAGCTCCTAATCTAGGATCAAAGGTACCTATATATATCTTGCTTATTCTCGACTGAAGTATAGCCCCAGCACACATTGGACAAGGTTCTAATGTGACATAAAGTTCACAACCATTTAATCTCCAATTTTTTAGATAACTAGCAGCTCTTTTAATTGCAATTATTTCTGCATGAGCTGTGGGATCTTTTAAAGTTTCCGTAATATTATGTGCTGCCGCTATTATTTTTCCATTCTTTACTATCACTGCTCCTACAGGAACTTCATTCATAGCTTCTGCCTTTTTGGCTTCTTTTAAAGCCTCAATAATAAAATCTGCAGTCATACTATTCTTACCTCTAATAACTTCTTTTTTATTATTTCTAATTATTGCCCTTAAAATATGCCTGTGATGAACTATTTACATACAATTCAATATGGTTGTGCGTGGGTAACCGGTATCGCTATCCCTTTCAGAAGAGAGGTGATACATATGTACGAAATGTTTATAGTGGTTTTTTCTGCTCTATCATTTTTGGTAGCTTTGATAAATTTAATTATCGTGCTTATAGATAAAATAAAAAGGCAGCCCACCGCCGCAATGGTATGGCTACTTTTTTATAATCTTAGCTTTGCCAGCTGCCTAAACAACTAGAATTGTATACTGCAGGGTGCGTCAACACCATGTTTTTATTATGTTCATTTATTGATTTTATTATATCATATTTTTATTTTTTTTGTACGCTATTAAATAACATTTCACATAAAAACATTTCCTTTGTAAATAAATATAGTACAAAATCCCCTATCAAATATCTAGTCACATAATAAATATCGTAAAACAGATAAAAGCCTTGCAACCACTATAATTACAAAGCTTTTTGGTGCGCCCGAGAGGAATCGAACCCCCGGCACGC
>ENA-UOOE01002459-UOOE01002459.1-fermentation-metagenome-genome-assembly--contig:-NODE-2459-length-13223-cov-4.718788_pt1 | contig 13223 bp, 12 predicted proteins | sample MGYA00245776_ERZ724021 | MGnify/ENA primary metagenome ERZ724021 (study PRJEB28704, sample SAMN03018321) | fermentation metagenome | biome: anthropogenic terrestrial biome; feature: soil; material...
AGTAATTAATGGCGGAAATCCTCTTTCCGGTTCTATAGAGATTAACGGTGCTAAAAATGCTGCCGTTGCAATATTGCCAGCATCAATACTAGCTAGTGAAGGTACATGTTCCATTGATAATATACCTGATATAGAAGATGTACACTGCATAGAAAAAATCTTGAAAAGCTTAGGTTGTAAAGTAAAAACAGGCAAAAACTTAGTAGTCATAGACAGCACTACTATAAATAAAATAGATGCAGATACTGATGATGTAAGAAAAATGCGAGCTTCTTACTACCTTATAGGTGCACTACTAGGTAGATTTAAAAAGGCAAGAGTTGAACTTCCAGGAGGATGCCCTATAGGGGTACGGCCTATAGATCAACATATAAAAGGTTTTGAAGCTTTAGGTGCCAAAGTAGAAATCAAGCATGGTTGTGTGTCGGTAAGTGCTGAAAAATTGATTGGCACAAGTATATTTTTTGATGTAGTAAGTGTAGGTGCCACCATAAATGTGATGTTAGCTGCTACCCTGGCAGAAGGAGTAACCACCCTAGAAAATGTAGCAAAAGAACCTCATGTAGTAGATGTAGCAAACTTCTTAAATAGTATGGGAGCAAATATTAAAGGTGCAGGTACTGAAATAATACGTGTAGTAGGAGTAAAAAAATTAAAAGGTTGTTCCTACAGTGTTATACCAGATCAGATAGAAGCAGGTACATATATGATTGCAGCTGCCGCTTGTGGTGGAGAAGTAATAATAGAAAATGTTATACCCAAACATTTAGAATCCATATCTGCAAAACTAATAGAAATGGGCGTTGAAATAATAGAAAATGGTGACTCTATAACTGTGAGATCAAAGGGTAGATTAAAAGGTGTAAATATAAAAACCCAGCCCTATCCAGGTTTCCCTACTGATGTACAACAGCCTTTAAGTGCTCTTCTAACAATTGCAGAAGGAAGAAGTATCATAAACGAAAGTATATGGGAAAGTAGATTTAAACATATAGATGAATTAAAAAAAATGGGTGCAAACATTAAGGTAGAAGGAAGAATTGCTATTATAGACGGTGTAGATAAACTCAGTGGGGCTATAGTAAAAGCTACAGACTTAAGAGCCGGTGCAGCAATGGTTATAGCAGGTCTTATTGCAGATGGCACCACTGAAGTTTTAAGTATTGATCATATTGATAGGGGATATCCTAATATAGAGGATAAATTTACAGCTTTAGGTGCTGATATAAAAAGAGTATCTTATATGGAATAATTAAAATTTAGGAGATATTATTATGATTTTTTGTCCTTTGTACAGCGGAAGTAGTGGAAATAGCACCTTTTTGGCTTCAGACAATACTAAAATTTTAGTAGACGCAGGTCTCTCAGGTAAAAGTGTAGAAACCGCCCTCTTAAAAATAGGATTCAATCCTAATGAAATAGATGCCATACTTATTACTCATGAACACACCGATCATATTAAAGGAGTAGGAGTTTTATCCAGAAAATATAATATACCCATTTATGCGAATGCCCTTACCTGGCAATGTATGTCAAAGTGTATTGGGAAAATAAAAGAACATAACATAAAAATAATCTACAACAATCACATAAGCATAAAAGATATGGATATAACAAGTTTCAGCACATCTCATGATGCTGTAGACCCTTATGGCTATGCCATTGATTGTAAAAATAAAAGAGCTTGTATAGCAACAGACTTAGGATTTATTTCAAAGGAAATCAAATATATTTTAAAAGACTCTGATGTAATACTTTTAGAAAGTAATCACGATGTTGAAATGCTAAAATTCGGGCCATACCCCTATGATCTAAAAAGACGAATTCTAAGTAAAATAGGACATTTGTCCAATGATGATTGTGGAAAAGCTATATTAAATATTATAAATAATAAATTTAAAAAAATTGTTTTGGGACATCTAAGCAAAACAAATAATTATCCTGAATTAGCATACCAAACTGTAATAAATACTTTAATTGATGCTGGTGTAAAATTAAATACGGATGTAACTATATCTATGGCAAGACGTGATAAACCTAGTAATTATATAAATTTGAATAGAAAAAGGTGAGACATATGAAAAAGATTTTTATTATATTTCTATGCTTTATAATTACATTTTCTATTTTAATATTAGCTGCTTGTGACAAAAAAGATAATTTAAGTATAAACAATAATGAAAAAGAAAAGACTATAGCTCTTTCAAAAGAAACAGATAATCTTCTTGATTTAAATATTTATTTTAATTCTTCTAAGGATCCAAATACGGTTGAGATATCCAAGGAAAGCCGTATAATAAAAAAAGATGAATTATTCGCAGAAACCATAATAAATGAATTAATAAAAGGTCCTTCTGTTAAAAGTAATCTAATTCCTATACTTCCTAAAAATGCTAGAATTATAAGTATGTCAATAAAAGATAATATTGCTTATTTAAATTTAAGTGAAGAAGCTAATATTGAAATGACCTCAATTGAAGAAGAAACTTGTTTGAAAAGCATAGTTTTTTCACTTACCCAAATTTCAACTATAAAAAAAGTTAAGATTTTTATAGATAATAAGGATTCAGATATTTGGAGCAATAATTTTGACCTCTCGAAACCTATTGGAAAGGACGATATTGAAAATGCCAGAAAAAAATAAATACTGCTGCAGTGAACATATAGATATATCTTTTGATGATTTTATATTGGATAATGAAACCTTTCCCTATTTAATAAGTACTGAAAACCACAAATGTACTTATTGTAATAAGGAAGCTAAATACATTTTAAAATTAAAACCTTAAAGTAAAAATTTTTGAAGGGAGGTACTGCTACAAAAGTACCGTAGCAGAATAAAACTATGGGTTTGTATAAAAATTGGACAGATATGGTTGTAGACTTTGTAAAAACTAACGGAGAAGATGCATTCTGGAAACAATATGGAGCAATTGAAAAAAATATTTATACAAAAATATTATGTGAAAATGAAAATATTATAGAAGGAACCATAGAAGAACTAGCAAAAAATTTTGAAACTTCAACAATATATTTTATGGGGTTTCTAGATGGTGTAAACACTAGCTTAGATACTCCTCTTGAGTTAAATGATTTGGAAGAAAACTCTAAAATCAATATAAATATTAACCTTGAAAAATTGTATTATAATATGCTGGATTCAAAAGCAGATTATTTATATAAGCTTCCTCAATGGAATTCCATATTCTCCAATGAGAAAAGAAAAGAAATCCGTAAAAAATGGCTTAATTCTAAAACAATAGTAAATAAAAATAAAATAGGTAGAAATGATCCTTGTCCCTGTGGAAGTGGCAAAAAATATAAACATTGCTGTGGAAACAAATGATGCTATTAAAGCTTTTATAAATTACATAAAAACGCCACTAATATTTAAATGTTAGTGGCGTATACTATAACCTTATTATTAAATTTGAGAGGAGAATCTAATGAGAATTTTACATACTTCCGACTGGCACCTTGGCAAAAGTTTGGAAGGTCACAGCCGTATGGAAGAACAGGAGACATTTCTCAAAGATTTTATAAATATAGTCCAGAAAAATCATGTAGATCTAATAATTATTGCAGGAGATATTTATGATAATTCAAATCCACCTGCAAAAGCAGAAAAAATGTTTTACCACACATTAAAGAATTTGTCCTCAAATGGAGAGAGGATAACCCTGATTATCGCAGGAAATCATGACAATCCTGATAGATTGGTAGCAGCAGAACCTCTAGCTAGAGATCATGGTATCATAATGATAGGGACTCCAAAATCCATAGTAGCCCGAGGTAATTATGGAAACAATAAAGTGGTGAATTCTGGTGAGGGCTTTATTGAAATTGAAATCAAGGGAGAAAGGGCTGTGATTATAACAGTACCCTACCCCAGCGAAAAGAGATTAAATGAAGTCTTATATAATGGCATGGAAGAGGAAAAAAACCAAATAAAATCATATAATGATAGAATTAAAAAATTATTTCATAATTTAAGTAAAAATTATAGGAAAGATACCATAAATATTCTTGTTTCTCACTTGTTCACCCTAGGAAGTGACCAGGCGGGATCCGAGAGAAATGTTCAGCTGGGTGGAAGTTTTATTGTAGATAGCGATTGTTTTCCTGAAAGTGCACAGTACATTGCCCTAGGGCACATCCATAAAACTCAAATAGTACCAGGAACTAGTGGAAAAGCCAGATATTCTGGTTCACCCATTCAATACAATAAAAAAGAAATTAATTTCAAGAAAAAATGTTTTATTGTAGATATAAAAGCAGGAGAAGACTGCAATGTCCAGGAAGTTGAATTCAAGGTGTATAAACCCATAGAAGTCTGGAAATGCAGCAGCATTGAAGATGCTATAGAAACATGTTATAAGAACAAGAATAAAAATTGCTGGGTCTATTTAGAGGTGGTTACGGACAGGTTTATAAGGGAAGATGAAATAAAAGTCATGAAAACCACAAAAAAAGACATACTTGAAATTGTACCAAAAATGAAAAACAGTTCTTCTGAAAATATAGATATACATGATTTTTCCCATAAATCCTTTGAAGAAATTTTTAGAGAATTCTACTTTAAAGAAAGAAAAGTGGAACCTCAATCAGAGGTAATAGATTTATTATTATCTATTATTAAGGAGGAAAAAGAGGATGAAACCTATTAGCCTTAAAATAAAAGGATTGAATAGCTTTGAGAATACTCAGGAAATTGATTTTGAAAAGTTGACGGAAAGAGGCATATTTGGTATATTCGGACCTACAGGCAGCGGAAAATCCACTGTACTTGATGGAATTACCCTATCTCTATATGGCGAAGTAGCCAGGAAAAGTTCAAATTTTATAAATGTAAATTGCAATGATTCACATGTAAGCTATCAATTTCAGATATCTGAAAAAGAAGTAAAAACTTATAGAGTAGAAAGGGAATTCAGAAGAGACCAGAAGAGTGGCAACGTAAGAAGTAAAGGGGCTAGAATAATAAGTATTGAGGGAAATACGGAAAGAATTCTAGAAGAAGGAGCCAAAAATGTAACTGAAAAATGCCAGGAAATACTGGGACTGAAACTGGAGGATTTCACAAGAACTGTAGTGCTTCCTCAGGGCAAATTCAGTGAATTTTTGAAACTAGAAGGTAAAGATAGAAGAAATATGCTTGAAAGATTATTTGGTCTACAAAAATATGGAGATGACCTCTCATTTAAATTGAATTTAAAAAATAAAGAGGAAAAAAGAAAGTTCGATGAACTCAATGGACAGCTCAAGGGTTATGAAGGCATCAATGAAGAGATTCTGGAAACTAAAATACTACTAATGAAAGAATTGGAGAATAATTATAAAAAAACTAAAAAGGAATATGATGATTTAGAAAAGAAATATAATTATGAAAAAGAATTGTGGAAGCTTCAATTGGAATTAGAAGAAAAGTACCGTGAACTAGAAATATTAAAAAAAAGAGAAAATGAAATAAAAGACTGTGAGAAAAGAGTTAAATTGGCAGAAGGAGCTTTAAAGGTAAAACCTTATATAGATAACTTTCAAAGTATATCTGAACAAATAAAAAGTATTAAAGATGAACTATCAAATTTAAATATTAGAATAAGTCTTATAAGAAAAAATAAAAATGAGGTAGAAATGTTGTTAAATAAAGCTAGGGATAGAAAAGACAAAGAATTACCCGAGTTAAAAGTAAAAGAACAAAAAATTAAAGATGCCATGGATGAGCAGAGACTACTTGAAAAGCTCAAACAGGAAAAAAACTCTCTAGAGAACCACATTAAATCTTTAAAGGAGAAATTGAACAACAATGTTAACCACATGATAATAAATGAGAATTATACAGACAATTTATTAAATAAAATAAAAAGTAAAGAAAACTTAATGGAAACTTTAAAAATTTCTGAAGAATATAAGAGAAAAATAAATGAAGGTATAATTATTCTAGCTAATTATGAAAATAGAATGATACACAGAGACGAATTAGTAGAAAATATAAAAAATTGCCAAAAGAATATAAAAACAGCAGCTTACAAAGACGAGATATTACTGAAAGATATCAATGAAAAGGAAAACACATTAAGGCACTATGAGACACGTTTAAATACATTGATTAAAACATGCCCTGGAGATGAAAATACACTGTTATCTTTTCAGCAGAACCTGTCTTATTTGAAAACAAAATGGGATAAATATGATGAGTATATAAATTTGTTGGATAAAAATAAAGATATGTTAGAAAATTTGGAGAAAGACTTAAAACATATAACTTCCATTAAATCTAAGATGAAATATAATACAGAAGAACTAGAGAAAAAAATTTATCAATTTGAAAAAGAAAATATGGCAATTATGCTGATACATAATCTACAGGAAGGTGATTTATGTCCTGTATGTGGTTCTGTATACCGTCAGAAAAAAGAAATCCGTGAAATCGACAAGGAAAATCTTGAAAAATTAAAATTCCATTTTATTGAACAGAAAAGTAAAATGGAAGAATTGACTAAAAAAGCAATAGAAATTCAGACTAATATTGTATCAGAAAGAAAAAACACAGAGGAAAATGAACGCAAAATTAAAGAATTGGGGGAAGATTTTAAATCAACTCCCACAAAAGTTCTTGAAGATAAATTCTATAAATTAAAACAGGATTTATATAAATTTAACGAAGAAAAAAACCTTCTGGAAGAAGAAATAAAAAAGCTGAAAGATAAAAAGAATTCTCTTGATATTAATCATAATAGAGAAGCTACAATACAAATCCAGGAAAAGACTCAGCTTATAAAATTACAGCAAGATTTAGAATTGGAAGAAGAGAAAATAAAATTACTAGAGGGCCAATTATCTTCATTAAAGACTGAGCTATCTGCAGAAGATTTTAAAAACAAAGCAAATGAAATAATGGAAAGACAAAAACGTATATCCAAATTGGAAAGTGAAATAAAAGAAATGAGGAAAACCTTAGAAATAAAGCAAAGTGAAAGAGATAAAATTAGGAGTTATATCACAGTTCTAAAAGAAAAACTGAGTGAAAAACAAACAAGAGCCCAGGAAATGGATAAAAGCATAATCGAAAAAGAACAAAACATAAAAAATAAAGTAGGTGAAATAGGTGATCTTACCTACTTCAGTAAAAAAGTATATACGCTTATAGAAAAAATTAAAAGTGAATATATAAAAACTGAAAAAGCTGCCAGAGAAATAGGAACAGAATATGATGACCTCAATAATAAGATAATATTAGATCAGAGTAAGCTAGTCAATTTAAATGAAAGAAATATAATAGAAGAAAAAAATCTTAAAAATGTACTGGAAGAACAAGGATTTGAGGATATTTATAAAGTTGAAAAATTTTTCATGAATAAATTAGAAATGGAGAAATTCAATAAAGAAATACAGGAGTATAAGAATTCTATTGCAAAAATAAAAGGTGCCATAGAAAATATTTATAAAAATATGGAGGGCAGAACTTTAACAAAAGAGCAGTGGGATAAAACACAAAATGATAAAAATGAAAAAAGTTATGAGCTAAATAAATTATATGAAAATAAAATAACATTAAATAAAGAAGTAGCTTCTATAAATACAAAATTATCAGAACTAAAAAAACTCTTAAGTGAAAAGAAAAAAATGGAACATAAATTAGGACTCCTAGGTGATTTAGAGAAATTGTTTAAAGGTAAAAAGTTTGTGGAGTTTATAGCAGCAAATCAGTTAAAATATATATCTTTAGAGGCAGATAAGAAATTAAGGGAAATTACCTGCGGCAATTATGGACTGGAAGTAGATGAGGATGGTAAATTTTTTATTAGGGATTATAAAAATGGAGGTAAGGAAAGAGATGCTTCTACATTATCAGGAGGCGAAACTTTTGTCACATCTTTGGCACTAGCACTAGCATTGTCATCTCAAATACAGTTAAAAGGCAGGTCACCTTTGGAATTGTTTTTTCTGGATGAGGGCTTTGGAACCCTAGATGATAATTTACTGGAAATAGTTATGGATTCACTGGAAAAAATCCATAATGATAAATTGTCCATAGGAGTCATAAGTCATCTGGAAATTATAAAGGAAAGAATGCCTGTAAAACTTATAGTAACTGCCACTGAATCCGGAATGGGAGGCAGTAAAGTAAAAATAGAAAAAAATTAATCCAAATTATTTAAAAAGGAGAAAGGAATACTTATAATATATGTGGAATAAAAAATTCATATCAATAAGTTTAATTTTAATAACTTTACTTTTTACATTAATGTACTTTAATAGCCCCTTAAGAAATAATAAAAATTACCCCATAGTAGCTGGTTCTTTTATACAATTGGATTTAACCCAAAATTGGAATTCAGATAAGTGGGAAAAAGAATTGACCTATCTTAAGGAAAATAAAATGGAATATCTGGTAATAACAAATGTTTCACAAACAGAAGGGGATATTACTAAAACATGTTATAAAAGTAAAAATGAAAACTTTCAAAAACTATATGGCAATGTAGATCCTGTAGACTTATGTCTAAAGAATGCTGAAAAACTAAATATTAAAGTCTTTATAGAGACAAATTTTAATAGTCAGTGGTGGCAAATATCAGGAAATGATTCCTTATGGCTAAATTCTCAAATGGAAAGAGCTAATCTTATAGCCGATGAACTATATGAAAATTATCATTCTAAATATCCCGATGCATTTTATGGATGGTATTTTCCCTATGAAGTGGACAATGCTAAGTTCAATAAATCTAGTGATTTTGACACTCTAGCCAATGCCCTTAACATTCATATAAATTATCTTAATACAAACCAGAAACGCTTGCCAATTTTACTATCACCATTTATGAATTCTTCTGTAGGGAGTGCAAAAGAATATTCTTCAAACTGGGAATATTTATTCTCAAAAACTAATTTTAAAAGTGGAGATATATTTTGTCCCCAAGATTCTATAGGAAGTGGCAGATTAAAGCTAGATGAAGTCAATTCCTGGTATACTGCCCTTAGAAAGGCGGTAAATAAAAAGCCTGGAATGTTATTCTGGGCTAATACAGAAACCTTTGACTATGTTAATAATTCTACTGTACCACTAGATAGATTTTTAAAACAACTTAAACTAGAACAACCTACTGTAGATAATATACTCTGTTTTTCATACAGCCATTACTACAGTCCAAACAACATATCCAGTGGATTTAATGAAGCATATTCCTATTATGTAAAAAAAGGAAAACTTCCTAATAAAAAATTAGATATACCCCAAAATCTTAATGTAGCTGTCATAGAAAAAAATAAATTTAAAATAACCTGGTCAGCTCCAAAAAAAACTGATAATATTTGTGGATATGAAATTTATAGAAATAATATTTTAATTTCAAGAATTATGGTCCAAAGAAAATATGGCGGTGATCCTAAAGTATTTTCCAATACTATTGTAGATATGCCTATACTGAAAGAAGATGTAAAATCCTATACCTATAAGGTAAGAGCTTTAGACTTTTCAGGTAATCTATCAAAACCATCTAATTTGGTAACAGTTAATGTGGATTCTATCAAAAAGCTGCCTAATATAGTTTCTAAAAATTGTACCTATACTCTTTCCCCTATGCCCCATGAAAATTATAATGACCCCAAACTTACCAAAATTACAGATGGAAAATATTCTTCTATAAACTCGGTAAAAGACAAAAGTTTTATAGGGTGGTACAATGATGCCTTAAATATAAATATAGATTTAGGGAAGGTAATGCCTGTACAACAATTTATGGTAAGCTATCTAAGAGATCCTATTCCTTGGGCTGAGCTGCCTGATAGAGCTTCTATTTCCATATCACAAGATGGTATAAATTTTACTCCAGTAGGACTTATAAGAATTCCCTCTATCCCCTTTTCTGATAGATATGGTTCTAAATATCCCTTGTACCTTACACTGGATACCCCTGTAAATGCCAGATATGTAAAGCTATTTTCTGTTACTAAGGCTAATCACTATACTTTTATAGATGAATTTGAAGTAAGAAATACTCAATAGAGATTTCTATAATAGAAAGAAGGTATTAATATGAAAATTTCACACACCTGCTATTATCCTTCTCCTATTGGAACTATCAAAATAGATAGTGATAATATAGGAATAACTTCTATACTATTTTTAGACTATGAACCAAAAATCATAAATAATAATGAATGCTGTACGTATATAAAAAATTGTATAACTCAGCTGGAGGAATATTTTAAAGGCACTAGAAAAACTTTCTCAATTAAATTGCATATCTCTGACACTCCCTTTAGAGAAAAAGTGTGGAAGGAACTTCTAAAGATCCCATATGGCCGTACCTGTTCTTACTATGATATAGCTAACTCAATAAATAATAAAAATGCTGTTAGAGCCGTAGGGGGTGCAAACCACCATAATAAAATAAGCATAATTATACCCTGCCATAGAGTTATAGGTAAAGATGGAAGTTTAACTGGATATGGCGGTGGACTATGGCGAAAAAAATGGCTTTTAGAACATGAACAGAAATATAAATGATACCAACATATTTTTTTATAATCATTGACAATAAATTTCATAAATATTATAATTTTAAAGTAAAGATTTAAATTATGATAAATTTTAACGTATAGAACTAAAAACGATGATGAGAAGAGTAGGTATAGAAACTTTCTAAAGCGAATTGGTTATGGTGGGAGTCCAATGTAAGCCTATATTAAAGAACATCTCAAAGTTTCTAACTGAAACCTTTACGGAAGTAGGCTTAGAGGTATTCAATGCCTTAAAATTGAAGGATAAAATATTTAGATTTTATCCTAAGAGTTGGTCATGTTTATGACAAATTGGGTGGTACCGCGAACTAAGTCTTTCGTCCCTTTAGGGATGAAAGACTTTTATTAATAACATAATAAATTTACGGAGGAAAATACCATGGAAAAAGCATTAGTAAAATCTCTTTACAGAGAAACTGAAAAATTTATAAATAAAGATATCAACATCTCAGGCTGGATAAGAACTATAAGAGATTCTAAATCCTTTGCTTTTATAGAATTGAACGATGGATCATTTTTTAAGAATGTTCAGATAGTTTTAGATGATAAAATAGAAAATTTTAAAGAAATAATAAGATTACCTATCAGTTCATCATTATCTGTGAAGGGTACTTTAATTTTGACTCCAAATACAAAACAACCTTTCGAAATTAAAGCTAAAAAAATATCTTTAGAAGGAACTTCATCCTCAGACTACCCTCTTCAAAAGAAAAGACATACTCTTGAGTATTTAAGAACCATAGCTCACTTAAGACCAAGAAGTAATACCTTTTCCGCTGTATTTAGAGTTCGTTCCAGCCTATGCCGTACATAAATTCTTCCAGGAAAAAGATTTTGTATATGTAAATACTCCTATAATCACAGGCAGTGACTGCGAAGGTGCTGGCGAAATGTTTAGAATAACTACAATGGATTTAAATAATATACCTAAAAAAGAAGATAAAACTACAGACTTTTCTAAAGATTTCTTTGGTAAAGAAACAAATCTAACTGTAAGTGGCCAGCTATCTGCTGAAACTATGGCTCTTGCTTTTAGAAACGTATATACCTTTGGTCCTACTTTCAGGGCAGAAGATTCAAATACTTCAAGACATGCAGCTGAATTTTGGATGATAGAACCTGAAATGGCTTTTGCAGAACTGAAAGATTATATGGATATTGCAGAAGAACTTGTAAAATATATAATAAATTATGTACTTGAAAAAGCTCCTGAAGAAATGGCATTTTTCAATTCATTCATTGATAAATCTCTCTTTGACAGATTAAACAACGTAACTAATTCAGAATTTGGAAGAATAACTTACACTGAAGCTGTAGATATTTTACAAAAAAGCGGTGCATCTTTTCAATATCCAGTAGAATGGGGTATTGACCTTCAAACAGAACATGAGCGATATTTAACAGAAAAAGTATTTAAAAAGCCTATATTTGTTACAGACTATCCAAAAGCTATAAAAGCCTTTTATATGAGAGAAAATGAAGACGGAAAAACAGTTGCCGCTGCAGACCTTTTAGTACCAGGGGTAGGAGAAATAGTAGGGGGAAGCCAAAGAGAAGAAAGACTATCTATTCTTGAAAATAGAATAACAGAATTCGGTCTTAATAAAGAAGATTATTGGTGGTACCTGGAACTTAGAAAATATGGTGAAACCAAACACTCTGGTTTTGGATTAGGTTTCGAAAGAATAATTATGTATATAACAGGTATGTCTAATATAAGAGATGTAATTCCATTTCCTAGGACACCAGGTTCCGCCGAATTTTAAAATATTAATTGGAGGAGAAAAGCTTTGGAAAAAAGAATTGCTGTAGTTGGAATAGTTGTGGAAGATCTTGAGAATGCTTCAATTGTAAATAGTATACTTCATTCTTTCTCAGATATTATAGTGGGAAGATTAGGTATTCCCTACAAGGAAAAAAATATTTCAGTTATATCAATAATAGTAGATGGAACTTCTGACGAAATAAGTTCTATGACTGGAAAATTAGGCAGAATAAATGGAGTAACTGTAAAAACAGCTATTACCAAAAAATAACTTTCCTAAAAATACACAATTATCAAATAACATACTTTTATTTAATAAGACTTCTATGATTTCATATAAAATTATAGAAGCCTTACTTTTATATACATATAAGGTATATTTGATCATAGAAAAAACAGTCCTATATTTTTACTACAATTTACAGTAATCGTTATAAATCAATTTATTTTAAAAATTTAAAATAAATTTTTACTGTAACCGGTTGCACATTGTTTTAATATATATCAATTTTAGCTAAAATATTATTAAGTGAAAAAATTTCTTTACAATAATTATATCAATATGGAAAGGCGGTCTGTTTATGGATCTTGTAAAATTATTTGAATTGCAAGAAAACTTAGATGAAAGAACAAAAAAAAATATTCCTATGAAAAAAAAAGATTTACTTTCACAAAAGACTCTTGCACTTCAAGTAAAAATAGCTGAACTGGCTAATGAAACTCAATGTTTCAAATTCTGGACTAATGATGCACCTACCAATAAGGATTTAATTTTAAAAAGTTATGTAGATTGCTTATACTTCATATTGACTTTAGGACTTGAAAAAGGGTTTACAGATATTAAAGTAAACATAAAAGTTAATGAAGATATTATTACATCACAATTTTTAAACATATATATTGATATAAATGATTTTATAGTCTGTTCTTC
>ENA-UOOE01002462-UOOE01002462.1-fermentation-metagenome-genome-assembly--contig:-NODE-2462-length-13206-cov-10.151395_pt1 | contig 13206 bp, 14 predicted proteins | sample MGYA00245776_ERZ724021 | MGnify/ENA primary metagenome ERZ724021 (study PRJEB28704, sample SAMN03018321) | fermentation metagenome | biome: anthropogenic terrestrial biome; feature: soil...
AAACAGGTCATCCAGCAGTTTTCCCAGAAGATTTATCAAAAGACCATATTCTTTCGTGGAGCAATGAAGGAGATATTGTTTTTGATCCAATGTGTGGTTCAGGAACAACATGTAAAGAAGCATATCTTTTACATAGAAATTTTATTGGTGTTGATATGAGTGAAGAATATATAAATAATATTTGTATTCCACGACTTGAACAATATGGGTGGAATAACATCAATAATATAAGCAAACAAAATTCTATATAATCGAATAGTATAAAAGAAGTATTTCATTGTGAATTTATTAAACAAGGAGAATGATCTAAAATAGACAAAATTATTGCAAGTAGAATTACAGGTGGTAATTCTGAATATGGTAGAGTAAAAAGTGATTTTTATCCAACACCATCAGAGGCTACACAAGTGCTAATTGACTTTTTAAAAGATAAACAGCTTATTGACAATACAATGACTGTTTGGGAACCAGCTTGTGGAGAAGGACATATGGTTAATGTCTTTACTGAAAATAATATTAAATGTATTGGAACAGATGTACAAACTGGTACAGATTTTTTACAAACCAATATAGTACCTTGTCAGTGGATTATAACAAATCCTCCGTTCTCGGTTTCAGAACAATTTATTGAACAATGTCTGAAATTTAATAAACCATTTGCACTGTTACTTAAAACGCAATACTGGAATGCAAAGAAAAGATTACCTCTATTTAGAAAACATCAACCGCTATATATTTTACCTTTAACTTGGAGACCAGACTTTTTATTTAAAACAAGGGGAAAAGGTTCTCCATTGATGGATGTTATGTGGGTAGTGTGGAGTAAAAACCCTGCTGAAAATACATATTTTTATCCTGTTGAAAAACCAGTAAGATAAATCACGCATTCTATTGTATAAAAAATATCTGCTTACTGAAAGACTAATTCAATAAGCAGATCGCCTAGAGATAAGCAGGATGAATAGTAATATATTATGAAATAACAAATCTGTTTATGCTAATAGTTTAAATAAAATATTAAAAAATAATAGTTAAATCACTTGACTTTAATATTTTTATGATCTATAATAGAATACAGAAAGAGAGATGAGAAAATGAAATATTATAAACTTTTGTAAATCAGGTAGCTTTAGAAAATAGAAAAAAATAAATGATAAAAATATTAAAAAAATTAAAAAAGGAGATTAGACAAAATGTTTAAATGTGGAATTTGTGGTAAGGAATTTAATAGTGTAGAGGATCGTATGAAACATGAAAGTCATTGTGTAGCAGTACGTAAGGAAGCTGAAAGGCAACATAAACTCGAAGTACAGAAAGCTGAATCAGAACGTAAAAAAGAAATGGCTAAAGCCGATTCAGAGCGGATTCAAAATGAATGTAAACAGTTGATCAAAGATGTTAAACATCACAGAAACACATATGGTGAAAATGTAAAATTTGATATGAATAAGATGGAAAACATTGATAGTCCATTGTATCTTCATATGTTAGATCCATTTTGGGAATTTGAACATATTTTTTAAAGGAGTATATTATATAATGACATATGAAACACTTTTTAAGAACATTGAGAAGATGACAAAGGAATATGGAGAGAATGTTTCTAAGTCATTGAAAGATGTTCTAACAACTCTTAAAAATGAAGGTAAGACAGCAGATGAAGCAGTGAATTGGATTGGTGATAAGCTGAAGGAGATGAAGTAATTATGTTCAGTAAAGATGAAAGTGCATTAATGCGACTATTGATTAAATATGATCTTCCGTGGATTGCACGAGATGAAGATGAAAATCTGTGGGTATTTGAAGATAAACCAGAGAGAAGCAAAAATTATTTTATGGCAACTGGTGATTTTGGACATTTGCCAGACGTACTTTTTCCACAAATCACATGGGATAATAGTCCAATCGACTGTAAAGCGTATTTAGAAAGCGAAAGTAAAAATTAATATACCATATATAGTATTACAATAATTATTATTATGCTACATAATGTGCCAAAAACAAGATGAAATTGGGATTTCATTCGACGATTGAAAGGAAGTGACTTATATGAATTGTCCGATTTGCAATCAAAGCGATGAGATGATCTGGGATAAGACTTTTGGTGTATGGCGTTGTGATAGATGCAATAAAAGATTTGTAAATAAAGCTATTAAGGGGAAAGGAGATACCGCAGAAACATTTATAATTTTAAGAGGACACATTTTTGCGTGGTTTCAGAAGTTAATCAATAAACTTAAATGGGATATCTATAATAAGGAGTGATACTCACGAAACATTTTAAACGTTTTCTACATACTATATTTCCTAAAATGTGTACTGCTAATTATCGTTGGAATAATGATTGGCTTGAATGTGAGTGCGGTCAGAAGTTAGGTTTCAAATATTCAATACCAGATTATGACCTTACATATGATACTGATGAAGAAACTATTGTTTGTAAAGACAAAGAACCAGAAGAAAGAATGTTTTATTTATTAACTTAATTGTTAGTATATAAAATATTAAAATTTAAAGGAGTATGATATTATTTGAGTAATTATCGTAATACGTTTCATTTCACTGGTGAAGTAAGTTTTCCAAAAGAGGATTCAAAAAATCCATTTTATGCACCTGTTCAAACAGATAAAATAGATGCAGTCAAAATGAATTTTGGAATTAAAGAATCAGACCACAATATGGGATTCGTTGAAATCTTTGGTTCTAAACGTGAACCGATACATACTATGAACACAGATAATGAAGCAATTGATGTGGCATGGGATGATAGATTTAAACCAGAAGTAGTTAAAGAAGTAGCTAATTATCGTAAATATACGGTTGATTTGGGTAAAGAATGTGGTGGACGATATGATTTCATTACACAGTATGATATGATTGAATTTTTGCATAATTATTTGCCACAATTTAAAGGTCGAGTATATGTAACAGGTCAGTTTTCTCGTCAACCTTATAAGGATAAATATTATAATCATTTTAGTGTAGAAAATGTTTATGGACTATCAGATGATGATACTAAACATAAAAATCGTCTTGGAGTAATGACAGATATTTTTTATAATAATAAATCATTAGATATGACAGATGTTAAAAATACAGGTAAAGCATATTTAAGTGGTTATATTAGTCAGTATATTTCTGCTGATAAAAAGAATGAATTTGTTCCTATGGATTTTGTATTTAATACAAAAGCATATGATATGAGCAATGAACATCAGAAAAAAGTATATGAATATAAGATGAATAATTTAAAACCAAAAGAAACAAAGATAGTACATATTCCGTGGGAATTGGTTATGTTGAATGGGGCAGAAGAGCAACCATTTGACGAGTCTACCCTTACTAATGCGCAGAAAGAACAGATTGCTCTTGGCCTTAGTACTGTAGATGATTTTAAGCCGAAAGGTTCTATTTTTGGTAATAATGTAAAAGAGTTTCGTTTGTTTAAACCAATTCTAAAAGGTGATTTTGCAGGAGGTATTGTAAAGGCAGATTATTCAGACAAAGATTTTCAGGATGCTATTTATGTACCCGCAAAAGATGAAAGTATTGTAGATATCGAAAAGCCAGATGAGGAATCAAAGAAAGATTGGACAGAAGATATGTCCGATTTAGATGATGAAAATTTATTCTAATTTTTGAATTATATAACAATTAATTATTAAAAGGAGAAATGTAATATTGAGTAGAAAATATGGTAAAGAAATTGAAGTTTCAATCAATCCATTGAGTTATTCTCTTGGACTTATTGGTGAAAGTGGTATTGGCAAGACTACAATTATAAAAGAATATTGTGAGAAGCTTGCTGGGCATGATGGGTATATCATGTTGGATATCGGTAAAGAAGATGGGCATAGAGCTATTAATGGCATTGTTTCCGCAGAAATTCCAGATTGGGATACATTTATTGATTTTTGCGATGATGTTATTGAAAATAAGACTACCGATTATAAAGATTTGAAAGTTATAGGACTTGATACATATGACCAGTTGGTTGAATTAGCCGAAGCAGAAGTAATTCGTATGCATAATCGAGATAATCCTGATAAACGTGCTAATTCTATCAATGCAGCTTTTGGCGGTTTTGGTAAGGGTTCAGACAAGGCAGATGAGATTATCCTTAATAAACTGTGGGAATTAAAAAAAGTTGGAGTACAGTTTATTATGATTGGACACGTTAAAAATCGTGAAGTTAATGATGTTATTACAGGTGATTCATATAGTATCGTTACAACAAATATGACAGAACGTCATTTTAATGCTATTAAAACTAAACTTCAATTTCTTGGTGTTGCTTATATTGATAGAAAGATTATCAAAGAAAAAACAGGAAAGAAAGATATCAAAAATCACAAAGATATTTTGAAAAATAAAGTTTCAGAAGAAGCAAGGCGTATCTCTTTCCGTGATGATAATTATAGTATTGATAGTAAGTCACGTTTTGCAGATATTGTAGATAACATTCCAATGGATGTAGATGAACTTATTAAAGCTATTAATGATGCAATTCTGGCAGAACACAATAAAGGAACAAAAACCCTTGAAGATACGAAAAAGGATGATGAAGATAAAGAAAAAGAGACGGCTAAATTTGCAGCTAAATACGCTGAAAAAAAGAAAGAAACCAAAGTTGATACAGATGTAAATAAAAAATTAATTGCTACTATTCAGAAAAAATTTACAGTACAGTCTGCTGATGTAAAAAAGCAAGTTAAAACTATTATGGTTGATAATGGATTTAGTTCTTTCCGTGATGAAAATATTCCAACACAGGCACTCCAAAAAATTGTTGATATATTGAAGTAATTTAATAAATCAATAAGAAAGTAAGATGATGATAAATATGCTTGTATTATAATTTAATTTGAATGAAAGGAGGATTTTATATGGCTCGTAAAGTGAAATGTCAAGTAACTGGTGAATATGGTACATCAGATACATTTTATAAAGCGAGTAATGGACATTATTATAAAAGTAAGGAAATATACGAACAAGATAAAAAGGATAAAAAATATTATTCTTTAATTAAAGACACAATTTGTTTTGAATTTTTAGGATATCAAAAAGGTCAAAAATTTCCCACTACCTTAACAAAAAAGTTAAAAGAATTATCTTTTTATCCTAATGAAGTGATTTATAAAACAATTCAAGATCAAAAAGAAAATATTGAATATTGGATTTCACATAAAGATTTTTCATCTGATTATGGAAAAATTGCTTATATATTTGCTATTATTACTAATAATATTAATGATGTATATAGGAATTGGAAAATAAATCAACATCAACAAAAAAAACAAGAACAGTGGCAAGATGAACCAATTGAAATAATTAAATCTAAACAACATAAAAGTATTGATATTAGTAAATGGTTAGACGGAGATGATTGATTGGAGTTAAAAGATTATCCCAAAAAGTTATTAGAAAATCGTAAAGAAATTGAGTGTAACTTTATTTTTTGCCTTTGGAAAGAACCTGATTTAATTGATGATTATGCTAATGTTGTAAATGGAAAAGACATTTTAACTCAAGATGGCATATTCTATTATGGATTAGCACAACAAATGAATAAAGCAGGATATAAAGTTTTTGATAATATGTCAGTTGTTACATTTTTAGCTGATAAACCTGTTTTACAAAAAGGATTTGAGGAACGTACAGGATTTGTACCAATTAAAGAAATCACAGAGTTGCTTAATTCTGAAAATATATCTACATATTATGAAGCTTTAGTTAAATCCAATATGGTATTAAATTTATATAGTTCTGGATTTGATGTTTTAAAAGATTATGATAAAATACAAACAATGAATTCAGAGGAATTATATGATTATTATGATTATAAATTAAATAATGTATGTGTTGGTAAAATTCAAAAGCTACAAGCAGTAGATTTAAAAACAGGTTATCAGCCATATGTTAAGAAATGGGATAGTGGTGAATCAGTAGGATTTAAGATAGGATATCCATTACTTAATTATACTCTTGCTGGAGTACATAGAAAAAATCTCTTGTTACATTTAGGTCATATTGGCAAAGGTAAAACAACAACAGCAATTAACATGTATATTCTTCCTGCTATAGAAGAAGGGGAAAATGTATGTATTATAGCAAACGAACAAGATGAGAATGAATGGAGACAAATGGTTTTGTCAACAGTAGTTTTCAATCACACAGAAAAGAATGGTGATAAACTTAATCGTCAAAGATTTATCTTAGGGAGTTTTACAGATGCAGACAAAGAACGTATAAAAAAAGGCGAAGAATGGTTACAAAAACAAAAGGGAAAATTAATTTTTATTTCTCTAAATGATTATGCAATAAACCATGTAAAGAAAATTATTAAAAAATATAGTAAGCGTGGATTTACAGAATTTATATTTGATACTATGAAACCAGAAAAAGAGAATTCAGATAAGGCATGGGCAGAATTTGATGAAGTAGCAAAACAGTTATTTTTACTTAGTAAAAAAGAAAATGTTGCAATTGTTGCCACAGCGCAACTTTCCTCTGAATCTATGAGCCGAAGATATCTTGATTTAACTTGCACAGGTAAAGGTAGAGGTATTTCTGAAACTGCAAGTACCGTTATTATGTTTCGTGAGTTAACAACATATGAAAAAGAAAAATTACAAGCTTTTCAAAGAGTAAAAGATGAATCAGGTAAATACACCCATACAAAAAAGATGATACCACTTGATGTAAATAAAAATTATATTGTTGTATTTATTCCAAAAAATAGATTTGGAACGACAGAAAATCAGATTCTCTATGAACGTAATTTATCATTTAATACAATGAAAGAAATTGGATATGTGGATATTCCATATGATGGATTTAATAAAAGAAAATAGAAGAAGGTGACATAGTATTGGTATTAACGTAAACCGTTTGACTGATTATTTAATTAATAATCATGATGCAGTTGAAACTATTTTAAACGATATTGGATTTACACATATTCGATATAATGCAGATAAACAAGAAATTCGTTTTAGTCGTAGAGAAGGTGGTAATCCAACTGCGGTTGTACTGTATCTTAATACTATGTCATTTTATTGTTTTTCGACAAATCAACATGGAAATATTTATACATTGGTAATGCAACATAAAAATATTTCTTTCCCAATGTCATTACAATATATTGCTAATGAATTAGGATTGTCACAACAGCAATTAGATTTAAAAACTCATTTACCATTTGGTGGATTTTATAAAAACATAATTAATTGCAATATTGAACCTGAATGTCATTTAAAAACCTATGATAAATCAATTTTAAATCCTTATTTACATAAGTACAATATGATGTTTTTCAATGATGGTATTGATTTCCAAACTCAAGAAGAATATCAAATAGGTTATGATCTCGATAGTGGCAGAATTACATTTCCTATATGGACATTAAATGGAGAATTATGTGGAATTATGGGACGTTTAAATGATACTAATTGTCCTAAAGAAAATCGTTGGTTACCTATTATTCCTTGTCAACGTAGTTTAACATTGAGTGCATATCATAGAAATTATAAATATATACAACAAAAAGGGTTAGCAATTATTTGTGAATCAGATAAAGCTCCTGCTCAAATGCATAGTTTTGGATGTAATATCGGAATAGGTACTTCTGGATGTCATATATCAAAAATTCAAGCTAAATATTTAAAAGGATTACGTGTCCCTCGTTTAGTAATAGCTTATGATGAGGGGTTAGAAGAAGAACAGGTAAGAGAAGAAACTAAAAAATTAATTGTTAATACACCAATTTATAAAAATCATGTTGGATATGTATGGGATAGTGAAAATGAAATATTAAAAAAAGGAGAAAAACAATCTCCCACAGATGTTGGAAAAGAAAAATTTGCATATTTAATGAAAAAGAAAGTGAAGTGGTTATCATAGGAAAACGTGTATTAGACTCAAGGTTAAAAGCTTTATATGATAAAGGGGCAAAGGTTTATAGCTTCAGCAAAGCTAATACAATTCATGATTGTTTATATTGTGCATATCTTACATACATTTTACATAATAAGGGAACTCCTAATTGTTATTCAATTATGGGAACAAAAGTACATGATACATTACAAGCGCTTATGGAAAATAAGGCAACTGAAAAAGATTTATTACCTGCATTACAAAGTGAGCTTGATGATATAGATATGTTAAATATTACTTTTCCTAAAGATAGACATGGTAATGATTCAATTAAAGATAAATGGGTTGCTGATATGACGGATTTTTGTAAAACATTTAAAAAGCCAAAAGGTAAATTTCAAACGGAACAATTAGTATTATTGCCATTATCAAATAACCGATATTTACAGGGTTATATTGATCTAATCCAATTTCATAATGACAAAGAAATTTCTATTTATGATTGGAAAACATCAAGTCAATTTACTAATAAAAATGTAAAAGAGCATGGACGACAGCTTGTACTCTATGCTATGGCAAAAGAATATGAAGGGTATAAAATACATAATGTTGGTTGGATAATGTTAAAATATATCACTGTGAAATATAATGGTAAAGCAAGAATTAACTCAAAAAAAGAAACACTACAAACCAAAGTAATAGAACGTAGTCAAATCATATCTGTTTTATACGATGTAATTTATAACAAATTATTAAATGCTGGATATGATAAAATAGAAGCTGAATATTATTTACAACAAGCAAGTCAGGCAAAATCCATAGAGATACTTCCAAACAATATTAAAAATCAATTTTCAATTAAACCCTATATCAGGTATTATGAACTTACAGATGAAATAAAACAAGAAGCAATGGATTATATGAATCAGCAAGCTGATTTATTTGAATCTTTAGATAACAAAGAAGAGAATTGGAAACATAGAGATTTTACAAAGCAATTAAAAAGTGGGAAAGAAATAAACGATACATTTTTTTGTAATAATTTATGTAATTTCAAAAGTAGTTGTAAATATATTAAAGCATTTAATGATTTAAATAATATAGCTGATTTAGACGATTCACAACTTTTTTAAAGGAGGGATTGCTTGCAAAATTATCACAAACATACTTGTTATAGTAATATATATAATGCTGATTCTACGGCAACATATGAAGATTATATACATAGGTGTAAAGAATTAGGACATAAAGTAATAAGCAGTGTAGAACATGGTTGGCAATCAAATTACTATGTTCCTTTTACATTGGTTAAAGAGAATAACGATAAATATAAACAACTTTATGATGAACATAAAATTGATAAACAGGAATATAAAAAGAATTTATTAAAGTTTGTTTTTGGGACAGAAGCATATTGGGTTAAAGATAGAGAAATAATTCAAAAGCATCAATATAGAACAAGTAAAGGGAAAATAGAAACAAAAGAATCAAAAGATAGAACAAACTGTCATATAGTTATTCTTGCAAAAAATGAAAACGGTAGAGAAGCAATTAATGATATATTAGCAGAAGCAAATATATCAGGATATTATTTTAGACCACGTATTGATTTATCTTTAATTTTTAGTTTACCTAAAGATGATGTATTTATTACATCTGCATGTATTGCAGGATGGAAATACGATGATGCTGAAGATATATATTTGAAAATGCACAATTATTTTCAAGACAATTTTATGCTTGAAATTCAAAATCATAATACAGACGCACAAAAAATGTTAAATCAACGAATCAAAAACTTTGCCTATAAAAATGATATTCAAATGATTGTAGGATTAGATAGCCATTATATTTATCCAGAACAAAGTGCAGATAGAGATTATTTGTTGGCGGCAAAAAATGTTCATTATGATGGCGAAGATAATTGGTATATGGATTATCCAGATGATAAAACAGTTATAAAACGTTTTTTAGAACAAGGTGTTTTTAATGAACAAGAAATTTTAACAGCTATGAATAATACAGATATTTGTTTATCATTTGATGATTACTATGATAATAAAATTTTTAAAAAAGATATTAAATTACCTACATTATATCCGGATAAAACACAAAAAGAAAAAAATGAAATTTATGGACGATTAATTACAAAGAAATTTAAAGAATATATGAAAAATGTTCCCAAAGAATACTATCAAGAATATTTTGATGGTGTACAGATGGAAGTTAATACTTATAAAGATACAGGTATGGTTGACTATCCACTTATGGATTATCAAATTATGAAAAGAGGTAAAGAATTAGGAGGTGTTTTAACAAAAACAGGACGTGGATCAGCTCCTTCATATTTTACAAATACGTTGTGTGGATTTAGTTCTATTGATAGATTCCAATCACCTATTAAATTATATCCTGAACGTTTTATCAGTGAAAGCCGTATCAAAGAAACAAAGTCATTACCTGATATTGATATGAATGTATCAGACCAAAGTATTTTTGAAGAAGCTCAAAAAGAAGTTTTAGGAGAAAATCATGCTTATCCTATGATTGCTTTTGGTACATTAAAAAAGAAAGCTGCTTTCAAGTTATATGCCAGAGCAAAAAATATGGATTTTGATTTAGCTAATAAAATTTCAGAGCAGTTAAGCCAATATGATGAAGCATACAAATTTGCTTCAGATGATGAAAAAGAAAATATGAGTATCTATGATTATGTGGATAAACAATATCATGAATATCTCGATAAAAGCAAAAATTATTTGGGAATTGTCGTAGATAAGAAAAAAGCTCCTTGTAGCTATTTACTGTATAATGGTGATATTCGCAAAGAAATTGGTTTAATCAAATGTAAAAGTAGTTCAACACATAAAGAATATATTACGACAGTTATAGATGGAGCAGTAGCAGAAAATTATAAGTTTCTTAAAAATGACTTACTAAAAGTTGATGTTGTACTTCTTATAGACAAAATATGTAAACGAATTGGTATTAAGCAACCTACCGTGCCTGAACTAACAAAAATTATTGATGGTAATAAAAAAGTATGGGACATTTATGCTAATGGATATACTATGGGAATAAATCAATGTGAAAAAGAATCGGCAACTAAAAAACTTATGAAATACAAACCACAAAATATTTCAGAGTTAGCAGCATGGGTAGCAGCTATTAGACCTGCTTTTCGTTCTATGTATGGTAAATTTGCTAAACGAGAAAAATTTGAGTATGGAATTAAAGCATTTGATAAATTACTCCAAACACCTCAATTACCTTATTCGTTTATGCTTTATCAGGAACAAACTATGAATACTTTACACTATGCAGGATTTCCTATGGATCAATGTTATGGTATTATTAAAGCTATTGCAAAAAAACATCCTGAAAAAGTAAAGCCATTAAAAGATACATTTATTAATGGTGATGAGCAGCAACATATCGTTGGATTTAAACAACGTATTATTGAAGACGATAAAGTATCACAAGAACAAGCATCTGAATATGCTAAAAAAGTATGGCAGATTATAGAGGATAATGCAGGGTATGGATTTAATTCAAGTCATAGTTATTCTGTAGCTCTTGATAGTTTATACGGAGCATGGTTAAAGGCATATTATCCATATGAATTTTACGAAGTTATGCTTCAGCACTATTCAGATAAAGGACAAAAAGATAAGGTTTCGTTATTTAAACAAGAAATGACAAAAGCATTTGGAATAACAGAAGGAAAATATAAATTTGGCAATGATAATAGACAGTTTACATCTGATAAGAAAAATCATGTAATTAATCCATCATTAGTATCTATAAAAGCATTAAACCAACGTATTTCTAATGAACTTTATGATTTATCACAACAAAAGCAATATTCTTCATTTTTTGATTTATTACAAGATATTAGTTCTAAAACTTCTGTTAATTCTAAACAGCTTGATATTTTAGTGAAATTAGATTATTTTTGTGATTTTGGACAGATAAATGAATTACTTGATAAAATTCAAATTTACAACAATTTAGCAAACAAAAAACAAATTAAACATGATGACTTGGTAAAGTACAATTTATCAGAAGAAGTTATGAAACAATTATCTACGAAAGTAACAGAAAAATTATATAAAGGATTTGATTGGAAACAGCTTGTACAATATCAGTGGAAAAATTTAAAAATACGCCCAACAACTTTATTGGATAAGATTCATTATGAATTAGACTGTTTAGGATATGTTCAAACGATTGATAAAAATATAGCTCCTATATATGCTGTTGTAACAAATATAGATGGAAAGTATAAAAACAAAAAAGTAACTTTATATCGTATTCATGATGGTACAAATGATATAGTCAAGGTAAAAGCTAAGACATTGGAAACCGCACCATTAAATGTCGGTGATATGATTAAAACGATTGAAGTTAATGAAGAAAAGAAGTGGGGTAAAGATTCAGAGGGCAATTTTTATAGGAAAGATGAAACAGAATTAGTATTAAAAAAATATTCATTTGTGAGGTGATTTTGATTTTAGATTTATATAAATATACTGATACAGAAAAGAAACAATTAATAAAATCTATAGGAATATGGATAGACACACGCGAGAAAGTGAATCAGCATATTATAGACTGGTTTGATAGGCATAAAATTGAATATAAAACAAAAGCATTATCAAATGGAGATTATTCTTTTTACATATCTGCTAACCCTGATTTAAATATAAATCGTTGTTTAGATTTTAGCCATAAAATTATGATTGAACGTAAAGCATCTTTAGATGAATTAAGTGGTAACCTAACGCAGAATCGTGATAGGTTTGAAAAGGAAATGTCAATTTATCAAGGTAAAAAATATTTATTGATTGAAAATTCAAGTTATGCAGATATTGTGAATCAAAATTATAAAACTAAATTTAATCCAAAGTCATATCTTGGTAGTTTACATAGTTTTAACCAAAAGTATAATCTTGAAATAGTTTTTATGCCAGACAACCAATATAGCGGTTTATGGATTTATGAAACGTTGGTACATTATTTTACAAATATAATAAGATGAAATATTGATTTAATTCAATAATATTAAAAATAAAGGAGTAATGATTATACAATATTTTGGTGGAAAAGCTAAGATAGCTAAATATATAGTTTCTTTTCTTGAATCACATAGAAAAGAAAATCAAATATATATAGAACCATTTGTGGGTGGAGCAAATATTGTTTCTAAGATGACAGACAAACGGTATGCTTATGATTTGAACGAATACCTTATAGAGATGTACAAAGGAGTACAAAATGGCTATGAGTTACCTGATACATTATCAGAAGAACAATATCAATATATAAAAA
>ENA-UOOE01002463-UOOE01002463.1-fermentation-metagenome-genome-assembly--contig:-NODE-2463-length-13183-cov-4.222654_pt1 | contig 13183 bp, 10 predicted proteins | sample MGYA00245776_ERZ724021 | MGnify/ENA primary metagenome ERZ724021 (study PRJEB28704, sample SAMN03018321) | fermentation metagenome | biome: anthropogenic terrestrial biome; feature: soil; material...
ACAAGGAGTACCACGAGCGCCGCATGAAGGAACTCGAAGCGCATCGCAGCTAATAGCCATTTCTATGGCAGCCATAGCTCCGTCATACCCTTTGTTTCCACTTTTAGTTCCTGCCCTTTCTATAGCTTGCTCTATATTGTCTGTAGTAAGTACACTAAATATAACTGGAATATTACTTTCCAGTGAGACATTAGCTATACCCTTTGAAACTTCACTGGATACATAATCAAAATGAGGTGTAGACCCTCTAATTACAGCTCCTAAACATATCACTGCATCATATTTTTGTGAAAAAGCCATTTTCTTTGAAATCATAGGTATTTCAAATGCTCCAGGCACCCATGTTATATCTATATTATCCTCTTCTGCTCCATGTCTTTTTAAACAGTCTAAGGCTCCAGACAATAATTTGGACACTATAAATTCATTAAACCTTCCCACAACTATTCCAAATTTCAAACCCTCTGCATTTAACTTTCCTTCATAAACTTTCATCTTTTTATGCTCCTTTAATATATTAATAATTTAAAATATGTCCCATTTTTTTCTGTTTTGTTTTAAGGTAAAAAGTATCATAGGCAGATGCCTTCATTTGGATTGGTACTCTTTCTGTAATATTTATACCATACTTGGATAACTGATCCATTTTATCCGGGTTATTTGTCATAAGTCGTATATTTTCCACACCTAAATCTTTTAAAATTTGTGCGGCAGCATAATAATCTCTTAAGTCCTCCTCAAAACCCAGTGCAATATTTGCTTCAACAGTATCCAATCCTTTATCCTGCAGTGCATAGGCCTTTAATTTATTAATTATACCTATACCTCGACCTTCTTGATTCATATATAAAAGGATACCCTGTCCTTCTTCTTCAATTTGAGTCATGGCCCTCGCATATTGCTGTCCACAATCGCATCGAACTGATCCAAAGGTATCTCCTGTCAAACATTCAGAATGTACCCTGCACAAAACTGAGTTTCCCTTTGAGATATCACCTTTTACAAGTGCAATATGATGTTCTCCATTTATTTTGTTTATATATCCATAAGCTGTAAATTCTCCATATTTGGTTGGCAACTTTGTATGTACCACCTGTTCTATGAGTTTTTCTTTTTGTTTTCTATACTCTTGTAGAGACTTAATTGAAATAAATTTCAGTTGATGTTTTCTTGCAAATTCCATTAACTCGGAAGTTCTCATCATAGTACCGTCATCTCTCATTATTTCACAGCAAAGTCCACATTCTTTTAGATTTGCCAATTTCATTAAATCAACAGTAGCTTCCGTGTGTCCATTACGTTCCAAAACTCCATACTCTTTTGCACGCAATGGGAACATGTGACCAGGTCTTCTGAAATCCTCAGGCCTTGCATCTTCTTCTACACATTTTAATGCAGTTATGGAACGTTCTGCAGCTGAAATACCCGTAGTTGTACTTATATGGTCAATAGATACCGTAAAGGCTGTTTCATGGTTGTCTGTATTATCTGAAACCATCTGTGGAAGGTTTAACTTAGAAATCATTTTACTACTCATAGGCATACAAATAAGTCCTTTTGCATGTGTTGCCATAAAATTCACATTTTCCTGAGTGGCAAATTCTGCGGCACAAATTAAATCTCCTTCATTTTCCCTATCTTCATCATCAGTTACTAGAATCATTTTACCCTGTTTAAGATCTTCCAGAGCCTCTTCAATACTATTAAATTTATTACTCATTATTTTCAACTCCTCTTTTAAAAATGCCATTAGAATAAACTATATTTACATTTTATTAATTATGTTACTTTAATCACAACACAAATTTAATTTTTGTTTTAAAAAAATCCATTTTCTTTTAACAATTCTTCTGTTATATTGGAATTTTTTGAGGGCTTTTTCTCTCTTCTTAAAATAAAATTTTCAATATATTTTCCTATTAAATCACATTCTACATTTATTTCATCCCCCACACTTTTATATTGAAGAATAGTTTGTGCTTTAGTATGCGGGATTAATGATACACTAATACAGTCTTCATACACCTCTGCTATAGTAAGGCTTACTCCATCTAAAGATATGGAGCCTTTTGAAACCATATATTTCAATAATTCCAAAGGAGGTTTTATAATAAGCCAGGTGGCTATATCTTCTTTTTTTATATCCTTTACTTTGCAAATTCCATCTATATGGCCTGTTACTATATGTCCTCCCAGTCTTTCACCTATCATAACTGCTCTTTCTAAATTTACACTACTGTTTCTTTTTAAAAGTTTTAAGTTACTTTTTCTTAGTGTTTCAGCCATTACATCTACTGTAAAAGAATTTCCTGTAAAACTTGTTACTGTAAGGCAGGCTCCATTTACAGCTATACTGTCTCCTAATTTGACTTCTTCTAAAACTTTCCTGGAAGAGATAGTTATTTTAGAAGAATTTTCTCCATTTTTTATTCCCATCACTTGTCCAATTTCCTCTACTAAACCTGTAAACAAATATTCCCCTCCCCATCTTTAAATTATTTTTCTACATATCCTTGAACTACCATATCCTCCCCTGATTTTGAATAACTAATATTTTTTAATTTAACTGCATTGTTTAAATCTTCAATACCTTTTCCCTCTACGGAAGTTTTGGCCTCTAATCCACCTATAATTTTAGGTGCTATAAAATAAACAATTTTATCTACAATTCCTGAATTTAAGGCGGAAAAATTCAATGTGCCCCCTCCTTCTATAAGTAAACTATCTATGCCAATATCCCCTAACTTTTCTATTAAAATCTTTAAATTTATATGACCAAATTCATCTTTAGGACAAATAATTACATCTACTCCCATTTTTTCGATTTCATGCTTTTTAAGCATATCATGTTCCTCTGTGCAAGCTATTATGATTTTCCTATATTTAAGCGTATCAAAAATCTTACAGCCCAGAGGTATCCTTAACTTGGAATCCAAAATTACAGCTATAGGGCTTTTACATTTTTTCTCAAGTCTTGTAGTTAAAAGAGGATTATCCGAAAGTATGGTACCTATACCCACCCCAATTGCCATAACTCTATTTCTTATGTGATGAACAAGATTTCTGGATTCTTCACAGGTTATCCACTTTGACTGTCCTGTAACAGTTGCTATTTTACCATCTAAAGTTATTGCAGATTTTAATATGACAAAAGGAAGCTTTTCACTGATATATTTTATAAATATTTCATTTATATTTAAGGCTTCTTTTTCTAAAACGCCTGTAACCACTTCTATTCCCCTATCCCTTAAAAACTTTATCCCCCGGCCTGATACTAGTGGATTGGGATCCTTTAATGCAACCACTACTTTTTTTATCCCTGCTTTTGCTATAGCTTCTGCACAAGGTGGAGTTTTTCCATAATGGGAACAAGGCTCCAAAGTTACATATATCTGCCCGTCTACTGCTTTATCTCCTGCTTCTTTCAATGCATATACCTCTGCATGAGGTCCTCCATAAAATTTGTGATAACCCTTTCCTACTATTTTACCCTCTTTTACTATAACAGCCCCCACCTGTGGATTTGGATTCACAAAACCTTCTCCTTTTAATGCCAAATCTAAAGCAATTTTCATATAATGTTCATCTTTATTGTCATAATTCATAAAATTGAATTCCTCCACTTTATAAAAAATATTATTACTCTTAATATGAATTTTACAAGTCAAGACGTAAAACTCATACTGACTTTATAGATTTTTATGTGCAAGCTAACATTGCCAGTACCCAGCTTCTTCAATATGGAAGATAAACTGCCATGCCCTCTAAATAAGTTCTATACTTATCACTGTCTCTAATATTTCTCCCATGCAAAAAACCCCCTCAAAAACCTTCAGGGGGATAATAAACACAACAAAAGCAATTTAACATATACAATAAAGTATATACAAAAACCTTCCACTTTCTCCATCCAGACTTTTACTGTCGGTACTGGAATCTAACCAGTTCCTGCTGATAATCAGCTCGCGGACTATACCGCCGATCGGGAATTTCACCCTGCCCCGAAAGCATATTATTAACTTTTAACTATAGCTTTAATATATACTTCTTTTTTTTACTTGTCAATAAGAATTTTAAAAAAATTTGTAATCATCACTATAATTTTAGCAATCTTCATTGTAAATATTATTAGATTTGATACTGTACGTTAAAAAGCAGCTAGGATTTCACTATACTTACATATTTTGCACCTGAAATTTCATCTGAATAAGTAGTTATAGTAACTCCATCTGAAATGTTATACTTCCTGCATATTCTGTTTAAAGTCTGTGATATATTATACTGACTTGAATCATAATTTAATATTTTTACACTTACAGACTTTTCCCCTTATGATAATGCCTCTTCTACTGCACTATAAAAATCATTATAATTATCAACAACTTTTATATCATTATCATAAGCATCCTTCTCTATTACATCAAGGTTGTCAAAACTGTATTCGGTGCTGGTACATTCAGGATAATCATCTGTATTCCACCTATGATTTTTGGCAATCTGATCATCGGTTATGTTAAAATAGGAGTAAGAAAGCCTATTCGAACCATCACTAGTAACAGGATCATCCCAGGTAGAATCTAACTGATAATACTCCCCTTGTATTTTTACTATATTCCATGCATGTCCAATCCATTCAGTCCCATTATTTGCATCTCCTATTACCATCTTACACTCTACACCTGCTGCTATAAGCAGTCTATCTATAGCATCTGCATAGCCCTGACACACTCCAACTCCATCTATCAAAACCCCATAGGCTGTATAGGAGTCTTCCGGTATATTACCCACATATGCCCTTTCATCATATTTAGTATTATTCACTACATAGTCATGAAGTACCAGTTCCTTTTCATAATCTTTCATGTCAGAAGTAATTAGAGTACTGACTATTTTATCAACCTTTTCCTGCACGACTTCTTCTTTTTTTATTAAATTTTCCTTTGTATCTGCATATTTAAAATTTATAGTAACTTTTGTGGGACTTGTGTATTCAATGTTGCTTGCTGCACTTAAATATCTTGCCCTTAGATTAGGATAAGCAATTAATATTTTGTTTATAACATCTAAACTATATGTGTCTTTATCATAATTACTTATATTTAAAATTAAAGTATCTTCATAGTTGTCTAATGCACTCTTTATGACATTATAGTATTGTGAATAGCTTTCTATATCAGCTGGACTCTGAGAACTGTTCTTCTCCACTGTAAAATTATATTTTACTCCTTGGTTTAATACCTTACCATCAATAGATTTTAGACTGCTATCTATTACTAGAACATAGTCTTTCCCTTCTACGTACGAATTTGCCGGAGAAACCTGTACTGTATCTTGGGAAGTATTTATAATATTAACTTCTAAAGGTGTACTAGTGTCCTGTTCATATATTTTTATAGAATTTTTTGCAGAGTCTAAATCAATATCTCTATTAAAAGTAATGGTCCAAATTTTATTACTACTTACAGTAGAAATGCTATTATTCCAAATTCTATATTCTCCTGCAGCATAACAACTTTCACTGGAGAATAGTAAAATAACTAACATGCCTGTTATCATAAACTTACATATCTTTTTAAACACTTTATCACCTCCATATATGTTTGGCATCTTAAAAATCTTTTTAACAATCAGTTTAAAGTAACTATATTACGGTTGAGTTACAAATTAATTAACATTTTTGATCATTTTTATTAACATATTTTACTCACATCCTTTAGACATATTTGACTTGTTAACTTTGAGATACCTTATTCAATTATTAGTTATCTGATTAGAGTACATGTTATAATATATTCCTTTTCTCTGCATTAGCTCATTGTGATTTCCAGCCTCCGCTATCGTCCCTCCGTCTATTACCATTATAATGTCTGAATCTCTAATGGTACTTAGTCTATGGGCAATTATAAAACTGGTTCTTCTCCATATAAGTTTACGCATAGCTTCTTGTATTTTAAGTTCTGTTCTCGTATCCACATTGCTTGTAGCTTCATCTAAAATAAGTATGGAAGGCTCTGAAAGTATGGCCCTTGCTATAGCTATGAGCTGCCTCTCTCCCTGGCTTAAATTACTTCCTCCTTCCTGAAGCATAGTATCATATTTATGAGGAAATTTCTCAATAAACTGATCTGCACCTGCTGCCTCTGCTGCCTCCTTAACCTGTAAAAAATCCGCGTCCAATCTACCATATTTAATATTTTCAAGTATTGTGCCTGTAAAAAGATAGGTATCCTGAAGAACTATGCCAAAACACTTTCTGAGACTATCTCTTGTATAATTCCTTATGTCTATTCCATCAATTAAAATTTTTCCACTGGACACATCATAAAACCTGGCAAGCAAGTTTACAATAGTTGTTTTTCCCGCTCCTGTAGGTCCAACAAGGGCAACACTTGTACCCTGATTAATCTTAAAATTTATATTATTTAGTATTGGAACGTCCTTTCTATAACTAAAATTTACATTTTGAAAATCAACCTGACCACTTGTATTTTCAAGAGTTATAGCTTCAGTATTATCCTCCCTCTCCTCTTTTTCATCCAATATATCAAATACTCTCTCGGCACCGGCAACAGCAGACTGAAGTGTATTAAATATGCTGGCTATATCGTTTAATGGTCTTGCAAATTGTCTAGAATAACTTAAAAAACTGGCTACAATTCCTACGGTTATAATATCTTTTACAGCCAAAACCCCCCCTACACCGGCTACAGCAGCAAAACCTATGTTGTTTATTACATTCATAATAGGCATTAAAAATCCGGACCAAATTTGAGCTTTCAATCCCACCTGACTTAAACTGTCATTTATTTTCTTAAATTCTTCTATGGCCTTCTGTTCATGGTTAAAAGCCTTTACCACATGGATGCCGGATATATTCTCCTCTATATGTCCATTGAGCTTTCCAAGTTCTACCTGTTGTTTTTTAAATAATACACTGGTATTCTTTGCTATATTTTTAGTAAGGGAAAATACCATAGGCACTGTAATAAGGCTTACAAAAGTCAAAATAGGACTTAAAATGAGCATCATAATAAAAGATCCTAAAACTGTCACTACTGCTGACATAAGCTGAGTAGTGGATTGCGATATAGTAGAGCTTACATTTTCTATATCATTGGTTAATCTACTCATTATCTCTCCATGAGTATTAGTATCAAAAAAAGAAATTGGCAATTTTTGAAGCTTGTCAAATAAACTTTTTCTAAGATTCATCACTATTTTCTGAGCAGTACCAGCCATAAGCCATCCCTGCAAAAAAGTCAAAATACCATCTAATATATATGTAAATAAAAGTAATATAACCACTACAGATAGTATATCAAAATCCACTTTTCCTTTCAATTCTGACATAGCATCAATAGACTTTCCTATGAGATAAGGTCCAAGAAGCCCTATGATAGAATCTATTATTACAGACGTGAATATTATGACTAAAAGTCTTCTTTCACTTCCGAAATACTTCCAAAGTCTAAATAAGGTTTTCTTAAAGTTTTTTGGTTTTTCCACAGGACCGATACTTCCTCTTCCTCTTCCTCTTCCTCTTACTCCTCTTCTCGATCCTAAAGGCATTTTTATATCACTCTTATTATATTTCTCCTTCCCATCCATATACTAAATTACCTCCTTTCCAACTTGAGACAGAAAAATATCTTTATAAACTTCACAGTTTTTTATAAGTTCATCATGTCTTCCCATACCCACCAATTTTCCTTCATCCAGCACAATTATATTGTCTGCAGATATTACAGATGATATTTTCTGGGCAATTATTATACAAGTTAAATTATTAGAATACTTTTTCAGCTTTTCTCTTATCTTAGCTTCCGTTGCTGCATCTACAGCACTTGTACAATCATCAAGTATGAGTATTTCAGGTTTTTTAATTAATGCACGAGCTATGGAAACCCTCTGTTTTTGGCCTCCTGAAAAATTGACTCCTCCCTGTCCAAGTTTTGTATTGTATTGCTCCGGAAATCCAGAGATAAACTCATCTGCTTCTGCAATTTCAGCTGCCTTTTTTATCTCTTCCAGTGAAGCATTCTCTTTACCCCATCTTATATTTTCCAGAACACTTCCTGTAAACAGCATTGTCTTCTGGGGTACAAGGGCTATTTTTTCTCTTAAAATTCTTTTATTTATATCCTTTACATCTGCTCCATCAACCTTTACTCTTCCAGAAGTTGCATCATAAAATCCTGGAATTAAGTTTACAAGGCTGCTTTTGCCTGAACCTGTGGCTCCAATAATACCTAATGTTTCCCCTGGCATGCAGGTAAAACTAATATTATGGATAACTTCATGGCCGTTTGCATAGGAAAAGCTCACATCTTCAAAATCTATTCTTCCACTTTGTTTCAAATTTGAAATACCTTCATTAAAATTAATACTGCTTTCTTCCTCAATTATTTCAAAAATACGTATTGCAGAAGCTTTAGATCTTACAAACATATTAAAAACTGCAGATATCATCATAATTGAATATAATATTTGAGTCATATAATTTGTAAATGCAATTATTTGTCCCACCTGCATACTGCCACTATTGACATATTTCCCTCCAATCCACAGAACACATACTATTCCTATATTTATAACTAGACTCCTAGTAGGAGAAAATACAGCCATTACACGCATTGCAAGTACAGATAATCTTCCTAATTCCTCATTTGCCTCTTTGAACCTTTCATTTTCATAATCAAACCTGTTGAAGGCTTTCACTACCCTTACACCGGATAAATACTCCCTTATTACAGAATTTACCCTATCTAAAGCCAGTTGGACCTTTATAAAATATGGATATCCTATATTCATATTTAAAAATATAAATACAGCTACAATTGGTATTACAATAAAAAGTATTATTGCAAGATGTAAATCAAGCCTTGATGCCATAATAATACTTCCAATACACACAAGAGGTGATTTTACAAATATTCTCATAAGTCCATTCACAAAATTTTGAACTTGAGTTACATCATTGGTAAGACGTGTTATAAGGGAACTGCTTTCGAATTTATCGATGCTTTCAAAAGAAAAACTTTGAATTTTTTCAAATAAATCTGCTCTCAATTCTGCACTAAATTTTTGAGATACCCTTCCAGACAATATATTACGTCCTGAAGCTCCCAGTGCTCCCACGGCCGTAATCAGAAGCATTATCAAACCTTTTTGAATTACATAGTCCATCTGCTTGTTTGCCACACCTATATCGACTATTTTGGACATTATAGTAGGCTGCATTAAATCACACAATGCCTCAATAGAAAGAAAAAATATAGCAAGACAAAATCCTTTCCAGTACTTATTTATATATTTTTTCATAAATTTCAAATACATGCACTCCTAAAATTTATTCTATCTATTAATGATATTATTTTTAAAAAATAAATTCAAATATAATAATTTAAAATAATGCAAAAGTGAAGATTATATTGTATAATTATCTAAAAACAGATTATTTTATTATGTAAACTTATTCAGTTCTAAAATTTTATTTCTAGAGGTGATAGCTTTGAACAAATTTTTAAATAAAATTTCCTATTATTTTAGAGACAGCTACGGTATGGATAAACTTTCTAAACACCTTTATATCATTGGACTTGTAATTCTCCTGGTGAGACCTGCCTACACATTAGGCCTTGTATTTATAATATACAGCAGCTGGAGGTGTATTTCAAAAAACAAATATAAAAGGTTCAGAGAATTACAGGCTTATGAAAATTTTATTTCGCCTTTAATTTATAAAATGAAAAATTTTATAAATTCAAATAATCCACGTAATCCCTATAAAATATTCAGATGTCCAAATTGTGCTCAAAAATTGAGAGTGCCTAAAAAAAAGGGGAAAATAACTATAACCTGCAATAACTGCGGAACTTCATTTAAAGGTAAATCTTGATAACCTGACATAGGTAAAATAATTGAAGGGTTCATATTAACTTTTCTCATTGGACTAAAATTTAGGTGAGCATTTTCTCAATTAATAATGCTCACCTTACATCTTAATTATATAATTCATTTTAATGTTTATTGGCTAAATGTAACTTTTCAAGTATTTGTTTTCTGATTTCAATGAATTCAGATTCATTTCTATTTCTAGGCCTGTTAATTTTTACTTCTACCACATCCTCTATTTTTCCCGGACGTGGAGTCATAATTACTATTCTATCACTGAGATAAATTGCCTCATCTACATCATGGGTAACAAGTACCATGGTTGTTCCTCTTTTTTGCCAGAGTTCTATTAATTTATCCTGTAAATCCATTCTCGTAAAAGCATCCAATGCACCTAAAGGTTCGTCAAGAAGCAATACTTTGGGATTATTTATAAGTGCACGGGCAAGAGAAGCTCTTTGAGCCATTCCTCCAGAAACCTGGTGAGGATATGATTTTTCAAATCCCTGAAGTCCTGTAAGTTTTATATATTCTTGAACTTCGCTTTTATGTTCTCTATAAATCTTTCTGGCTTTAAGTCCTGCTGCAATATTATCTTCAATGGTTTCCCAGGGAAATAAATTTGCCTGTTGAAATACATATCCTCTTTCAAAATTAGTGCTTTCTATCTTTTTATCATCTAAAAACAATTCTCCAGATTGAGGCTTATCAAGACCTGCTATAAGTCTCATAAGCGTTGTCTTGCCACACCCGGATGATCCTATAAATGAAATAAACTCTCCTGCTCTAATACTTAAATTTACATTACGCAAAGCTTCAACTAAATTGCCATTTACATCTATATAAGTTCTATCTACATTTTTTATTTCGACAGCCGCATTATTTGCAACTGGAGATCTTGTCATTTTAACAGCCCCCTTTGCCATATAAGTACCTTATCTCTAATTTTAAATATAATTGCCAATACAATAGAAAAAACTACTGCCATTATGACTATGGCCGCATAAACTTTTGCATAATTCGACCAGCCTTTAGCCCAGTTTATATACCACCCCAGTCCTGCCTTTGCTCCTACCATTTCAGAAACCACAAGTGTAGTAAATGAAAGTCCTGTAGCTGTATAAATACCTGTAAATATGGATGGCATAGCACCGGGTATAGCTATTTTAAATATTAAGAATTTTTCATCTGCTCCAAGAGTTTTAGCTGCTTCAAAATAGGATTTAGGTATATTTTCTATACCTCCAGAGGCCATAAAAGCTACTGGAAACCACACACAAAGTACAATTAAAGCTGCCTCTGAAACCAAAGTTGACGGAAATATTACCATTACTAAAGGTATCCATGCTACTGCGGGAACTACTCCTATGACTTTAAGTACAGGGAAAAACCAATAATACCACTGTCTGTACCATCCCATTAGAATTCCTGTTACCAATCCTAAAAATGTCCCTACTATAAAACCTATAACTAAAAGTCTCATGGAATAAGCAGTACTCATCAAGAGTGTGCTCCAATCTTCAACAATTACTTGAATTATCTGAGCTGGTCCAGGGAAAAATGGCAGAGGCAGTATATTAGTTTTAGTAGACAATATATCCCATGTTGTAAATCCAATTCCTATAGCAAAATAAAATTGGGCTTTATGATTAAATTTTGCTCTTAGTTTTTCATTTGAAAAGGATAGAATATATATTACTCCCAGATAAACTATAAAAAGTATCAGCATAATTCTATAGGGTAATACATTAACTGCCTGCACTGTAGGCAGTGCAAAATTTTCAATTAAAGCCACAATAAAAGCAATAATTTGTAAAACTGTCCAAACTTTTGATTTGGGTTTCCAGTTTACTGTATCAGGTGCTTTTACTACATTTATTTTATCAGTGCCCTCTGGTAAAATTTTTGATTTGGATACAGCCTTTGAATTCACCAATTCACTTAAAATGCTCACTTTAATTCTCCTTCCTACTATATATGTGAAAATATGCCGATACCTTACTTGCCTGATGCATCATAATATACATCATTGGCAAATTTTTCGGGATCTGTATCCTTTTTTAAGAATCCAGTTTTATTTAACTGTCCTACAAAATATTTAACATCTTCTTTTGCAGCATCCGTAGTATATTGAAAATCATAATTTTTTATAAGTTCAGTAACAAGTTTTACATCCGTGGTTGATACATATTTTTTATCAACTTCAATTTTGGCAGCTTCTTCTGGATTCTTTGCTATCCAGTCATCTGCTGCTTTATATGCTCTTACAAGAGCTGCAATTTTTTCCGGATTCTCTTTGATTTCTTTATTAGATGCATATAAAAAACAACATGATTTTCCTTTAAACAATGGATCCTGTGCAATATCCGTTATAACTTTATAGTTATTATCTCGTTCAGCTAGTGTAGCAAATGGATCCCATGCAGCAAAAGCATCCACATCGCCTTTATCTACAGCCTTTGTCAATTGATCAAGTGGATAAGGTACCCATTTAACATCTTTGGTTGGATCAATTCCTGCATTAGCCAGTACAAGAGTAGTAATAGCCATTGGAGTTCCTCCTATTTCATCCACCCCTATTCTCTTTCCCTTCAAATCATTTGCAGTTTTTATAGGGGAATTAGGAGGTACAACCAATTTAATACAACCTTTATGCAGCCCACCTATAACTTTAATATCAAGGCCTTGTTGAACTGAAGGGAAAAATTGAAAATCACCATTGGTAACAGTAAACTCACCACTTGCAAGTCCGGTTTTTTGTTCTTCAAATGTTCCACTTACAAGAGTTACATCAAATCCTTCTTTGGCAAAAAATCCTTTTTCTTTGGCTATATAAGCTGGAGCACCACAAACTCCTCCTCCAAGAGCCTGAATTTGAAGTTTTCCATATTTATATTTTCCTGTAGATTCAGTAGAAGAGCTATTTTGCCCACATGCAGTAAAAACTGGAATAGAAGCTGCAATTAAAAAAATAGCAGCCAAACTTTTAAATCTTTTCATGATAATCCCCTCATCTTTCTATTTTAATACTTCCTGAGGCCTTTCCGAGAAGGTTTTCTCAAATGCCTGCTCCAAATCCCAAATAAGATCTTCTGCATCTTCAAGTCCTATGGAAAGCCTTATTGTATTGGATTCTATACGTGAGAATTCTTTTTCCTCTGGAGTAAGTTCACCGTGAGTTGTCTTAGGTGAATTTACAATCAAGGATCTGGAATCACCTATATTGGTATGATAACTAGAGTGTGTCTGAAAACAATGCAACAATAAATTACTTAGATAAAATAAAAAT
>ENA-UOOE01002465-UOOE01002465.1-fermentation-metagenome-genome-assembly--contig:-NODE-2465-length-13165-cov-9.896873_pt1 | contig 13165 bp, 19 predicted proteins | sample MGYA00245776_ERZ724021 | MGnify/ENA primary metagenome ERZ724021 (study PRJEB28704, sample SAMN03018321) | fermentation metagenome | biome: anthropogenic terrestrial biome; feature: soil; material...
TTATGATCTTTCCAGACCTTATCACAGGTACACCACCCCATTGTCCGGGCTTCCCTGCCGTTAGTCTGAACAGCAATTACCGGCTTGCGAAGCTCCCCGTTATAGAACTGCTTATTAAAAATATCAAATAGCCGGTTCAACTCAATGTTGAGACTTTCAAGCCTTGTCATACCGTCGCCCTCGCTTTCCCGCCCTCGTCGATCTTTCGCTTGGTTCCTGCTAATGTGTTGTCCATAAGACCATCAAAGCAATTACCGTCCATATCATCAAGCGCATATACCCAATAACAATATTCCTTTACGCCGTCTTTTCCCTTGTACGCTTCTTTGAAGATTGCAAAGCCTTTATAGTCGGCCAAACGGTGGCAATAAATCGTATCTTCCATGCTGGACACACCCCCTTTTATTCGATAGCTTCATTTATAGCGCCGATAGCATCTTCAAGGCTGCTTGCAGCGGTATCTAAACAATCACACGCATTGTCCGCTTTTTCGTATCTCTCCGATCCCTGCAAGTTTTCCGGGATATTGTCCCGGCTTTCTTCTTCTTCCTCCTTGAGTGTTTCAAGGGTTTCCTTGGCTTCCTCAATCGCAGCGATTACCGCTTCCAATGCTTTTCTTCTTGGATTATTCATACTTACAAGCTCCTTTCGCAAGCTGATTACATGTAAAGTGTTAAAGTACTTTAGTACTTTGGTACTATAATCATTATACCACTTTGAGCCTGTATGTCAAGCGTTTTTGAAAATTAACTTTCAAAATGTCCGTAAAAAAAACAGACGTTTTCCCGTCTGCTTTTCGTGTCGCTCCCCTACTTTATTACCTTTTTAGCAGAGCCGCCCGTTTCCCCTGCGTTTTGCCCTGTATACTGCCCCGAAAGGCTGATAGGGAAATTTCCTTTATTACCTTTTCCCTATCGCCGCAAGGCGGCTGCACAGGGCAAATAACGGCTGTCAACCGGACTGTGGAATACCGGAACGCCGACCGCCCTTTTTGGGTGGTCCATAGCGTGAGGATATGCCGCAAAAGCCGGTTTACTGCCGTTAAGCTATTTGTGCCGACACTTAAACTCTATGGAAAGCATTTGTATAATGTCCTCAATCAGCGCGTATTCTCTGTCTGTCAATCCATCAATTACAAAAGCCTTTCGATTGTCAAGTCCTAATATATAGTCTGCCGATGTACCATATAGCAACGCCAATTGTTTTAAGCCCTCTATTGATGGTACAGTAATATTGTTTTCATAGCCGCTCACACTGGAACGTGTAAGCCCTAATCGCCGTGCTACTTGTGATTGCGATAACTTTTTCTTTTCTCTTAATTCTTTTAATCTAAGCCCAAAATCATATATTTCATTCGACAAAATATCACCTCCATACAACATAAAATTGTATTCTATAAGCGTCAATTTATACCGTCGCTTTTATCGAATATAGACATTTGCACTTGACAGTCGAAAAAAGGCGGTTTATAATATTTTCATTGTGTAAAAAGCAGGGTGGCATTACCATTTTGGCCATTTGCCCCCTGCTATATGTAAGAGAGGGTTGAAAACATGAAGGCGACAGGGATTGTAAGGAAAATTGACGAATTGGGGCGTATCGTTCTACCTATCGAATTTCGCCAAAGTATGGAGCTTGAACCGAAAAATGGCGTGGAACTTTATATGGACGGAAAAAACTTAATAATCAAAAAACATGAACCAGCATGTACCTTTTGTGGGGGAACAAGTGACCTAAAGCAATTTGAAAATCGCTTGCTCTGTAAAGAATGCAGACAAAAAATTTCCCAAATTTGAAAAAAACAAAAGCTGCCAACGATGGCAGCTTTTGTTTAACAAGTTTAATTTAGAAAGGGGCGAGTAGCATTAGCGAACAGAATTATCAGGACTTGGAAACACAACAAATTCTTGAAGAAAATATAAGACTTAAAAAGATGATAAAAAAACTGGAAAAAAATGTGCAAACAGATTTTCTTACAAAGCTATTGAATAAGTACGGATTAGATAAAAGCTTGCCTTTAGTTTGGTCTATTGCACAAAGGAATAAACAGCAAATAACAATGCTTATGATAGATGTTGACAATTTCAAAGGTTACAACGATACTTACGGCCATTGTGAGGGTGATATAATACTAAAAAAAATCGCCGCCTGTATAAAAAAGTGTTTTCGTCGGGAAACAGATTTAATAAGCAGAGTAGGCGGGGAAGAATTTCTTGTTTGTATTTCAGAAATATCCGAAGATGATGTACTCCGTTTAGCAAAAAATTTATGCTTTGAAATAGAAAACCTCTCACACATAACGGTGAGCATCGGCATTGCCGCTTGTGTTCCCCGATCTAAAGATAAACCATCGAGCTTAATAAAAAGCGCAGACAGTTCCATGTATGAAGCAAAGAAAAACGGAAAAAATTGCGTGTCCTATAACGGTCAGATATATAAGAAATAAAAACACAGCTCCGACAAATTCCGGAGCTGTGTTTTTATTATTCTATCCTAATTCCGATATTTTCGCTCTGTCCTTTTTTCAAATTTCCGTTTCCCCTCTTTCCTTTTTCTTTCCCTGTGTCTGTGCCTGTTCGTCGCCCTGCACAGACTTAACAATCGTCTGCGCTCTTTTTATAGCGTCGATCCGATCCGTCACGCCTTTAAGTGCTGCGGTCAGGTCAGCGGCCTTGCCGTCCTGATCTTTAACCAAAGCGATAACCTTATCTGGATCGACATTTGTATTAACGCCGAGTTTTTCCAGCTGCGCCGCTGCATGATCGAACGCTTTTAGCTCACTTTCATATCTACTTTCAAACCGCTGCCTTGAAAACCTTGTCTGTTTGGCGGCTTCCTGTTTTACCGGCAAATACTTATTAAATGCCAAAAGATATTTTGCAGCGTCTTTGTACTGCCTGTTTTTTACATTCAGCTCTTTCATAGTTCCCCGCACAGAGCTTGCTTTTTCCGTTAGGGCTTCTATGTGAATATCAAAATCTCCCTCTTGCTGGATACCCTCATTCCTGATTGTAAGCAATGCTGCTGCAAGCTCTTTCGTCGCTGCAAGCGTCGTTTTCTGTGCTTGCCATTCAACAGCTTTATCATAAGAAGAAAAGACCGGCTGCACCGTCGCCGGGGGCTTCTGCTCCTGCGTTCCCGGCGCTGCTTTCTCTTGACTTACCGGGGGCAATACTTTCTTTCTTTTCTTTGGCTGTGCCAATCGCTCTAAAATACGATCTTTTGAATAATCCTCACCGATCCGATCCCCACGGCAAAACCTTTCCTGATCTGTCCCGGTAATCCGAAATGATATTCTCTTTCCCTCTTTAATCTCAACATTTGCTTTTTGAAGCGCAGTTTTGAAGCTATCATAATCCGACGTTTCAAGAATAGCTTTATCTATGATTTCTTTAATTTTTGCTTTCCATGAAGTCCCGGCCTTGCGCTGCTCCCACTCATAATGTGTCGGGCTTTTTTGCTTTAACTTTGGGTTCTTAATTACATAAAGTCCGTTTTCTTCACAAAGCCTGTCGCTTACTTTTCTTAAATATCCGGCCACCTTATAATTGTCATACTTGCTATAATCGTAAAAAGAAACAGCATTAAAAATAATGTGATTATGAATATGACCTTTATCAACATGTGTACTTATTACATATTCATACTTACCCTGTAAAATTTCATCAGCCCACTTTTTACCGAGTTCATGCGCTTGTTCAGGTGTAATTTTGTCATAAGGGGAAAAGCTCTGGATCATATGATAAGCTAAATTATCAGCGCCGCCTGTCTTGGTATAATCGCCTTTTACTTCTCTTGCTAAAGCTGCCGTCATACGATATTCAATCGACGCAGAAAGGGGATCAACATTATAGCCGGATACTAACAGCTGCTTTTCTGTTTTCTCTGGATTTTCTATATAATCAAGAGCCTTATTGAGCGTCGTTTTTATACCGTGTATTCTCGTATATGCCATAGCCTTATTCCTCGATCATTTTTACAAGTCGTTCCGTACAAGCTCTTTTCACATCATAATAATATTGCTGCAAATCTTTTATATCCTGCTCATAAATATTTCTTGTTTCATTCGCTCTTAAAGCAATTTGGTTTATATTTCTCGCAAGGTTTGAAAGCTCTTTTGTTAATGCTTTAAGCTCTGAAAAATCACGCCTAATTACATAACCGTCAATACACATTTTTCTTGCGTACATCGAAAAATTTTCAGTGTTTACCTGTGCCATTTTTTGTTCTATCATGTTCCATTCTTCATCTGAAAAAGACAGTTCTTTTCTAACCGTCCTCGTTCTGTTTGCCATTCGTCTAAACCTCCGTTTCGTCATGCCGCCTTAAATGGCGGCACTATCTCCGGCGCAGCCGGTGGGGTTTGGGGCAACGCACCAACAAGCAGAAACAGGGAAACATAGCGGAACGCTATATTTCCGTTTCGTGGAAGTGTACGAACACTTCCTTTGCTTGTTATTCTTCGCTCCGCTCTCTCTCCGTTAAGTATATACTACCTTTGCGAAAATATCAAGTAACTACCTTTCGTAAAAAAAACGCTGCCATTTATGGCAGCGTTTCAGTGAATACCTCTTTATAAAGCCTTTTCGTACTTCTCTGGATCGGCTAATGCAATATTCAACAATGAACCGAACGAAAGCCCGTTATCTTTCAAAAATTGCATTGTGGTTGGATGGAGTACCTTTTCAGCCCATCGGCTATGAATAAATGTTTGATGGGTTTCGTTCATCAAAGTAAAAAGTGCAAAAGCCCTTTCCGTTGTGCTTTCTTCCGAAAGAATGATTGCATTCATTCTTTCGGTACACTTTTTATCAAACATAAATCATTGCCCCCTTTGCCGGGTGTATTCCTCTTGCTGGCGCTCTCTCCTGCGCCTTTCTATTTCTTCTGTATTGGCTTCTCTTTGGCGCTGCATTTCGCTTTCCTGCGCCCGGCTCTTTTTATCTGCATTTATAAGTTGATCGTGCATAGGCACTTTTCCCGCCGCAGCGTCGATTATTTTCTTTGCTTCATCAACGGTATTGCAGCTGCTCCATTCATGGCCTATCTTGGGGTTTACCTCTTTTGGTAAAAACACAAGGATACTGTTTCTTATATACCGGCTCCCGGCTGCTTCTGTAATTTCTGTATCTTCGTCGCCGGTTTGGTAAAGCAGATATTCCCGGTAAACATCAATCTTTTTCATAACGGCATTCCTTTCCTTGCAGCTTCTATAAACACATCGGCAAAGGATTTACTTTGCATTTCCGCAGCTGCTTTTATGCTGTCGTATTCTTCGTTACTCAACGAAAGAACAATATCAATTCCGATCCGGGCAAGCGCCGATTTGTCACGCTCCTTTTTCTTAATGCCGGTCTGATCGTCCAGCATTACGATTTGTTCTTCTGTGAGATAAACAGATACTTGCTGCTTTTTCTCCTTGTCGGTTTTCCTGCCGGTCTTGGCCGGTTCCCTTTTTTCAATAATTGCCGGTTCCGATCCGTTACCATTGCTGCCCTGTTCGGTTCTAACTCCGTTATCTGACGCTTGGCTTTCCGGTTCCTCTACTCCGATGATATTTTTGAAAAGCCCCGCTGTATCTACTCTCTTTTTTGGTGATGCCATTATTGATTATCTCCTTTCAGGTATTCATCTACAAAGGCGGCATAATCAGCCGCAGCCGTTGAATCTCCGTTGTAAGTGAAAAGGTCTGTTGCTCTCGCTTGCGCTTCTTCTACGGCCACAGTCGCCCGTATGTACGTCTTAAAGATAGGCGCTTTGATATACTCCCCTATCTGCTCCGTAAGCTCTTTCATGTCCTTATTATTATTGCTTCTTGGATTATACTTTGTAAGCAGGATACCGGCAATTTTTACTTTGTCGTTGCAATACTTCTGTACATTTACGATTGTATCATGCAGCTGCCGTATTCCTTTTGCTGCAAAAATTCCGGCTGTTGTCGGTATAATAATTTCGTCGGCCACGGTAAAAGCATTGACGGTTAAAACACCCAAAGCAGGGGGGGTATCAATAATAATGTAATCGTACTGATTGACAACCGGCGCAATCGTTTCTTTCAAACGCTGCTCTTTCCCGATCTGCGAAAACTCCTGTTCTGCTCCGGCAAGCATAATATTTGCCGGTATAATGTCGAACGCTTCAAGGTGCTGGATCGCTTCTTCCGGCGTCGCTTCCCTTTTCATAAGCTCGTATGTAGTCGGAAAATTATACCCATCAGCACCGACGCTATCAGTCAAATTACCTTGTGGATCAAGGTCTATCGTCAGAACTTTGTACCCTTTCTGTTTAAGACCGGCTGCTAAAGCGCCGGTCGTTGTTGTTTTGGCAACGCCACCTTTTTGATTGGCTATTGCAATGATTTTTTTCATGGTAAACCTCCTATCTAATTTTGCTTAATATCATATCCGGGAAAGCAAGAAAGATAAAAATTGCATTCGTCGCAGCAGCATTCCACACCCTCATGCTGCCCGTTACCCAAACAATCTTTTCCGTGTTCGCTCGGTGTAAGCTCTATTCCCGTTATGTCCCGGTATTCTTCCCTCTTGTCTGCCGCCATACTGATAGCTTCATTCTCGGAGATCGTCCCCAGTGGGTAGAAGTCTACAAAGCAGCCCCCTTGAACACCCAGGCCGTCATATTGACCGTCTGTGTCCCGGTAAACCACAAGGGAACGATCCGGGATTTCTCCTAATTCGTGAGCTATCGACCGAATAACCGCAGCAGCATTATTTGTTACAGACATTCCTTGGTCAAGATCATCTATGACATATACCATGTGTCCGCTTTCGGTACTGCTAATTTTTACCGCAAATGTGGTACTCCCTGCTTTCAATATCACAGCCTTTATGCCCCTTTCGTACTTTGGTATTTTGGTACTATAATCATTATATCAATTTACATTTATAGTGTCAAGTGTTTTTAGTACTAAAAATGTAGAAATGCAAAGAAAAACCGCCCATGCCGGGCGGCTCTCTTTTTTCGACAAATTTTAATATCCCATGCGCCGTAAATCCGAATACATACCGATTGATCCAGTTTGCATAGCGTCCCAAATGCACGATTTCATATACTGCAAAGGGTTCTTAATTTCCCGTTCAGTGGCCGCATTTTCGTAATTGTTCATAGCCACATCGGAAAATTCCGACAAGTCAACGTATGTATCGGCAAATTTTGCAAGCTGGTTGATCCTGTCAATTACCTTGGCATAAGATACACAAGCCCCTTTTAACGTCATGCGGTCGGCCATGCACATTTCGATTAAGGCTTCCACGAAAAGATTATAGACACGCTGCCGCAGCTCGTCGGTATATCCGTGCTGGAATGTTTCCCATTCGGTCATGAAATGAACTGCCGCCGTCATGCGGCGCTCGTCTGATTTATACCAATAGGGCAGCTCTTTGTTCGTTATTATTTCTTCTTCTACTTCAAATTCTATATCTTCATCGCTCAATCCCTCGCTCGGTTCCGGCTTCGCCGGTTGTTGATAGAGAGAGTGATTATATTCACCATTGTTTTTAGAAGAATTGTTTTTAATACCTTTGGTTATATTTGCGTCCTGATTTGCGGTGTCCTGTTTTTTTGCGTCCTGTTTTACGGTGTCCTGATCCTCGGTGTCCTGATTTTTTAAGTCCTGACAAGTGCCGGTGTCCTGATTTTTTAAGTCCTGATCTTCTTCCCCGATGTCCTGATTTTTTAAGTGCTGACTTATTTCGACAAAAACCGTCTTTTTTACCGCTTTTGCCACGTCCGGGGTATCATTCAGGTAATAATCATTTACGCTTAATCTGCCGTCAATATGACGCTGTACGGCGGTGATATAATTAAGCTCGGTCAATAGCTTGTAGAATTTGTAATAGGTCGGCTCTGTAATCCCCAAATGAAAGATGATTTTATCTTTCTTCGGAAAAGCATTGTTCCCCGATCCGGTAAAGCTGCAAAAATAAGCATAGATACCTTTTGCCTTTACCGGCAAACGGCTGTCGATCATGACGGCTTTAGGGATCATTCCATAACCGGCAGCTTTCAGGCCGCTAAACCGGATACGGCTATAAGCAAGTGCATGTTTGCTATCTTCTGGCTTGTCCTCAAACTTTTTCGGATTAGAAACAAGGGTGTAAATGTTTTTACCCCTGATCCCTGCGCTGGTGTCCTGTTCAACGGTTATGTACCCTTGGTCGGTTATTATGTGGAAGTGTTTATAATAAGCGTCCTTGCTCATTGGTAGGTCTATAAGAATTTTATCCCGGCTTGGGAAAGCGCATGATCCGTTTCCCGCAAAGCTGCAAAAATAAGCATAGATTGTTTTTGCTTCAATCGTCAAATCAGGATCGAGCATGACATATTTCGGCAGGATACCAAAGCCTTTACAATTTATGCCCTCAATTTTTAATTGATCTTCAAAGGATATGCGGATCGTATCACTCATTTGTTATACCCCCGATCCGGTGCTGGTAGCCGTCCAGAAGATCATTTACGAGCCGGACACGCTTCTTTCCTATAATGGCCGTCACGGTGGGATTTATCTTATCGGCTGTAAATAGCAGCTGCGGCATTTTTGCCGCATACCAAAGGATTACTTCCCTGATCTGATCGTTGCTTATTTTCCGGGCGGTATAATCATTACAAGCTGTCTTTATTTCACCGGCAAGCGCCTTAACCGTTGTCGGATATTGTAAATATTGGTTTCCCATAAAATTGCCCTCCGAATTTTGACTTTTCACACTGATATTAAACTAATTTTATACCTAAATTATACCAAAGTCAAGAAAGAAAAGCCGCCCTTTTGGGCGGCTTTTCGTCACCATTCGATAAAGGTCATTTTAATACTGCCCTCGACTTCTTCCGGGGGTATATTCTCCGGTGTGGCGAAACGTGAGAGCATGGCCGCAACTTCGTATTTGTCAAGGCTTGCAAAATCGCCGTCGCTGCCGTCCGCTACAATGAAAAACTGTCCGGCTATAATCTCGCTCCCTATCCTGCGGTTTCCCTCTTTGCCGTTTATCTTCGCTTCTTCGTCACAAATGAGGATCAAGCGATTAGATAACCTGACCGGCTCTATCAAGCCGCCTACAAGCTGCTGCATGGCTTCAAGGGTATTCGGGATTTCATGTTGATAAGGCGCTTTGCCAACCGGCACGACAACACATATTAAAGACTTCATAATACTTTGCTCCTTTCGTACTTTGGTACTGTAAAATTATAGTGTCTTGGTACTTTGATACTAAAGAGGGGGCGGCGGCTTATTTTGCCGCCCTCTCTGCCCTGCGCTTTTCCTCGGCTTCTCGCTGCGCCGTTGGCGTGTACCTGTCAAGTTCCTTATTGACATACTGGCTTGCAAAATAGGTGAGTGATCCGGCAAGCTCCCCCATGATCTTCATAGCGTCTAAACTCTCGTCAAGGGTTTTGAACGTGCCACAGGAAAGCCGTTCCGTTTTTCTCTCGGCGTTGCTTTCCCTAAAGCAGCCCTCAATATAGCAATCAAGATAAATGCCCTCGCTGCCGCCGAAATTGAGCTTAACAAGAAAGTCAAATTCATAATCGGAAAGCTCCTGTACCTTGTAATCCTCGGCTAAAAAGTAATCCATGATTGCCCCGGCCTTTTCATAGCAGCCGTTTTCCTTGACAAGCTCAAAAACCTTGTTCATCAAAACAGTGTTTGTATCTCTGGTGATCTTCTCCATAATGTTACCGCCTTTCAAAATTAGTACTTTAGTACTTTGGTACTATAATCATTATAACAGATTACATTTATAGTGTCAAGTGATTTTAGTACTAAAAATGTAAAAATGCAAAGTATTTTAATACCATAAATTTACATTAGCGCAGTCGCAGCCGGTCGCCCGGTGTGGAGCTGCCCGGCCTGAACGTCCAGCGGCGCAGCCGCCTTTATTGTTTTTTTAGCAGAGCCGCCCGTTTCTTAGCGTTTTTTGTGCTAAAATGGCCGAAAGGCGAGGGGAAGAAACTTAATCTTTATTGTTTCTTCCCTTCGCCGCAAGGCGTTTGCGGCACAAAAACACCGCCTGTCAAGGGGACTGTGGAATACCGCAGCTGCATAGCAGCGAGGATATGCCGCAAAAGCCCCTTGACAGACGGTGAGCCGTTTTCTAAAGCCCCCTTTGGGGGAGAAAGGGGGTTTGGGGGATTGGGTGGGAAGCTGATAGAGCAAAAAAAAGACAGAAAAATGGAATTTCCCGTCTAATAATATTGACATCGGAAAAATTATGCAGTAAAATAAGTCTGTAAAACGGTGTCCGAAAACGAAAGGAGGAGGTAAATTGAGTGCTGAATTACAGGAACAAGCGTTACAAGTCACATGGAAAACGACCGAAATAAGCGCAGCTGCCTTAAAAACGCTGATAAAAACGCTTCTTGACAACAAAGGCCGGATCGAACACGGAGAACAGAGCCTAAAAAAACTAAATATCCAGAACAGACAGCTTGAAAGCGTAAAGATCACCGGCGAGGATATGAAAACATTCCGTCGAGAGCTGAAACGGTATTCTGTTGATTTTAGTATTAAACATGACTTATCTGCCGGAAATTACACCGTTTTTTTCAAAGGTCAGGACGTTGACAGAGTTTATAAGGGCTTGCAAAAGTGCCTGAATGACCTTGATATAGGAAAAAAACCCATGAAAGAGGTAATGCAGGAAGCAGAACGTAAATCAAATGAACGTGCCGCCGAAAGATCAGCTGACCAAAAAGAGCGCAGAGCAGATAGGGGGCGGGACGAACGATGAAATCAAAGATAAAAAACGTCCTGATTTTCTGTGGGATAGCGTCGCTTTTTGTATTTTACCTGTTTAACAGGGTTGCCCTTGTCTTTGAGGGAATGCCCGGAAATATTCTTGAAAGGACAAACACGGCAATAGATCAGATTATCCCGGCCATTTCAAAAGAGCCTTTCATGATAGGTACAAGCAAAATATCCCTGATTGCCGGATTTATCGGCGCGGCTATTATCTGGCTGATATTTATTTACAATTTTTTCGGATCGAAAAATTTCATGCGAGGAATTGAACACGGCTCGGCACGATGGGGAACGTCAAAAGACATAGCACCATTGACCGACAAAGAACCTGATATGAATATTCCTCTTTCGGCCACGGAACAAATAAGCGTTCGCAAAGTAAAAGATTTTGAAGCTGACCGCAACAAAAACATAGTTGTTGTTGGCGGCAGCGGATCAGGAAAGACCTATAGTGAAATCAAACCGTCCTTGTTACAGCTGCACAGCAGCTATGTAATTACTGATCCGAAAGGAACGATATTACCGGAATCAGGCTATCTATTCACGGAAAACGGTTATGAATTACGGTCTTTTAACACCATTGATTTTACAAAGAGCTTGCACTATAACCCCTTGGCCTATATCAAAAAAGAAAAAGATATTTTGAAAGTCGTTACTGTTCTTATTGAGAACACCAACGGAGAGGGCGCACAGTCGGGTGAAAAGTTCTGGAAAGACTGTGAAAAACTGATTTATACGGCCTTTATTGCTTATTTGTGGTATGAAGCGCCGCCCGAAGATCAGAATATCCCGACGATGATTGAAATGCTTGAAATGTGCAAGGTAAAAGAGGACGACGAGGACTACCAAAGCCCGATTGATATTATGTTTGAGGACTTGGAAAAGGAAAAGCCGAATTGCCTTGCCGTAAAGCAATACAAGAAGTTCAAACAGGCTGCGGGGAAAACCCTGAAATCAATCCTTATTTCATGCGCCGCCCGGCTTGCGCCGTTCGATATTAACGAGCTGCGGGAAATTACTCTATACGATGAATTGCAGCTTGACGAAATAGGGGACAGGAAAACGGCATTTTTTGTTATCATGAGCGACACAGATAGTACCTATTCATTCCTTATCGCTATGATTATGTATCAAATGTTCAATCTGCTTACGGAAAAGGCAGATAACGAATATAACGGTACGTTGCCATTTCAAGTACGCTGCCTGTTTGACGAGTTCGCAAATATCGGGAAGATCCCCGATTTTCAACGGCTCATAAGTACGATCCGAAGCCGGGGCATTTCCTGTATGATAATTCTGCAAAGTCTTACGCAAATTATGTCGATTTATAAGGACGATGCAGACACGATTATAGATTGCTGTGATACCTTTGTATTTCTTGGTGGGAAGTCCACCAAAACAACAAAGCAAGTTTCTGAAATGATCGGTAAAACGACAATCGACAATCAGAATGTTAATGAGAGCAGGGGACAGACCGGCAGCTATAGCATTCAAAATCAAATTTTAGGCAGGGACTTGATCGACGCTGCCGAAATTGGACGGTTGAAAAGAACGGAATGCCTTGTTTTAATCTCCGGCTTGCCGCCGTTCAAAAGCAAAAAGTATCCAACGGCAAAGCACCGGCGTTTCAATTATTTATCAGACGGCGGGAAGCCGCTCTTTGACATACGAAAAATGCGAGAGCATTCCGACGAACATTTTCTTGACGGCGTTTCAGCCGTTCAGGAAGTCAACCTATCAGAGTTAAACGCCCTCACCTAAAAAGCGTTACGCTAAAAAACAAAGAAAGCAGAGGTAGAAAAAATGGATTTACTTAATCAGGTTCTTACGCTTGTCACGAAGTTTGCCATTATTGGCGGTGGTCTTTGGCTGGTATGGGGCGTTGTAGTCCTTGCCGGTGGGTTAAAGGATAAAAATGGCCCGGCTCTACAGTCCGGCATATGGCAAATTGTCGGTGGTGGTTTGATTATCGCAGCAGCAGCCCTTTTTAGCAGCGTCGTAAGCTAATTACCGGGAAATGTAACCACAAGTGAAAGGCTGCATTTTGGCAGCATTATGCCACGAAAGGGGCGGCTGCAAAGGGAGCGGTCGCCCTTTTCGTATTCTAAACAAAGAAAGGAGTGAACAGAGTGTTTAAGGACTTGCTTATCCAATGGATTACAGAGCTTAACGATAAGCTCTTGTCCGTAGGGCAAAGTGGATACCTGTCTATCGGGATCGGAGCGTTTAACGCTACCCTGTACGGCTATATTAAAACGATTATGACAAGCGTTGTTATGCCGGTCGCCTATGTGATCCTTGCCCTATTTTTCGTCTTAGAGCTTTACAAAGCAAGTATCAAAATCGACGGTGCGGGCGGTGGTTCATCGTTCGGCGCTGAAATGGTCTTTAAGGTCATGTTTCGCATGGTGCTTT
>ENA-UOOE01002466-UOOE01002466.1-fermentation-metagenome-genome-assembly--contig:-NODE-2466-length-13157-cov-47.285224_pt1 | contig 13157 bp, 10 predicted proteins | sample MGYA00245776_ERZ724021 | MGnify/ENA primary metagenome ERZ724021 (study PRJEB28704, sample SAMN03018321) | fermentation metagenome | biome: anthropogenic terrestrial biome; feature: soil...
CTGACAATAGAATCCAATCATGATTTTTCAGGGCGTTCCCTTCGTGGAGCGCCCTATTTTTATCTCCGGAGGTGAAACTATGGCAACAAACGTGATTGCGATTGCAATCAGAAAGGCGGGGTCGGCAAGATGACCACCGCCGCCAATCTCGGTGTCGGCCTTGCCCGGCACGGGGGAAAAGTGCTGCTCGTCAATGCCAACGCCCAGGGCAGCCTGACCGCAAGTCTCGGCTGGCGGCAGCCGGATCAAGCTCAAGGAGACGCTCGCCACTGCTGGATTAATTCGACAAATACGGAAAGTTGGTTCAATGGTATAGATTCATTTTTCTATGCATTGAAGTAAAAAAATTACAAATCCATACAATCCCAAGGAAAATAATTCTAAGGCAACACCGCACAATAAATAAAGGTATCAGGCACAAGCGGAGGAAACCTCAAATAGCCGATGCCTTCTCCCGAATTCTATCTGCATGGTAACTTGAATCAGACCACCAGGGATTCCCTGTCAGCCAGAATCAGGTTTGCTAACGCAAACATCATATTCAATTTTTGAATTTGTTTTTGCAGACCTCGGTATCGTGTTTTTTGATACCGAAGCTGACCTTTTACAATGGCAAAAACATGTTCAACTTTCGAATGTATCGATGATTTTGAATGCTCGACTTTTTTGCATAATATCTTCTGCTCGATTTTGTATATTTGATTTTTTTACCTTTTTTATTGCGTATAACGGCATCCGGGCGCTTCGTTGCTCTAAGATAGCCGCTGTCCCCGTTTACGGGTTTTTCATCTCCTGTAAGCAATTTTGCCATTTCGCTTACATCGCTGACATTTGCTGCCATAACGTCCACCGATTCCACTATCCCTGTCCACCCCGATATGCGATTTGCACCCGAAATGCCATGTGTTGCCTTTCTTTGCCTGATGCGCATCTGGATCGCGTCGTTTCTCTTCGTTTTTGGTTGAGAAAGGGGCTTCTATGAATGTGGGGTCCACTATGGTGCCCTTTTTCAGTAACAAGCCATTTTTCCTCAGTGATATCACGACCTGCGTAAAAATCTTTTGCTCCAGACCGCTGCGCACCAAAATATTCCGGAATCTGCCGCTGGTATCTCCATCCGGAACCTCGTTGCTGGATTCCACTCAACAAAACTCCGAAAAGGCATGGCTGTCTATGATCTAACAGGCGGTTGCCTCATCCGCCAAGTTGTACAGATTCTGCAAAATATGAATTCGAAGCATCAATTCCAGATCGTACGGCTTGTTCCCGCGCTCTCCTTTGTAATAGTGCGGCTTTATAATAGCTACTCATTCGCTCCACGTAATGATGCGGTCCATTTGACTCAGAAATTCTTTTTTATGAGTTTTTACCTGTGCCAGTTCGTCGCTCAAAGCTGATAAGCTGATTTGTTTGTTCATACCTTTATTTTACCACTTTTTATCTCTTCCTGCCCCATACAGTGTTGCCTTAAGGTAGCTGCAACTGGCAAGGTCGGAGATAGGGCAGGTTTCTATGTAAATAGTGAGAAAGCTCCTCGGACTATTGGAACGATTATAAGTTAACCTATCCTTTTTTCATAATTGATGCCTTCTGCCGCAATCCTAAGGTGGAAGGTATCATTTTCTCATTTATTTTAAAAATGGACTTTAAAAATAGAGAAACATTTTTCAATCGTGTCTTGATTAATTCAATCATAAAAAACCAGATGACCAACTGGTCATCTAACTTTTTATTGGCTACCACGGCAAAAGTCTTGGCTTTAATTTTAAGTAAATTACCGATTCATTCACAATTACGGCTTGGGCGATAGCTTTTACTGTCATCCTGCCTTCGCAATCTGCCACAATGATTTTCCGAATATAGACTGGGATCATTTTCTCATACAGTACTCTTTTTTAACGATGAATTTGCTTCACCGCCTAAGTTAGACAGTGTTGATAACATATATCGTTTATGTTTTGAGAGTTGTAATTGTGCAACTGTTAGAAACATATAAAAAGTATAACTATTATGCTCTATTGAATAATAAATTGTTCACAATCAAATCATATTGTCAATAAAGAATTAATAAATTACCAAAAATGGTATTATTTACATATAAAAGTTTAAAATACTCGTTTCCCAAAAAATTAGATGCTATCTGAAATTAGCGATACAAAGGAAGTGGGGGGAACGGAATGAAAGGGATTTATTTTTCACTTGCCGCAGTACTCACGGCAATTCTGGTGATGATTTGCGGGCTACTTATCACTGGGCGAACCGATGCCGGTGACAGCCAGAAGGAACAGATTCCACGGTATCATATTCAGGTCATAACGAAAAACGCAAACGAACACTTCTGGACAACGTTTAAATCCGGTGCGGCCAATGCCGGGAAGCAGGCGAATGTCTATGTTGAATTCGTCAACATAGCGGCAGATAGTCTGAATTCATCACTAATTGCATTGGAGAAAGCAGTTTATTCGGGAGTGGATGGTATTGCTTTCCAAGCACAAGATGTCGAAAAGACCGAAGCATTGGTAAAAAAAGCTCAAGATAAGAAAATAGCTCTACTGACCTATGAAAATGACCAGAATTATCTTACAGATGTTCCGACGGTGGGATCAAACAGCTACGACATCGGTTTTCGGGAAGGGAAAATGGGCATTCGAGCATGTGGTGGGAAAGGAAGAGTAGCTATAATTTTAAATGGAAATGTATCTGGTGCAAAAGGACAGAACAAAAATCTAAAGCTACAGGGAATGATAGATGCATTTTCCAATTATAGCACAGTAAAAGTACAGGAGATCTACTCATTAGGATCTGGAATGTTTAAGACAGAAAAATTGATGAGCGTGATCCTGGCCAAGCAGCCCAAAATCGATTTGGTTCTTTGCACAGACGAACGGAGTACACCCGGAATTGCACAGGTCCTTGTAGATGAAAACAAAGTAGGCGTTGTGTCAATTGTCGGATATGGCGCCATGCCACAGACACTGAACTATATAGAGCGTGGCGTTATATACGGTTCTATTTGCCCGGATGCGTACCACATTGGATATAACTGCGTGAAGCAACTTGTCACCATACTGGACGGTGAGCGGATTTCTGACAGCATAAATACTGACCTCTTTTCAATTGATCTCTCTAATGTTGAGCAATACCAGGTAATCGATAATGAGAAAGATTAAGCTGTTTGAAACTAGAAAAATGAAATACCGCACTAAATTAATACTCTTTTTCCTTCTTTCTACCAGTATAGTTATTTTATCTAGCCTATATTTGTATTTGTCTTCCCAGATCATCATGTGGAATACCAATGAGATGCTGGAGAAAAATCTAGAGCTTTCAGAAGCTTACAGTAGGTTGCAAGAGGTACAAAACGACTTGGAACTTTACCTTTCTACTAGCAGCTCCGACAGCCTAATTGCATTTTATGGTGACAGTACAGCACTAAATAAAAGCTCAGACACTTTGCTATCTAATATTTCCTATTCTGAGCGAGGAATGAAGATAAAAAATGCTGCAAATATGCTCCATGATTACTTGAATAACGCGAATGATGCTATTGAAAAAAAGCGTGGAAGAAACATTACCGCCTATACAGCAATCTATGAAGAGACCGTTACAGAATGTGATGATATCACGAATTATATGGAAGAGATTATGAGTCGAGATGTTATCAGCAATTCCAGTCAATTTGGAAAGATTAGTGTACAGCAGCAAAAATTCTCCATAATTAATAATATCTTAATTGTTTTTACAGTCTTGTTTGTTATCGGTATGATTGCGTTATTTAGCTTCGAAGTTACAAAACCGATTACCACATTGGCTGGGTTCGCACGAAGGATTGCGAGCGGTGATTTCAATATTAAAATTCCACAGGATCAGACTAGTCAGGAAATGCAAACTCTCTACCATGTATTCGGCTCCATGGTTGTAAATATCAAGGAATATGTAAATCAAATCCAAGAGAAACGCCGACTGGAACAGACGTTAAGCGAAGAGAAACTAACGAACTTGCGTATGAAAAACGCGCTGCGAGAATCGGAACTGAAGGCATTACAATCACAGGTAAACCCGCATTTCATTTTTAACACAATTAATATTGGTTCGAAAATTGCGATGCTGCAAGGAGATCATACAACGTGCAGATACCTAGAGAACGCTGCCGATATTTTCCGATACAATCTGAATGGATTGGATACGGCTGCAACATTGGAAGAAGAGGTTTCAAATGTTGTCTCGTACATGTATCTCCTCCAAACTCGATTTTCTGACATGATTCGTTTTAAGCTAGTAATCGACCGGAGTGATAAAGAGCTAATGGGGTGCACGTTGCCGCGCATGACACTTCAGCCACTGATTGAAAATGCTTACATCCATGGTATCGGTTGTAGGGAGGAAGGTGGGACGATCGGATTAAAGGTTGAGAAAAGAGATGGTATGGCCTGGATTGAGGTAAGCGACGACGGATGTGGAATTTCGGAGGAAAAGATCCACGAGATCCTAAGTGGTAGCTTTCAGGATGAGAGTACGGATGAAAGGTCAACAACTGGAGGTCACACGACTGGCCTCGGCCTTGATAACGTACTCCAAAGGTTGCGTATCTATTTTAACAAGACCGATGTTATGTCGATCAAGCGGGCAGGAGGCATGACACGATTCACACTGATTCTACCATTGAGGCATGAAAAGGGGTGGGTGCATGTATCAAGTACTGATCGTTGATGATGAACCAATTGAAGTTCAGTCAGTCGAGTTCGTCATCAGGAACAACTTTATCGATCTGAAAGTTGCAGGAACGGCACGCTCTGGTAGGTCTGCTATTGAAAAATCGGAGAGTCTGCGGCCGGATATTGTTCTAATGGATATCAATATGCCGGGTATTAATGGATTGGATGCTATGCGACAAATTCGCCTTGTCAACCCTACTGTTCGCTTCTTAGTCGTTTCGGCCTTCAATTATTTCAGCTATGCCCAGGAATCTGTTACGCTAGGGGTGGATGAATATCTGCTAAAACCGGTTAAAGAGGAAAAGCTGGTTGATTCATTGCATAAGGTAACTCAACGGATTGATATACAGCGGCAAAAGGTTAGACGAGAACTGGAACTTCGAGAGAAGTTTGAACTTGTTATGCCAGTTCTGGAGACAGGTTTTATCAATACGATCTGCATGCTGGATGGACATGCGGAAGATCTGAGAAAATATTGTAGACTGTTTGGCTTTCAAAAAACAGGTGGATATGTTTTGGCAATACGCTTTAGTTTTCCGAATGGTGTAGTCACTGGAAACCAGATTGGCATCTGTATAAAAAGCCAAAAGCTCTATGGAAGATACCGTGAGATCCTTAAAAATCTCTGTACTTGCATCGTTGGTCCTGTGGCATTGGGAAACCTTGTTGTCTATGTGCTTGATTCGCGCGGACCGAGCAAAGAACAGAAATTCTTTGCAGTGGAGACCGCGCAGAAATTTTTCCACCAGGCTGAAAACCTTGGACTTAGCATCGCTATCGGTGTAGGCGGGTACTGTGCAGATGTCAGCGGTGCGCAGGCCTCGTATCGGCAAGCACTTGATGCACTGGATCAAATCTCGGAATTGAAAAACCAGGTTCACATCTTACATTACCAGGATATTATGGAGGAAGGCGCTGGACGCTTCTCATACGGCGGACATGAATTTGTACAGGACGTCTGCCTACGGGCAGATGCTGGGGATACAGACGGTGCGATATTAGCTTTTTCAGCTCTATTTCAGGATAAAACTCGAAGCATGGATATTGAGGAGCTTAAAAATTGCTGCATTTCCCTGTTTATTAAATTTGATCATAAATGGGGAAATTGGATTAAAGGGTATACTCCTGCACTGGAGAAGGTAATTTTAGCGAAAACCAGAGAAGAGCTCAAAGTAATAGGTTCACGTTTCATTACTAAAGCAGTACGTTGCATTGTGGAGAATAAGCAAAAAAAGGCAGGGGATATTGTTGCAAAGGCTGATGCTTATATGGAAGCAAAATTTAATGGTGACATTACACTCGGCAGTATTGCAAAAGCAGTAAATCTAAGTCCCTATTATTTTAGCCACTTTTATAAAGAAAAGACTGGTATCAATTTCATCGACCACCTCATAAGCATCAGAATTGAAAGGGCAAAGCAAATACTTTCCACCTCAGACGTTTCCGTCAAAGACGTAGCGCGCCAGGTTGGGTATGCAGATCCCAGCTATTTCTCCAGATTGTTTAAGCAAATCACTGGAGTTACAGCGACTGAATATAAAGATCATTATGGGAAGTGAGTGTTGTGATAGTAAATCTAAGTCATCATTCAATAAAAATGATTTTGTTGTTGATAGGGGCTATTCTGTTTACTAATGCCTGTACCGCCTGCAATCGGAACCACTTGGAAAATTCCCCATCTTCCGACATGAAAAGATCTGTTATAGGATTTTCCTTGGCAACGCTCAAGGAGGATAGATGGCTCCGTGATCGCGATATCTTTGTGGCAAAAGCCAAACAGGCTGGCTTTGATGTTATCTTGTCTAACTCAAACAATAACAGCAAAATGCAGTATGAGCAAGTGGAAGACATGATTCGGAAAAACGTTGACATTCTTGTTATTGCACCACAGGACAGGGATGATGCTGCCCGATGCGTTCAGGATGCGAAAAAGGCTGGGATTCCAGTCGTTTCTTATGACCGGCTTATAAGAAATGCAGACGTTGATGTATACGTGTCGTTTGATACCGAAAAAATCGGAAAAATTCAAGCTAAAATATTGCTGGATGCCGCACCACAGGGAGGGTATCTTATTGTAAATGGTTCGAAGGATGATAATAACACGACCCTCACTCATCGCAGTTGTATGGCGCAACTCCAACCTTCAATCGCGTCGGGTCGAGTGAGAATTGTCGCAGAAACATGGGTTAAAGACTGGCGCCGTGAGGGTGCCTATGAATTTGTCCATGACCAACTCAAGCTCCATCCAGCTGAAATCACAGGGATCATTGCTGGAAACGATTCATTGGCATGGGGGGTAATTGATGCACTTTCGGAGGCAAAACTGGCCCGAAAAGTGTTGGTAGCTGGCATGGATGCAGATCTTGCCGCTTGTCAGCGCATTGTTGACGGAACACAGCTTATGACAGTTTATAAACCGATTGAAAAGTTTGCTGAACAGGTTGTAGACGTTTGTAAAACCCTTTCGCGGGGTGAAAAGATTTCCTCCATTAAAACCATTAACGACGGGACATACAATGTCCCATACATCGTCGTCGACGTGATTGGCGTTACAAAGGAAAATATTGATGAGACGGTGATTAAAGATGGCTTTCAGCTTAAAGAAGATGTTTATCGCACTGACACACCATCCTCTGAGCCATAAATGATTAGGAAAAATTAATACTGACCACTCTGAGATAGTACATGATTTTATACATCCAGAGTGGCCTTTTTTATTGCCGCAATAGAGGAATATTTTTTAAGAAATATACGAGTCAGCAAAAAAAGAATGCTATTTCGCAATCTGCTTCATTGCAAATAAGGAAAGAAGTTAGTAAGATAAAAAATACAAAAAAGGATCAGTGCTATAAAATATTATATGCATTGTGATCCAACTCTTTATCTAATTAGAAAGGTGGAGTTTCATTGAAAAGATTTTTTGCAACCCTATGCATGGCAGCACTCTTGATGGTATCGGCATGCTCGAGTCCCCAGCAGACGGCAGCACCGGCGTCATCGGGGGAAGTATCTTCTACCGACACAAATTCCGAAACACCTAAGAGCGGAGGTACAGACGTCGGGATTGTCCTCCCGACTAAAGACGAGCCACGTTGGGTACAGGATGAAACCAGGTTCAAGGATGCGCTGAAAGACACGAAATATTCTGTAGAAGTTCTATTCAGCCAAGGTTCTTCAGCAAAAGAAAAGGAAAACGTGGAAGCGCTGATGGCTAAGGGAATTAAAATTCTAATTATTTGTCCACAAGATGCGGCAGCTGCTGCGGCTGCGGTAGATGAAGCAAAGGCTGAAGGCATCACTGTCATTTCCTACGATCGTCTGATAACAGATACAAAGTCAATCGATTACTATGTGACCTTTGACAGCATTTCTGTCGGCAAAGCACAGGGGCAGTATTTGATTGACAAGGCAAAGGGAAAAGGCAATCCGCTATATCTGTATGCAGGCGCTGCGACAGACAATAACGCGTTCCTGTTCTTTGAAGGCGCATGGAGTGTACTTCAACCAAAAGTCGCTGATGGGACTTTCATCATTAAGAATTCCAGCGAAGCAGTTGCCCTTCAGGGCAAGTCAACTTTAAGCCGCGACGAAATGAGTAAGATAATTGCGCAGGTTACAACAAACTGGGACTTCAAGGAAGCGAAGAATAAGGCGGAAGCACACTTGACTAGCGCAAAAGCAGCGGATAAGGGCAATGTTTTCATCTTGGCTCCAAACGATGGAATGGCCCGCTCGATTGCAGATGTATTCGCGGCAGATACAGATGTTAAGAGCTATGTTATTACCGGACAAGATGCCGAGAAAGCGTCTATCCAGTACATCATTGATGGGAAACAATCCATGACAGTTTTTAAGGATGTGCGCATTCTTGTCAAGGATGCTATCGGCATGGCTGTTGATATTCTGGAGGGTAAGATCCCTGAAACAACCGGGACATATAATAACAAAGTAATTGATGTCAAGGCAAAACAGACACCGGTGCAGGTAGTTGATGCTTCGAATGTAAAGAGTGCAATCATCGATTCCGGCTACTATAAGGCTTCTGAGTTTAAGAACCTGAAGTAACACTGGAATTGAAAAGCAGATGGGATACTGGTAAGAAAGATCCAGCCTCTCATCTGTTTTTTCAGCAGTAACTTCAGTGTTGGGGGAGAATACATATGGACGATTACATATTAGAAATGAAAGATATTACCAAAGAATTTCCTGGGGTGAGAGCGCTGGATCGGGTGAACTTCAAGGTAAAACGTGGGGAGATACATTGTCTCGTCGGGGAAAACGGAGCTGGTAAATCTACGCTAATGAATGTTTTTGGCGGGGTATATCCTTTTGGTACCTACAGCGGTGATATTCTCTTAAATGGGAAAATCTGCCGCTTTAGAAATATTAAAGACAGCGAAAAAGCCGGGATTTCCATTATTCATCAGGAACTTGCATTAATCCCCGAGCTTACGGTTTACGAGAATATTTATTTTGGTCATGAAATTATGAGCGGAAAAACGATTGACTGGAACCAAACACTCGTTAAAGCAAAGGAAATATTGAAAAAAATTGGATGCAAAGCCAATCCGGTAGATAAAGTAAAGGAATACGGTGTAGGGACACAGCAACTGATCGAGATAGCGAAAGCGCTAAGCAAAAAAGTTAGAATTTTGGTCCTTGATGAACCGACAGCTGCACTATCAGAAGCAGATAGCGCGCATCTTCTGAATCTTCTACGTATTTTAAAAACTCATGACGTCACCTGTATTTTGATTTCTCATAAATTAAAAGAAGTCACCCAGGTTGCAGACAGCATTACAATCCTGCGTGATGGGAAGACCATATGTTCAATGGATGCTACTAAACAAAAAATTTCTGAGAACGAAATTATTCGCAACATGGTTGGACGTGAGATCAACAACATCTATCCTCCAAAGATACCGCATAAGTTAGGAGGCGTTAGCTTTGAAGTGAAGAATTGGTCAGCGTTTGATCCTGCGAAAGGCAGGAAAATCTTGCACAATGTCAGTCTATGTGTGCGGTCTGGTGAAATCGTCGGTATCGCGGGGCTGATGGGGGCTGGACGTACGGAGTTCGCTCTGAGTGTATTCGGAAATCCATATGAATACCAGATTTCGGGAAATTTGTTCGTAAATGGGAGAAAGGTTACTTACCATCACCCGGATCGGGCGATCCACGATGGCCTTTCCTATATGACGGAGGACCGGAAGGCAAACGGGCTGATTTTAATCCAAGATATCAAACAAAATCTTACTATATCTAACCTTCGCCGAATTTCCAGAAATCGATTTGTCCTCAATGAAAATGAGGAAGTTCGGCTTGCAAACGAATATCTGAAAGACATGGATATTAAAGCGCCTTCTATTGACCAAATTGTTGGGAATTTGAGTGGTGGCAATCAACAGAAAGTATCACTTGGAAAATCATTGTTTATTGAACCGCATACCCTGATTCTCGACGAGCCGACTCGCGGCATTGACGTTGGAGCAAAATATGAAATATATATAATTATGAACCGTTTAGTCGCACAGGGCATGAGTATTATAATGATTTCCTCCGAACTTCCGGAGATTCTCGGCATGAGCGATCGCATCTATGTAATGTCTGAAGGGAAAATTACTGGAGAACTAAAAACTTCGGAAGCAAACGAAGAAAAAATAATGACCATGGCTACAGCAAGTTAGGAGGGACAAAAAATGAGCCTTTTGGCAGAGATAAGAAAATTGCTTAGAAAAAACATGCGTCAATACGGTATGTACATCGCACTTGCGGTCATCATTATCATTTTTAGTATCAGTACAAACGGTGATTTCGTTTCTTCTCGTAACATTTCAAACTGGATCAATCAGACTGGGTACATTGCAGTACTTGCAGTTGGCATGACGCTGATCCTGATTATTCGCCATATTGATATCTCCGTTGGTTACCTGTGCGGATTTATTGGTGCCATTTCAGCAGTCCTGATGACGCAGTTCTACCTACCGGCATGGGCGGCAATAGTTTTATCCCTTTTACTTGGTCTTTGTATTGGAATGTTTGGCGGATTCCTTGTAGCAAAAATAGGAGTACCTTCCTTCGTTGTAACCCTTGCAGGAATGCTTGCCTTCCGCGGTTTGTTGCTTTTAGTAACAGAAGGTACTGGAACGATCATCGTTTCAGATGAAGGTTACAATGCACTTGGCAATGGATTCATACCAGAACTTGGGAATGTGGGAGGTTACCATCTGCTTACGTTACTTATTGGTGCACTAACCATCATCTTTTGCATTATTTCGCAGATTCGGACCCGACATAACCGAATTCAATATCATTTTGAAGTGCTTTCGGTACCAATCTTTGTAATTAAATTAGTTTTCATTTCTGCAATCATCGCGTGTATTGACCTAATTCTGGCGGGATTCAAGGGAATTTCCTGGACGTTAGTCATTGTTGTAGCGATAGTTGCAATTTACAGCTTCATTTTAAACAGAACGCCACTTGGTCGCCACATTTATGGCGTAGGCGGCAACCCACAAGCAGCTGAACTGGCGGGAATCAACGTCAGAAAGATCACATTTATCGTTTTTGCATCGATGGGCCTTTTAGCCGCACTTGCTGGTATCTTGTTCACAGCGCGTAGCAAATCCGCAACACCGACTGCGGGCACTGCTTTCGAAATGGATGCCATCGCTGCTTCTTATGTTGGTGGTGTTTCTGCAAATGGTGGTATCGGGAAGGTGACAGGAACTATTGTTGGTGCATTTGTTATGTCCTCGCTTATGAACGGCATGAATCTAATGGGGATTGGGATTTCCTATCAATACATTATCAAAGGGGCAATTCTTGTACTGGCAGTTATTTTCGACATCCATACTCGCAAAGCCAAAAAAATGGGTTGAAAGGGCGGTCGACAGTTAGATAGAGCATTTTTAATAGAAGACCACGGTCGATTTTATGCCATGAATCTGACCAAGTCTAATCTTCATATTGACGTTGGAGTCGTCAGAGGAGGTGATCAGTGCTAAAATTGCGTTTAACTGCTATAAAAATAGGGCCCAAAGGAGGAAGCTATCGAATGAAAAGGAGAAAGTATTTTAAGCAGACTTTAACGTTTTTACTGTCGGTTTTGTTGGCTACAGGTGTTATGAACACTGCGTTTGCAGCCAAAACGGAACTTCCCGCAAAGGCGGGAGAAACCTCGTCCGGCGCCTTCGAGGCGGAAATCGGAAAAGTCCGGGTACAGGTTTTGTCGGACACTCTGGTTAGAGTGGAAGTGAAGGGGCCGAACGGGTATGAGGACCGGCCCACCTATCACGTCGTCAACCGCGACTGGCCGGGGCCGAGCGAGCCGGCAACGAAAGAAGTCGGCGACGAGGACACGGAGATCGTTACCGGCAACTACATCGTGAACGTGCCGAACGGCGCTGAGTCTCTGTCTGGCGTGACCGTCACGGATCCGGAAGGAAAGGAGCTGTGGACCTATACCAGCCTGCCGAACGCGCAGCAGTTCCTTCCAGCCCCAGGCTCCACGCCGGACGCGTGGGCGATCGCCGACAATCCCAGGGTCGTCCCGGCGACATGGGGCTACAGCCCGATGCCGGAGGCCAACACCGAGTTTACGGACTATAACGGGTGGGATTCCACCAACGACGCCCCGGACATGTACGTCTTTGTCCCGCTGGGGGATGCCCGAAAGCTGCGGCAGGATTTCGTTGACCTGACGGGCCGGTCGGAGCTGGTCCCCCTCAAAACACTCGGCCTGTGGCAGAGCAGATATTGGGCTTATTCTGAGCAGGAAGTTTATGACACCATTAAGAAATATCATGAGGAAGGATTTCCGCTAGACCAGTTTGTTGTTGATACTGACTGGCGTGTTAACGGAAGCACTGGATACGATATCAATACCAAACTGTTCCCAGATATGCACCGGTTTTTTGAGAAGGCACATGATGACTACCATGTGAATATTGTGTTTAATGATCATCCGGAGCCGGTAAACAATCAGCAGGCTTTATCGCAAGAGGATCTGAACTATAGAAACGCAAATCTTCGCTACCTCTTGAATATGGGGTTGGATACTTGGTGGTTCGATCGGAACTGGTGGACGACCATTAAGTCACCGTTCTCTGGGATCAACAAGGAAAGCTTTGGTATGTACCTATATCAAGATATAACACGGAGTAATTCTCCAAAACTGCGCCCTTTGATTATGGGGAATGTTGATGGTATCGACAACGGCCACTTTAACCGCGCGCCGAACCTTTCGTCGCACCGCTACTCCATCCAGTGGACGGGTGACATCGGCACTAAATCTCAGGATCTAAAGCAAGAGATCGTAAACGCCGTGCGCAGCGGGGCGGAGACGCTGATTCCATATGTTAGCGCCGACATCGGCGGCCACGTAACCTCCGTGACCCCGACGATGTGGACTCGTTGGACGCAGTATGCGGCCTTGTCCCC
>ENA-UOOE01002468-UOOE01002468.1-fermentation-metagenome-genome-assembly--contig:-NODE-2468-length-13150-cov-4.975640_pt1 | contig 13150 bp, 11 predicted proteins | sample MGYA00245776_ERZ724021 | MGnify/ENA primary metagenome ERZ724021 (study PRJEB28704, sample SAMN03018321) | fermentation metagenome | biome: anthropogenic terrestrial biome; feature: soil; material...
TTGCAGGGCAGCATCACGAATACTCTTTTATACTCGAATAAAGGTTTGTTCGCTGCAGAAAACAAGTATATAACCGATTATCTGGCAGGAAGTGCAGTTGCCTATTCTGGGGCAAAAACCATAGCGGCCGAAAAGATTATCGATGCAGCATTCAACCAGCTTTTGGGGAATTACTTCAATCCTACTCACGTATTGATGAATCAGGCAGATTACCTGACTTATGTTAAATTCAACAAGGCCGTTGGAAGTGGTGAGTATGATCTTCCTAACGACATGTTGAGGGGATTTGCCGGAAGCGGACTGGAGGCCAACGTTCAGATCGTTCCCGTTCCTTCGTTGACCGCCGGAGTTGCATATGTTGTTTCCGCACCGGAATTTGAGTTCATAAACCGTCTTGCACCCGAACTGAAAGTTTCTGAAGAACACGACGAAAACTTTGCCTATAACAAGGTTACGTTCCGTGTGGAAGAAATGATCGGTTTTGTAGCTAAAGACCTGAATGCAATGATTAAGATCACTCTTTGATAACTTGTAGGGAGGGTTACTCCTCCCTACTTTAAAACTTTAACAAAATGGCAAAAATACTTTATAACGTAATTGCATACGAGGCTACAGCGGCACAATGGGCAGCCGACACTAAGATTTACCCGGCAAATACCCTTATGATTGAATCTGATACAGGTATAATCAAAAAGGGTGACGGTGCGAAAGCATATGCCGCACTTGCGACCGTTGGAGCAAAACAGGCTCTTGCATGGGCTGACGTAACTGGAAAACCCTCAACGTTTGCACCGGAGATAGGGACGACCGCAACGAAAGCGGCAGCTGGAAACCATAATCACGCCGTAGTAGCAGATGCTGCCAGCGGACTGGAAGCAGCATCCGACATTCAGGCTTTGGCAATAGCATTAAGCACAAGGATTAAAGCATTAGAAACGACATGACATTAGCAGACGTAAAGAGCAGATTAAGGGTTGATTTCAACGATCACGACACCTTGATAACATCGTTGATGAACGCAGCAATAGCGAGAGCGACAAGCGTTATCGGTGAGCTTGATCTTGCAATCAATCACGAAGCGCACGAGGCTGTTTTAGACGACATAGAAGCTATGTATCGAGGGGATGGCGGCTCTTTATCGTCGATGAAAACATACAGGAGACTTTCAATAAGACCGATGATATGAACTACGACCAGAAGATTGATTTTATCACAGAGGGCGAAACTTCGGACGGTTACGGAGGGGTGACACCATCCGAGACGGTCGAATTGAGCACGTGGGCAGCTATCGAGCAGCTTAAGCAATCACGGTCAATAGAACAGGTTCAGATGAAGTTACCATCAACTTACAGGGTTAAGGTACAGGTAAGAGGGGGTTTTTACCCGACGGTAAATATGAGAGTAAAATGGAACGGTCAGAAGTTCAACATACTTACTTCGCCCGTAGTCGAGAACGTAAGATTAAAGAAAGAATGGATATTTGATATATGCCAGTCATAAACACGACATCAAAGAATCTGAAGAAGTATCAACGGAAAACCATCCAAAAGATAAAAGATTTGGTTGTAGATAAGATTACTGACGTAGAGGAGATGGCTACCAGGCAGGCGCCGAATTTTATCAGCATAGACAAGAAGTTTACGGCCGATGAATTGGAGGGCGAAGTGGGCGTGATGGGTGAAAACGTAATGGCGGCTTATATCGAATTTGGAACAGGACTTTACGCAGCCGATTTATTAAAAGATTATCCGCAATGGATAAGGGATATTGCAATTGAGTTTTACATAAACGGAATGGGGACACTCAAAAGCAGCCCGTATTTATACAATAATTTTTTAGTAAAGGAAGCGGAATTTAAAAACGAGCTAAACAAAATACTGGATGGATCGGTCGACGACAATTAGGGGAGCTGTTTTAACAGCGTTAAGCGGGTTTAAGCACAAGAACACATTAGTGCCGATATTCGATGAGATAGTAAACCCGAATACGACTATTCCAAAAATAGACGGAGCGGAGGTTTACATGGTTATCCAAAACCAGCAACAGTATGACGGGCAGCACACGTTTTGCAATCCAAGATTCAATCTTAACATAACCTTACGGATAGTGACCAAATGGGGGCTTGTTGGAAGCAAGAAGTTATGCGAGGACATAGGAGACGCAGTTTTAGCTTTGCTTAGAGACGACAGGGGGGGGAGTAAGTTAGCGGGCTATCAGAAAGTAGAAATGCCCGTATCGAGAACAATGACGGAAATAACTAATCAAAATTTAGCATTCACGAAAATTATAACATTAAACTTTATACAAAATGGCTAATACAAACGTAAAAGGGCACACCGGTTTACTGTCCGTATATGATACGGCAGCGTATAAACCGATCGTGTGTTTTACTTCAACTTCGATGAGCAGCGTATTGCGGCTTATTGAAAAAGTGAACTACTGCACGGAGGGAAAGACTGTCCAATCCATTGACGGGGTAGACAGGACGGTTAACTTCGATGCGGAAGTGATGACAATAGGAGCACCTGGAGACGCGGTAAGCTACGCCGAATTGTTAGCTTTGCAGGAAGCGGAGCAGACATTTAAATTAGAGGGCAGGGGAAGCGCACAGTATTTTAATGCTGTCATTTCAAATCTGGACGACACCTTTCAAGCTGGGGAAGACGCAACCTTTTCAGGCACGCTCACCATCAACGGGGATATTTCAGAAACAGACCCAAAAGTTGCAACTCCTTAATCAAGTTACCCCTTCGGGGGTAACTTTTAAAACTTAACGATATGTTTGAAACGAAAATACACTTTAAAGACAAAGAAAGAACTATCCGCTTTGGTTCGTGGGTAACCGGAGAGATTGAAAAGATCGTAAAAAAAGAAGTGGGGAATATAGAGATATTCGCCTACATGATATTTTTCGGACTGATACACGGTGAGGGGTTAAGGAACAAGTACGTAGCCAATGACCCGATAGGATTTGATGTGTTTGATTGTTACGACTGGATGGACGAACAGGGAGGTATATCCGGAGAAGAAGTACAGCGCATTCAGGAGTTATGGGTAAAACACAATGAAACGAACGTGCCAAAAAACCCGAAAGCCACGAAACCCCGTTAGATTTTGACTGGGATCGGGACGTAGTGGCGTTTGCGGTAGGGGAATTAGGTTTAAGGCTGGAAGAGTTTTATGAAATGCCGTGGTGTGAGTTCAGGATTAAGAGTTTTGCCTACAACCGGATGCAGGAAGAACGATTGAAGCACACGAGACTAATATCATACTATTCTGCGATAGGTTCACACATTGACATCAAGAAGTTTCCAAAATCAATCGAAAGTTTTATGCCGATAGGCGAGAAGAAGAAAAGCATGGTATCGGACGAGATGAGAGCCCTATTCGAGCAGCGGATGAGGGAGTACAACGAAGCAATGGATCATTATAACAAAAAGCTATGAGTTTTACCGCAAAGATAACAGCCGATATAGCCAACTTTGAAAAGGGAGTAGAGCAAGCGACCAGATCAATCGACGGGCTTCAGAAGAACGTTGAACAAAGGCTTTCTGGAATTGGAAAGTCGTTCGAAAACATAGGAAAGAAAGCATCCGTATTAAGTGCAGTTCTTGTCGCCGCAGGAGGGAAAGCGTACATGATGGCTGCCGATTTCGAGGACGCTTTGGGCGCAACCGGGCAGATATTCAAGGAGAATGCCGATATAGTAAGAAACTGGTCGGATAACCTTGGAACGGAGTACGGTATTGCAAAAAAAGAAGCGTTAGAGTACTCCAATCTGATGGGATCAATGCTTATCAATATCGGACGACTTACAGAACAAGAGGCGGCCAAACAATCAGCAAAACTTATTGAGTTAGCCGGAGACCTTACGGCAATGTACGGAGGCAGGACGCAGGACGCTGTTAGGGCGTTAACCGGAGCTTTGAAAGGCAATAATACCATGCTGGATAATTACGGGATGGCCGTTAACGATGCACTCATTAAGACAAGAGCATTCGAGTTGGGGCTATCTGACGGCACGGGAGAGCTTAGTTTACAAGCAAAACAGGCCGCAACACTTTCTTTAATCTTCGAACAGACCGGGGCGGCGCAAGGGCAGGCAGCGAGAGAAGCGGACGGAGCCAGCGGATCGATGAGAGCATTAAGGACGGAGATAACCAATTTATCAACCGAGTTGGGGCAGGTGTTGATCCCAGTTATAACTCCTGTCATTTCAGGACTACGGGATATTGTCGCTGGAATAAGAACAATGTCGCCGGAGATGCAGACGCTGACGGTTGGAATTGCGGCTACAGTAGCAGCCATAGGGCCGTTACTCGTAGGAATAGGCAAGCTATTGCAGATGTTGCCGTTATTAAAAGCTGGATTTGTAGCATTGACAGGGCCTATTGGACTTGTCGGTGGAGCGATCATACTTTTGGCAGCCAATTTCGAGGATGTTGTGAAAAACGTTACAACAATGTGGAATACATTCACATCCGGCATTTCAAGTTCAGTAAAAGCACTTGTTTCTCTTGTAACCTTAGATTTTAAAGGTTTTTGGACTAACATAAAATCGATGGTCGCTAATGGCGTTAAATGGGTTGTTGGTCAAATGGAGTTCATGGGCGAAAAGCTCGAATGGGTTTTAAGAAAGTTAGGTTTAGAGGAATGGGCTAACAGGGTTAATGCTTCGTTCGGTGGAATTAATTTAGACCAGACAGCACTCGAAGCAGCTTTGGCAGCGAATGAGATGACTGGTTCAGCAGGAGCGATGCAGGCTGTTAAAAAAGAAGCGGCAGATACAGCGGAAAAGGTTGACAAGTTAACAAGTTCAATGAAAGAGTTAACTAAAGTGAAAGTTCCTGAAAGTATTATCGGCGGTGGTATCGTAATTGACAAGCAAAAGAAAGAAACCATATTCGACCAGCTATTTTCAGAAAAAGATGGGAATATGGTGCTTAAGCCAATAATCGAGCCCACCATTGAGCCGAAAGTGCTAAAAGACAAAATGATGGAATCTGTAAAATCGGCAATGGGTGATTTGTCGGAGGGTATTCAGGTTCTTACAGTTGACCTTTCAAGTATGCTTTCAGCTTCATTGACTGACATATTCGGAGCTGTTTCTGAAGCTATTGTTTCGGGAGACAATGTTATGGAGGCATTGGGGTCAGCATTGCTTGGAACGATGGGCGGTATAATGGTACAGTTAGGGCAGCAGGTTGTTGCAACGGGAACAGCTATTGAAGCGGTGAAGTTAGCACTAACAAGCCTTGGCGGACTTGGAGCAATTGCAGCTGGCGCAGCACTTATAGCAATAGGATCAATGTTCAAGGCAGGAGCAAGAAAAATCGGAAGCTCAATGGGATCTGGGGGCTATTCATCCGCACCATCAATGAGGAATACAGGTCCATCGTATGGGCCATCCGAATATAGAGGGCAGTATCAGGATGATTTTAAAGTTGAGTTTAAGATTGGCACAAATGAATTGGTGGGAGTATTGAACACGGCTGAACAAAGAAGAAACAGGATATGATATTCAAACTGGAATACAAAAATAAGGATTTGGATGTAGCGAGGCTGGAGATAACCACTCCTGGGCTGGTAGAAAAAACCATCGATGGCACGGAGGATCCGTTCAGGTTAATTTACAAGTTAGACAAGTCGGACAAATCGGGTCATTTCCTTACTTCGAGCGCGGAAATAAATATTTACGAGACGGAAGAATTTAACATAGATGCACTTAAGACCTCGAACGAGACTGAAATAAAGGTTGATTACTATATTAACAACATAAAGAAATGGACCGGTTTTGTCATTCCTGACTTCTTTTCAAAGGAGATAGGCAAGAGATCAGTTGTTTCGATGGTCGCTTCGGACAGGATAGGCACGTTAAAGGGTGTTACGTTAACCGATTTGAACGCTTTCGTATCGTTAAGGACTTTGGCAGAGCAATGTTTATCAAATACCGGACTAAGTTTGCCGTTAAATACAATGGTAGATTTAGAAGCCGACGCTGTTAACTTTTTCAACATAGACGCACTTTCCCAAAGACTTGTCGACAACAAGGGGCGTTCGATAAGCTGTTACGATATTTTAAGCTCTATTCTTGTAGCCTCCAATTCAACCATCTTGCAGAGAAATGCCGAATGGTACATAGTTAATAAGCTACAGCACGAGTTAGGGCAGGGGAAGTTATATTCCAACAGCACGACATTCACCAACTGGCAGGATATAATTCACAACTTTTCAGACGTTACCGTCGGGGCAAGAAGAACGATAATTCCCGTAGCTGCGAGCACTGGTGTTTATCACGAGCATGGAGGGGGCATGCTTCACCCGGATAATTACGATTTTTCAAAAGGATTAACGGGATGGACTTCGGTGGGTGGATTTGTCGCTGCGGTAGACAATAAAGAAATAAAGGGATTTACGACAACAAACAGCGGTGCGGTTTATACTCCAGTTTACGGAAACGCAACGGAAAAAAGCTACCTGATAAATGAAAACGAATACATTAGGAACGTAAATCCAAAGTACATTGAATCAGAAGAAATAAGCATACCATATAGCGGACAAGGATCAATAGAGGTTGAGGTAAATGTTAATGCTCTTGCGGCAGCTGTTTACGCAACACCAGTATTTATACTGCCAGTTATACGTATAGCCGTAGTTGCAACAAACGGAAGCGACGTATTAACACTTGATTACAGCGGGAAATTTGTAACAATGCCATCAACAAACCCGCCAGTACATGAACAGACATTTGAAAAGGGGGAAGTAAAGAATGTAGGAGACATTATCCCGTTTTTGACGGAGGGGAAAAGAGTAAAAGGAACATTGGAAGTTTCAAATTTAGAACAGTACAAGTTAAAGATAAGAATTTACGGCACACAGAGAGCGGTATATTTTCATTCTGTTGACCTGTTAATGAGAAACACGGCTGAAGCACCAAAAGGCACAATTTTTAAAACAGAGCAGGGATCTAATTACACCAAAGAGCACGAAATAGACACAAGCATCTGGGGTGATTACATGACAGGTGGATTGAACGGCTATTTTTATAAATATCCCATCGACGACACTTCCTCTCTCTATTCAAACGGCGTTTTAACGTCCAAATGGACGGACATAACCGATCCCGGAGTAGAGCGTTCACTTCTTCACCATATAACCACACAACAGTCAAGGATGTTCTCACAGGCGCATGATTTAGTAAGTGCTGAGATTGACATAAGACTGTTCGATCCGCTTTCCGTTTACGTTGCCTGTTCAAAGAGGTACACGCTTGTTTCAGCGACGGTAGATTTTTTAAGAGGCAGGGCTAATTTAGAGATTGAAGAAGCGGTTTATCAGAACTTGACAAAAAGAGACTTCATTTATTCGTACTTCGGAGACGGTGAGACTGGCGTAAAAAGTATCGGAGGAATTTCGGCAGGTGCAGGTGGAGGAGGCGGAACAGGCGGAGGCTTGACACCGGATCAGGTAGCTATCCTGTCCGAGGTTCAAGTCCTGGCACACGACCATGGAAACAAAGAGGTACTGGATCAGGTAACACAAGAGGTGGTCGACAATGCGCTACGCGAGATGATTATAAGCACCGACACCGAAACGGAGCTCACGGATGAAAATTACCTCTCGTCTCTTCGCGTATTGGCCGAGATCCTCAAAAACAACGAGGGGCTGAAAGAGATATTCCTCTCGAAGGTGAATCCCGACACGGCACAGGAGATCATCAAATTTGTAAAAGGTATCGAGATAGGAGCTTTCACAACCGGGCCTCTTGGTGCTGGAGCATCACTAAAGATGGAGAACGGTGTTTCACGGTTGGAGATAGATCAATTAGACGTTCGCATGCGTGCTACTTTTAGAGAGTTAATTATTGAATCGCTAAAACACATTGGCGGGCAATTGATTCTCTCTCCTGCGAGAATGAAGTGCACAAGCGTGGTTGATGGCGGAACGTATTACAGGTGCTACTTCGATACGGGAGACGGCAAGGTGTCTAACGAGTTTGTGGCTGGAGATCAGGCAAGGTGTCAGGTGTTCACTGGTTCGGGTGTAAAGATGTACTGGAGGCTGGTTACTTCGGTCGGCACGGACTGGATAAACCTTTCAAAGACCGACGCAATAAGTGGAAGCTCAATACCCGAAGCTGGCGACGATATAGTCCAGCTAGGGAACAGATCAGACGTAACAAGACAGAATGCACAAATCCTCTCAACGGTTGGTTCGGACGCTCCGAGCTGGAAGCAATACAAAGGAATTAATGCTTTTTCATTGGAGGGAAAAGACACGACCGTATTTTCCGGTACTGGTAATAAGATAGACGGAAAAACCGTATTCATGTCAAGCGGGGCAAATGTGGAGGATGGGATTAACTCCAAAAACTCAAACTACAGCTCACAACCTATTTCATACAAGGCAAACGATACATGGACGCTGTCAGCCGACCAAACCGTCAACGGCGTTGCTTACAAAAGTGGTGAAATCTTAACCGCTACGCAGGACAGTACAACCTACAATCAGGCGCATTGGGTTAAGAAAGTGAGGTACACGGATGATACGGCGGTGAATAATTTGGAGATTGGGGGGAGGAATCTTATAAATGGAGACACAAAGCTAATTGAACGCACAGGGATTGGATGGACGCATATTCCTTTATCCAAACAATTAGTTGAAGGAAAAACATACATTTTAGGAGGTGAATTCAGAATAGATTCAGGTACTGGCGGTCTAATCGGATTGAACGATGGAAACTACAGTGCTAATTTTATTGCCATTCCAAAAAACACGCCATTCGTTGCAAGTGCGGCAATGTCAGCCTTGACTCATTTTGCAGTAGCCAAAATAACCGGGGCATCCGATCTGATCGTATCGGCCAAAGAAGCAAAACTGGAAGAAGGAAACAAAAAAACTGCATGGACGCAATCTCCGGAATATGTTCAATTTAAAATCGATGAGGCGGTCGTAAAGGCAACATACTGGTCTGTAAAAGCGAGCGCACCAGTTATTTATAAGGATGCCATCAACGCCGCAACGGCAGGAAGTCATACATCCGTAACAGTAAGCGGAGAGTTAAGAAGCGGAACAACTACAACAGCAGGCGGATTTTTAACTGTTACACCGAACGGAGGTACAGAATCAGGAACAGCTTCGGCAAGTCCTGTAACGATTGCACCCGCTAATGGAGACGGAAAAACAAGCTATACGGTAAGATTGTACGATACGGCAGCAAAAACAACGCTCCTTGATGCAATGACTATTCCCGTTGTGTTTAAAGGGGCATCTGGAGTGAATGCCATCAATACTATTCTTAGCAATGAGGCGGATGTTTTACCTGCATCACCCGAAGGAACTGTTTCTGACTATTCAGGTTCAGGAACGACAATAAGAGTTTTCGAGGGTGCTACCGAATTGGATTATGACGGTATAGGAACGGCAAACGGGAAGTTCAACGTTACAGCTTCGGCAACAGGAATAACAGCAGGAGCAAAAAGCGAAAGCGGTCTGACATGCGTTTTTGCGAACGCCTCAAATATGACGGCAGACAACGCAACGATAGTATTTACCATAACCGGAAAGACAACCGACGGAGCTTCTTTTTCTCTCACGAAAACACAATCGTTCGCCAAATCACGAACAGGGGCAAAAGGCGACGCTGGCGATGCTATTTATGTTGAATATTCCGTAAACGGCTCTACTCTTTGGCATGCTACTTTTACTACAGGAGACCTCTTTATGAGGCAGAAAACAGGTGTTAGTGGCACTTGGAGTGCTGCAATGCGAATAGTAGGCGAAAAAGGCACGACAGGTAACGACGGGAAATATACAGACTATCAGTTTGCAAAAAACACAAGCTCAACCGTAGCACCCACAACAGGATGGCAAGATGCTCCTCCATCTCTTTCTACGGGCGAACATCTGTGGATGCGTGATGGGATTGTGATACCGCCAGCAACATCGCCAGCATCGTGGAGCACGGCAGTAAGAATTTCGGGTGAAAAAGGCGAAGCGGGGGTATCGATAACAGATGTTGACGTTGAATTTGCAAAGAACACCACACCCGAAACGGCACCAACGACCGGATGGACTACCACCGCACCGACATTGTTAGAGGGTGAACAGCTTTGGACTCGTACAAAAACAACCTATTCGGCAGGCAATCCGACCTATTCAACTCCCGCAAACATCACACCTAAAAAAGGTGATACTGGAGCGGTAGGACAAGGCGTTGAGAGCGTGACGGAGGAATATGCAATTTCCACTTCAAAAACTGTTCAACCGACAACAGGATGGAGTACAGCTCAGCCAACTTGGGTAAGCGGGCAATATATCTGGTCGAGGGTGAAAGTTGTTTACAAGAATCCAACACAAACTATTTACACAGGGTATGCGGTATCAAGTGAGTGGGAAGCGGTGAACAATTTAGAAATCGGCGGCACGAATTTGATTTCCAATCTTCCCGAAAACTGGGAACAAGGAGCATTTGGCGAGGGAGATGGTGCATTTATAAACAGCGGCTATCGTATTCGTACAAAAAACTCAATTCCGCTCAATGCGAATCAAAAGTACTCATTTAAGGCGCATTGCGCTTTCGCATACTATCTCGACATAATGTTTTACAACTCAACCGGAACATACTTAGGGTTTAAAAATGCGGGATACGCTCAAATAGAATCTAAACAGTTTATTACCCCATCCGGTACGTCATACGCCAAATTGTGGGTTGGTAAACAACCGGTTGACACAATAGCCATCAATCCGGCAAGTATTTCAGAATTCAAAATAAAGTTGGAGGAGGGAGAAAAAAATACAACTTACTCTGAATCGGAAGAAGATAGACAGGCAAAAATCGATGCCGAAAAAACCCGCATCAACGAAATTCTTTCAGATAATATCGCAGACCCGTCGGAAAAGCAATATTTGTCAAATCTTTGGCAAGAAATCTACGCCGAATACCCACGCATCTGGGCGCAGGCAAACGATTATTCGGTCGATAAGAGCAATTACGAAGCGAAATACACGGCACTTAACAATCTGCTTTCTCCCGTGCTCGCAAATTTAACAACAAATTCTACTGTTTCAGGCGCATCAATCAGAACAGCCTTTTCACAATATTACGACGCAAGAACATTTCTGCTTAACAACATCACGAACAAGGTAAATCAAAATGCGGGTGATGCTGCTGCGGTTGCTGCCGATGCGCAGGCAAAGGCGAATGTTTCCAAGGCTGTTACTGATAAATTCAAAACAACCATTAACGGAGGGTTGATAAGTACCGTAATGATACTTCTCAGAGAATTAAACTCCATCATCGAGACCGCTGGTATATCGGGGATTCAGGACGACGGTTATTTACCCGCTTATTGGAGCGGTGGAACGTATGCCGAAGCATTGGCTTTTGGCGAGTTGATGAGGGCTGTTGACAGGGGGGATAATCCTATTGCATCGTCAACGCTTAACGCCAAAATGTCATCAATAGTCATGCTGCATAACGGACATGCAAAAGTTGGAGAACTGATTGTAAAATCCAACGGGCAGATAATAGTACTGGATAAGGCTACCGGAAAGATAAAGTTCGTCATAAACTCGCAGGATATTCCATCGGTAGCCGATTTGATGAGTGGAACAACATTTGGTGAATCAAAAACTAATACGTCAGTTTCAGGAATTACCGATACTGTAACTCTTCAGAATACAATATCGGTCGATAAAAATAACTCAACGCTATCGTTTGCCGCAGATATAAGTTTGACGTTGCGAAATTACACTAAGATTGCGGATGCTTCGATGTCTGTAGACTTGTTCAAAAACGGCGTGTTGTATCTAAATCTTGGCAGTCTTTCTGTTGTAAAATTAGATGAAAGCACGCCACCTGTGACTGATTCATACTCAATATCAAAAACAATATCAGGCATCCCGACTGGAACTTATTCCGTAAAGATAACAGTTGTTGCAAGCGGAGACGTGAGGGATTATGCCGGGTCAATATCCGCATCCACTTTAGCATGGAATTTTACTCAATCGGGTGTAAGGTACTTCCAGCTTGGACTTAACGGATTGATGGCGTACTATTCCGACAATCATTTTCACTATACGGAAACTGGTGGATTGGACGTTAGGGGGGCGACGAATACGCCGGGAGTACTGGCAAGCGGTACGATAAACGCAGACAGGACACGAGTTGCTAATACTGCGTGGGGTGCAAAGAATAACACAAGCAACCCAACAGGAAGCGCAGGAACTTATACTGTTCCATTGCTTAATCTTTCGCACGCCAATTATCAAGTTCATATAACGCCATACACGGCGAGCAGATTATGGTATATTTCAGCTAAAACGAGCACATCGTTTACAGTGGTAATCACAAACACAAGTGGTACTGGGATAGACACTAAGTTTGATTACACAGTTATTGGAAATAATTATTAATAAAAAAAGCCCGTAACAGCGGTTACAGGCTCAAATATTTTGACTTATTGATTACTTGTTTTCAAGTGCACGCCATTCAGCACCAGTTATCGGGATGAATTTATAAGCGGACATAAACAAGGCGTAAACGGCAGCTTCATTTTCGCCAGTATATGCTGTTTTTATTGCCTGTTCCGCTTGTCTGATTGTAGAGTTTGGAATGTAGGCTATGGTATCGGCATATTGTTTCTGGAATGGAATTTCACCTGTTGTTATGATTTTAACTAAAACAACATCTTCCGCTTCAATAAAATGAGGATTAAGTTCACCTGTTTCGGCCACCACCACATCCCCCGAAAACATGCTAAGAAAAGGAGGTGAAGTTGAAACGCTTCTTTGTTCAGCACTAAATCCCCGACCAAGAGTTTCGCCGTTCCATTGAAAAAATATATCGGTTGCCTGCTGAACAATTTCCAAATCGGTAAGAGTAGCAGAGCGGGTGGACTTGGTGGACGAAGCAGGAATCAGTCGGATGGTTGCATCCGTATCTAATTTGAACGGTTCAACTTCTTTCGGGTCTTCGCAGGCAAAGACTAAAGGAATAATCAATAATAGAAATAGAATTTTTTTCATGATTCAAAATTTTAATAATCGCAAATATACAAAATAAAATGGTAATTACCAAATATTTGACTAAAAAAATGAAGAAAAGTTTAAAACAGTTATAAAGGAAAAGGTGATGGAAAAGTTTTTA
>ENA-UOOE01002471-UOOE01002471.1-fermentation-metagenome-genome-assembly--contig:-NODE-2471-length-13144-cov-3.978379_pt1 | contig 13144 bp, 13 predicted proteins | sample MGYA00245776_ERZ724021 | MGnify/ENA primary metagenome ERZ724021 (study PRJEB28704, sample SAMN03018321) | fermentation metagenome | biome: anthropogenic terrestrial biome; feature: soil; material...
GACCATTCCTGCGGGGACTGTCTGTGCGACTTCCGGCCAGGACGCTGCACGCTACGTAACGACTGCCGATGTGACACTGGGAACCGGAGAGCTTTCTGTCAATGCCCCGGCAAAAGCGGAGAAACCGGGTGCGGCAGGGAACGCACTTTCGGGAACGGTGACTGTGATGGTGACGCCGCCGCCCTCCGTGGAAGAAGTGGCAAACAGCGCAGACTTTTCCGGCGGCGAGGATGCGGAAGGCGACGAATCCCTCCGTGTGCGCCTGCTGGACCGCTGTGCCAGGCCGGGCAATGGGACAAATGCCGCATGGTACCGACAGCTTGCCCTTAGCTGTGACGGTATTCACTCGGCGAATGTAGTGCCGCGCGTGAACGGGACTGGCACGGTGGCAGTTTATCTTGGAGGAACGGGAGCTGCTGCTTCGGATGATGCGGTGAGCCGCGTAAAAGAACTTCTCTCCGCTAAAAAAGAAATCAATGTGGACCTTACCGTTGAGGCAGCAAAAACTGTCCCGGTAGATGTTTCCTGTACAGTAACGGCAAAGCCCGGCTGCCCATTTTCCGCTGTTGAATCAGCCGCCGGGGATGCAGTTGCCGGTTATTTCAAATCGCTCGGAGTAGGTGACCCGGTTATCCTTGCCGCAGTTACGGCGGCGGTTTTCTCTGTCGGCTGCGTCAGGGACTGCGCTTTTACTTCTCAGGGGAAAACAATGGCGGCAAATGAACTTGCAGTGCTTGGCAAGCTGAGCATTGCCGCGGGGGGATCGCAATGAGCACTTATGATTCCATGAAAAAAAGCATGCAGACGACAGGGCTTTATACATTGGATGGCAAAACCAGTGTAGACTTTGAATTGCAGGCTTATGCCGCAGGGCTTGACCCGGTTGTGGAAGGCCTGAAAACGCTGAAACGGGAGAGTTTCCTTCCTACGGCTGAGAGCTATGGCCTGACAAAGGCAGAAACTATTTTTGGACAGACGAATTTTTCCGGTACGGCCGATGAAGCGAGGGCACGCCTCATCGCTGCCGGCTCTGTGACACCAGATGACTGTACGCTGGAAGATATCCAGACGTTGATGAATTCGCTTGGTTTTGAGCTTACAATCGAATCGGACGAAAAAAACAGGATGGTAACATATCATATTACAAAACCACCATCCGGAGACAGGGTATCCCTCCAGCATGAACTTGACACATTTGCCCCGGCTCATTTAAAAATCATTTATGAGTTTCCAGACTGACAATATCCATTTTTTCCGGTTCTGCTTCCATAATGGAAACAAAGCCGGAAATTTTTTATATTTTTTAAGGAAGATATTGGCGGCCTTTGCAATCTTGATTTCCGGGGAACAGCGGGAATGATAAAAAGGTATCTGATAAGAAGCACCGCGTAAAATAAAAATAAGAAAAAAGTTGATTTTCCGGAGAAATTGCGATATTTTAAAGGAAAGAAGGCGCGGAGCGATGAAGATGCACGAGAACAGGGAAAAGAAGGAACGGGCACTGCTGGTGGAACTGGATACCGGCGCATGGGAAGCAAAGCCGGCACTGGCAGAGCTTTATGAACTAACGCGCAGCGCGGGGGCTGTGCCTTTTGGAACAATCACGCAGAAGCGCCCTGCACCGGATGCGGCCACCTGTGTAGGCAGGGGGATGATGGAGGAAATTTCCGGATTCTGTAAAAAATATGAAATTGACCTCTTGGTCTTTGACTGTGAGCTTACGCCGACTCAGCTTCGGAACATTGAAAAGATTTCCGGTACGAAAACGGTAGACCGGACAATGCTGATCCTTGACATCTTTGCTGCAAACGCGAGAAGCCGGGAAGGCAGGCTTCAAGTGGAACTGGCACAACTGGAATACCTGCTTCCCCGGCTTTCTGAAAAAGGCGTAGGGCTTTCACGGCTCGGCGGCGGGATTGGGACACGCGGCCCGGGCGAAAGCAAACTGGAAACAGACCGACGCCATATTAGGAAGAGAATCGATGTTTTAAACCGTCAGCTTGATGACGTAAAACGCCGCAGGGAACAGCAAATCAGGCGCCGACAAAAAGACGGCATTGTAACGGTAGCCCTTGTCGGGTATACGAATGCGGGAAAATCCACCTTGATGAATACCCTGACAAACGCGGGTGTATTAGTGGAGGACAAACTTTTTGCAACACTGGATCCCACGGCACGCGCCCTAAAGCTGCCTGGCGGGGAAAAAGTTATGCTGATTGACACCGTCGGTTTTCTCCGCAGGCTTCCGTACCACCTGATTGATGCATTCCGCTCAACACTGGAGCAGGCTGCTGAGGCCGATGTGATTCTGAATGTCTGCGATGCTTCGAGCCCTGAAGCAAGGGAACATCTGGAGATTACAAAAAACCTCCTTGCTAGCCTTGGCTGTACGGAACGGCCCATTATTCCTGTGATGAACAAATGCGACCTGATTCCGGCCCTTACCAGCATCCCCATGATTGGCGAAGCTGTTCGCGTCAGTGCAAAGACTGGCGAAGGGATTCCGACTCTGCTGAAGGCGATTGAGGAAAACTTACCGGATTACCTGCCTGTTAAGCTGCTGCTTCCATTTTCGGAAGCGAGCCTTGCAGACCGTGTCCGTACTGTGGGCGCCATAGAGAGCGAAGAGTATACCCCGGAAGGCTACCGTCTCACTGCGCGTGTCCCACCATCCATGATGAGTGACGTCTGGGATTACCTCATTGACTGAATTCCCCGCGGGACTGGTATGGTTAAAAAAAAACAGTGTAGACAAGCCCTTTGGCAGCAGTTATAATTAAGGCCGTGTGAATGGATGGCCCGGAGATGATTGGCTGTGGCCTTTCTTAAAATCCGCCTGAGCCTGCCGGAAAGCGCAGACATAAAAAACCGTCCGTTTTAAGAGGAGAGATAGATAGAAGAATGGAAATAAGCGCTAATGCTAATCAGGATATTCCTTATAATTGCAGCACAATTGTAGTGGGGAAAGATGTTTCCACAACAGGGCGGGTGATCATTGGGCATAATGAAGATGACTGGGACGCTATCGTACAGGCCTACCATGTGCCGCGGAAAAAACACTTGCCTCATGAAACTGTCAGCTTCGGAGACGGGAGTGCAGTTATCCCGCAGGTGGAGGAAACTTATTCCTATTACTGGTCTGAGATGCGCGCGCCGGGACGTGGGATGTCTTATTCCGATACATTTGTCAATGAATGGGGTGTAGCCATAGTCAGCAATTCATGCGTGCCATGCCGGGAGCCGGAGGACGGCCCTCAGGAAGCAGGGCTTGGCTATGGCCTCCGCAGGCTGGTGGCGGAGCGTGCAAAAACGGCCCGCGAAGGCGTGGAGCTTGCCATTGGACTTGTAGAGCAGTTCGGTTATATGAGCTGCCGCTCCTACCAGATTGCCGACCAGAATGAAGCGTGGGTGTTACAGCTTACACAGGGAAGGCACTATGCCGCGCGGCGCGTACCGGACGGCGAAGTGATGTATATCCCGAACTGGTACACAATCCATCAGATTGACTGGAAAGATACGAAACATGAAAACTTCTACTTTTCTCCCGACCTTGCAGAATTTGCGGAGAAAAACGGCTGGTACGATCCGGCGAAAGAAGGCTGCTGCCCGGATTTTGACTTTGCTGCAGCATACCAGTCTGGAGAGGACAGCTCCTCCAATATCCTGCGTGCCCGCGGTGCGTGGCGGATTCTGCTTGGCAGGGAGCCGGAGGATCTGAAGGCATTCTCCGCAAAACCTGCCGGGAAGATGGGACCGGAAGACGTAAAGCGTGTCCTCCGGTCCCATTATGAGAATACTCCCGACGATGCAACGGATCAATATATCAGGAACCCGCACATGGGAGTAAAAGAACATTTTACGGTATGCTCCTGCGTAACGGTGGAAAGCTGTGTCATTGTATTCGACGGGGAACCGGACCTTACGTGTATTTGGCGTGCTGCCCCGGTACCCTGCGTCAGCCCCTATGTCCCATGGTATCTTGGCATTTCCGCTGCGCCAGAGGGCTATGCATGGTATGATGTGGAGACAGCACAGCGCACCCACTTTTCCCCGGCAGACTCTGATTTCCGCTATAATCCGTTGCGGGCCTATTGGGCATTTCAAACGGTGCGTTATCTGACGGAATTTGACTACAGGGGAACAAACGGGGAAATCCGCAAGTCCATCCGTAGTATGGAAAGCCATTGGAATACAGATGAAAAGTCTGTAAAAGATACATGGCACTTGCTAAGGAAAAAGGACCCTGAGCTGGCAAGGGAGTTCCTGACAGACTACACTGCACGGCAGGGCCGTGCTGCTTGGGGCTGGGCAAATGAAATGATTCGGAAGTTGGGCGAAGAAAAAATTGCGCAGAATTCAGCCCCTCATGGAGACCTCCCGAACATGCAGACAGAGAAGCAGTAAACAGAAGAAAAATTCTTGCCCTGTGCCCCCGGAAAAAATCCGGGGGCCTTTTTATGCACGGGAACGCATTCATAAAAATGCCTTTCTAACAGGCTTTGCCGAAAATCTCACGAAAGGTTCAAATTTGTGTCACGGCCGGGCAACATGTTGCGGATAAGATAAGGGCTGTGAATTTTTCGGAGGTGATTGGCATGGAAGAGCAACTTTCCATGCAGACGCGCCGCGTTTCACCGCAAACTTGGAGTAAAAAGCGGTGGTATCTGCTTGCCCTTGCCGGAATTGCACTTCTCTCTTTCTGGCTTAATTTTTACGCAGTCGGACAGCTCGGTTACGGCAATGCCTACTATGCGGCGGCAATCCGTAGCATGACGCAGAACTGGCACAATTTTTTCTATGTTTCCTTTGATCCGGCCGGCATTGTCTCTGTAGATAAACCGCCGGTCGGGCTTTGGGTGCAGGCCCTGTTTGTGATGATGTATGTCCTCACGGCAAAGCGCTTTGGCCGTCCAGCAGGGCTTATCTCTGCACTCGTGTTTGCTTGCGGTGACGCCTGCCGTTGTGGTCGTTTCACGTAACAATACCATGGACATGCAGCTTATTCTGGTCCTGCTTGTTGCGGCGTGGTTTTTATTCCGTGCCATTGAGACAGGGAAAAACCGCTGGATTTTTCTCTGCGCGGTGATGATTGGCCTTGGCTTTAATATTAAAATGTTGCAGGCCTGCATGATCCTTCCCGCAGTAATCCTTGTTTATCTCCTCTGCGGAAAAGGAAAACTCTGGAAACATTTTGTTTCCTGTGCAGTCTGTGCGGCAATTTTGGTTGGTGTATCGCTTTCTTGGACGACGATTGTGGACCTGACGCCGGTTTCCCAGCGGCGGCATGAGAGGCATTCAAGGTGGCAATATGGAGGCGGTCAGGACGACAGTCTAGGGATCATTTCTTATGTTGAAAGCAATGCATCAAAAGTTGACACTTCAGAGTATGGCGGGAAAAATGGTGAGGTCGGTGCAGCGCTTTACTGCTTTAATCCTTCTTCTGCTTCGTCATCCTCCAGTTCCAAGTAATCTTTACCCTGGAGAATCGGCATGGCTTTTCAACAAAAGGGGAGGGTAACAGTTCAAAGCATCAGATGCCTTTTAGATGCTTTTTTGAGGAAATACGGGAAAATGGAATTGACAGCAGGAATACCCATGATATGATAAAAGAAGCCATATTATTCAGCCTGAGAAATCTCCCTGAGAGGAGGGACAAAGTGTTTGAGGAGAAAGAAAAATAATGCAGCGCTGTGGTTTGCTGTAATTCTGTGTGCAATAGCGCTGATTGGCGTAGTGCAGGGGAAAAAATCCAAGGTTTCACAGCCTGCCGGACCAGCTCTGGAGTCCGAAGCAAAATCTTCTGTTTCTGCTCCAAAAGGTGCCCTGAAAGTCCATTTCCTGGATGTCGGGCAAGGCGATTCCGAATATTTGGAGCTTCCGGGTGGCAAGACGATGCTGATTGATGCGGGAAACCCGGAAAACGGAATGGATATTGTGTCTGCCATTAAGAAATCAGGCCATGACAGGGTTGACTATCTGATTGCAACACATCCCCATTCCGACCATATCGGCGGGATGGAAAAAGTTATCCAGTCCCTCCAAATTGGCACGTTTTATATGCCTCGCACGTCGGAGTCCGATACGCCGACAACGGAAGTCTATAAAAACCTGTTGCAGGCCGTCAAAGAAAAGGGCCTTAAAGTGTACACGGCAAAAGCGGGTGTTACCGTTTACAGTGGAAACAACGGGAGCGCCGCGTTTGTTGCACCGAATGGAACCGGGTACGGGGACCTGAACCAGTATTCCGGCGTCTTGCTTCTTACCTATGGAAAAAACCGGTTCCTTTTTACCGGGGATGCCGGGACGGTTTCTGAAAAGCAAATTACGGCGGATGTTAAAGCGGATGTTTTGAAGGTTGGTCATCACGGCAGCAGCACTGCAACCGGGGCGGAATTCCTAAAGCGGGTTTCACCGAAGTATGCTGTCATTGAAGTCGGCAGGGACAACAGCTATGGCCTGCCCGCGCAGTCTACTTTGACAAAGCTCAAAAAAATCGGTGCGGCAATTTATCGCACCGACAGGCTTGGCACCATTACGTTTACATCCAACGGAAACGGCATTTCCGTCGACAAAGAACCATCCGGCTAAAAGGGGGCGGTGATTTGAGGTTCATTATTGACCGAATTGAGAGTGGGTTGGCCGCTGCGGAGCTGGAAAACGGAACCCATGCAGATCTTCCGCTTGCAGCCCTCCCGGAGGGCTGCCATGAGGGAAGTGTGGTTCGCACGGGGCCGGCACCGGCAGGCGCCAGCCAGTGCCGGCTCAAGGTTGTCCGTATCAGTGCGGATTGTTTCACTGTGGAAACAGAAACCGGAAGCCGGGAAAGGTTTCCGTCCGCTGCGCTCCCGGAAGGCTGCCGCCAAGACGGTACCCTGACACTGTGGCTGGATTTCGCTGCGGAAGAGGAACGGCAAAGGGAAATCAGAAAGCTGGAAGATGATGTCTGGGCTGACTGACTGTATCACAGATAACCGCGATGAATTGCAGAATGAGAAAGGAATGGTTTGTTATGTTTGGCTGGAAAGAAGTCTTTGTAGGACCGAGCAAGGAAAACTTTGAACACGTAAAACAGAACCTGGATAAGGGAGAAATTGAATACCGGGTGAAAGTAAAAGGCGGAAACTCTCAGGTACAGAAAGACAGCTTGGGTGAGCAGCCGGTTTCCGGTTCGTATTACTATATTTATGTCAAAAAGCAAGATGAGGAGCACGCAAAGCAAATCAGCAAATAAACAAGCTCCACAGGGTTCCCCGGGAAGGGAAAGCGGTTCCGCTATGCTGCGGGGGACAAGCGGAACCGCGCGCGGAAAGCAAAGAAATCCGCGGCAGGGCAGAAACATCCGCTTTGCCTTTTGAATCTGGTGGGGAAATTTCCCAGAAAGACCGCCGAGTTTGTCACTGGGGTATCTTCATCCCCACCATGCTTTGAGCAGCGGAAAATAACAGAGGATTTATTTATCCGGAAAACGGTGATTGTCCCTCCGCAGGGACATTTGATTTTCTCTGCACCATGCTTTTTCAGGTAGCTGAGGATTTCCTCCGAAGTCCATGCCCGTCCTGTCCCATGGTAATTGGTCCAGTCAATGCCGCTTGAGATGGATGCGGCGGCTGTCATGGCTTTCAGTGTTTTCCGACCGGCACGGCAGACGGCAGAATCTGCCGAATCCGCGGCACGCGCCACGGCGGGGACTGCAATCGCCAGAAGCAGTACGGTAATCCCTGCGACAATCAGTGCTTCCAGAAGGGTAAAGCCGTCCGAATGTTTCATACTTTTTCCCTTTCCGTCCCGGCCTGCGGCGGACGCTGCACCGGGCTGCAAGAATTTGTTTCGGCTTTAGTATGAGCGGAAAGGAATATTTTAGACATCAGGATAAGGAAAAATCACAGATTCAGGCGGATTATGAGATAACATACCAGCCGTCGCCGTTTAAAAACTGCTGAATCTGCCCGGAAGACTTGTGATAGAGGCCTGCAAGAATATAGCCTGGATCAAGTGTTTTTGAGTAATGGTTATAGTTGCCATAATAGAAATACCACTGCTTTTCGTAGCGGAGCAGGCAGGTGGAAACATAACAGGAAGTGCTGCAAAGCGCATCACGGCCGCCCTGATTTATAAAATATGCAATGACTTCCCTGCTTCCCTGGCAGTAGTAAGGGGCAAGGTAGGGATAATCCCCGGGCAGGCGTTGAAGCCCCCGGACAACGTTTGCCCGGTCGGCATCCGTAAGGCCGTATTTCCGGGCGCAGGCGTCGGCAATGCCTGCAATATCACTGCTTTTCAGCACAGACGCCATGTCTGCGCTCCGGATATAATCTGCGGTGATTTTTTTTGCCTGCCAGACACTGTAGAGGGAGGCATTGCTTAAATAAGGAAAGCTGTTGCCGGCAAGATAAGTATTTGTATCACGGCTTAGCTTTTCAGCCTCCGCTGTGGCACTGTCGCAGGAATCCCCGTTCAGCAGGCGGACAGTATAATCTTTTACTTCACGTGTCTCAGTCCCGCCATTTTTGCCGGTAATGGTATAGCTGATTTTCAGGAAGGAGCCGCCGTCATAATTACAGGAAAATCCGGTGACTTTCAGGTTCGGATATGCACCTGCATTGACGACTTCATAGATATCACCGCTTCCTGAGACAGCCTGAAGGATGCCGTTCCCGCTCAGGGCGAAATGCGCGCGGGAGAGCGGGTAATTAAGGCTGGTGCTTGAGAATGTGTAGGCCTGCTTCCCTGCATTTTCAATATAAATGCCATTTCCGGATGGCTGTGCGGGGCTGAGGTCTGCACAGCAGAGCAGGTCGCTCAGTGCGGTGTTCAGTGTCCCGGAAAGAGTGGTGCTGTCCGATTCAAAAACGGAGCTGCGGTAAATATGAGAAGAGCCGTTTAAGAGGGTGCCTGCGCCGACTGCAAGCAGGGCGACTATCCCAACACAGACGAGTGTTTCCACCAATGTGAAACCGCCTTTTTTCTTTGCTCTCAACAATTTCAAGCCCCCTTTTTACCGTGTACTGTAGGCGCGTAGCGCGCCGGAAGAAGCGCTGCCCTCCACATAAACTCCATAATCCTGACGGAAAGAGCCTGCCCCGTTTCCGCCTGTCACGGTGACAATGCTGCTGGAAGTGCCGGAATCTGCTTCAGCTTCAGCCTGCTGGGTGTAAAATTCCGAATCGGCAGCCTTTGCTTCCGCATTCATGTGCGCCGCACACTGTGCCATGGTGAGAAGGACAACAGAAGCAAGCGTGATGATTAAAATGGCAGCAAGCGTTTCAACAAGGGACTCTCCCCGCCGGCCGATACATTTTCTCATCATTTCAACTCCCCTTGCGGATTTCCGGGCTGCCCCAGCTGATGGTAGCGCCGTCTGCTGAAGTGCTTTTGCTTGCGTTTACCTCAAGCCTGAGACTCTGCGGCGCTTTCGCGTCGCCTGCCGTGAATGTATAGACCATACGATAATCAAGCCCTATTGAATATTGAACGGAAACGTCGGGAAAATGATTGCCGAGATTTACGGAGCCGTTGCCGGAGATTTTCAGTTCCCCGGACGGCGCAAAAAATCCAGAAGTATCCGACGGCTCATCCAGCCGCCCAAATTTAAAATTTTGAAAATGCAGGGTTTCCCCGCTCTTTCCGCCCAGGTACTGTTTGACCGCTGGCTCATAGAGAAAACGGAGCATCGGCTCGTCTGTGCCATCCGGGGCAGAAAATGTGAGGCTGTGGACAGTGAGGCGGTTCCCACTTCCTATCTTCTCCTGCATCAGGCGCGCAGCACTGCTCAGTGCAAGGGAAAACTGCTCACTTTTTTTCCGCTCGGTTGCCTTTCCAGCGTTGGAAGCAGCGGCAGCCAGGACAGCCCCGCCTGCAAAGGCGCAGATGAGGAAAAACACCAGTGCAATGACCATGCTTGCGCCTTGCTTCCCTGTTAGCTTCCGATAAATCCTATCCATATGATGCTGTCCTTCTTTCTCTGCTTAGTTGGCTGGCAGTGCCCAGTCGCCAAGATGGTCGAGGCCGCCGTCCGCTGTGCTGTTGCCTTTTAACATTGGATAAGGGTAATTGGTGTGGCCAGGACTGCCGGAATCCAGTGATGCTGTAAATGGATAAGCGGAGAATTTCCCACCCTGCACCCAAACGCTGCTGCTGCCATGCAGGCTTTCAAAGGAGCTTTCACTTTTTAGCTTACTCAGGATAATGCTGGAAACGCCTTTGGGGGATATGCCGTTCCCGACGCCGAAGCAGTCCGCAAAGCTGCCTCGGGCTGCGAAGGGATATTTGGCGGACGTATTAAGCGGTGCAGCATAGCATCCGGAAATATTTCCGCTGTTTTCGGAGACGAAGCCGTTCGTAAATTTGGGAGCTCCGTACCAACAGTAGCAGCCGCTGATGGTGCCGTTATTCCTATTTGCAAATCCACCGCTGTCGTCATCCTGTGCCCACTGGTTTGGTTCGGAGAGGACGGTGTTAGCAAAAGAGGCTTTCACAGTGCCGCTGTTTTCAGAAACAAAGCCGCTCACGCCGTTGCTTCCGCTGACTGTGCAGACTGTGCGGCAAAAGTCCACAAATTCCCCTCTGCCGACAGAGCAGGCAAAGCCTGAGGCCGTTCGTCCGCTGACTGTGAGTTTCCCATAGCCGGAATTGCCATAGCCCTTTGCCAGACTGTCACCAGTGAGATTGCTGTCAAGGAGCACCGGCGTCACAGTGCAGCCGGAGAGATTGCCGGAAACCGTTCCGGCAAAACCCGCGGCATTTTCTCCGGACGTGATGGTGCCCACACCGGAAACACTGCATCCAGCGGCGCTTCCGGTCAATTTTCCAGTAAAGCCGCCGAGGACAGCCCCGCCGTTTGCAGCGGAAATCCTGCTGCTCTCCAGTGCAACTTTGCAGCCGGAAATCCAGTTTGCCGTTCCGGCAAATCCGCCGGCAGTGTTTCCTTCCATCGTAAGTGCAGAACTGCTGAGAAGCACCGTACAGTCGGAGATGCTTCCAGCCGAGCTGCCAACGAGGCCGCCGTTGTTTCCGCCGCCCTGACTTGCGGTAAAAGAGGAAGAGTCAAGCGTTACGGTACAGCCAGAAATGCTGCCGGAAGAACTGCCGACGATTCCGCCTGTGCAGTTTGCTGCTGTCGTGAAATCCGATCCGTTTTTTAAGGTTACGGAACAGTTTGAAATATTTCCGGCTGCATTCCCTACAATCCCGCCGGCAGAGCCTCCACCGGCACTGGCGCTGAATTTTGCCTTTGACTCCAGAACGGCACTGCAACCTGCGATGGATCCACTGCTGTTCCCGGCAACGAGACCGGCGTGCTTGACGGAAACAGTGCTGTTGCTGCCTTCCGGTACAGTTACCGAGATTTGGCTGATGGTGCCGCTGTTTTCCGTCACTGCGTAACCAAAGCTTTGGCCGCCGACGCCCAGCCCCGTTTGATTGGGTGCAGCAATAAGACGGAGATTCCCAAGGGAACCACCGTCAAGAAGGTAGAAAAAGGGTTGCCTGAGGCCTTCTACGGCGACCGCAGCACCATTTTCCCCGCTGCCCTCATAAGTCCCATGGAAGGACGCTGTGTCATACCACCAGTTGTTATTACTGAGGAGGCCGATGGTCAGCGGATTGCTGCCGCTCAGATTAAGATCCATTTCCTGCACATAGTGGTATTCTTCGCTGAAGTATCTTTGCCCATTTTTGCTTCCGGCGTTAATATTGGCAAGTTGCCGCGCCGAGCGTACAGCGATGGAATCTGGTACATCGGAAGCAGAATTGCCAACCGACTGCACCTGAGTATGTGCAAAGTCCGGGTCACAGTAGAAGGTGTCGTCTTTTTGGCCGCTGCTGTCTGCATAAGACAGCTCTTCCTTTGTGTAGAATGCAGTATTGGCATTCTGTGGAAGTGTCAGCGGGTAGAGGAAGCACTGTCGGCCATTTTCACCGCATGTCTGCGGATTTTCCAGCGTGAGGCTGCTGCCGTTCAGGACTGCCGTTTTTCCAGTAAGGCTGGTGCTTGAAAGGATTGCATAGCCGTCCTCCAGAACGGTCAGCCCGCTGCTGCTGCCTTTCAGCGTTGAAATGGCGGAATCCTGATAGAAGCCATAAGACCCGTCGCTGTATTTTTCATAATAGACAAAGCCGCCGGGAGAGGGGAGGGTGTATTTCCAGTCCCCGTAATAGTCAAGGCCCGCAAGCTTCGGGAGCGGGTAGGCCCAACCGCTGTCCGGCTTTGTATAGGAATGGGAATTCCTCGCTGCGGATGCTTCCCAGGAAGAGGCGGGAAAGGCGTTGCCGCTGTGCAGACTGCGCAGCGCTGCAAGGCTTTTTAGGGTATGGTACCCGATTGTTTCCGCACAATAGGCAGAATATGTTCCGCCGCCGAGGCAGTAACTGTCCCAGAAAATAGATGGCTTTGCAGCATCCCTGTTGTCGTAATAATTTGCATAGCTGCTGGAGGATGCACCGGAACCCTTTGGCTGCGGAAGGTCTGCGGCTGTATACCCGTTTCCGGAACCGCAGAAACCGCAGAATCCTTCGCCGGTAGAAGCCGTGCCGGCAGAATAGCAGTTGCGGAAAGATGACGTCTGCTTCCCGCCGCTGTCCCAGCCGTACATTGCGCCGACAAAACCGCCGGAGCCTGCCCCGTCGGCATTCCCGGAAGCAAAGCATTCACCGTATTTTGTCCCAAGGCTTGTGCCGGTAAATCCGCCTGCGCCGATTGCCTGATAAGCGGAAGAATCCATCTTACTGCCGTCTGCGGTTACATTCCCGCTTGCGTAGCAGCTGCGGCAGTTCGCAAGGTCAAGGCAGCCGGCAAAACCGCCGACTCCGTTTACAAGCCCTGTGCCGGTGCTGTTTACAGTGCCTTTTACGTTCAGCGCGGCGAAGCAGTGTGAAAAGAAGGTGTCATTTCCGGCACCGTCCGGTTCCCCGGAGGCCCTGCGCCCCGACACCGCATAGCCGACAAGGCCGCCGACCGCACCATAGCCGGTTACGCCGAAATTCGACCGGACTTTGTTCCCGCTGTCAACCGAATAGGAATCCCCTGAACCGTCGTAGTACCGGTCTTTTACGTCGAGATAGGCGCTGCATCCCTCCAGAAAGGCGTCCCGACCGCATACACCGGCAAGTGCCCCGGCAGCCGGGCGTCCCGTGGAGCGCGTATCTT
>ENA-UOOE01002474-UOOE01002474.1-fermentation-metagenome-genome-assembly--contig:-NODE-2474-length-13136-cov-273.840991_pt1 | contig 13136 bp, 15 predicted proteins | sample MGYA00245776_ERZ724021 | MGnify/ENA primary metagenome ERZ724021 (study PRJEB28704, sample SAMN03018321) | fermentation metagenome | biome: anthropogenic terrestrial biome; feature: soil...
CATGGTTGTGTATGTCCATGATCGCACGTCTCTGGGCCTCTGAAAAGGTTTTAAATTTGGATTTAAACCATTTTTTAACCCATGGATGTAAGATGCTGTAAATTTCCTTGTCCTTGTAGGTTTTATCCTGTTTTTTTATCATTTTATCCTTTGTTTGATCCAATTAGAATTTATTAAAAGTATTATAACTGATACGGAATTTTAAAAGTTAAAAGTTTAAATTTGATTCAATGGATTCATGATCAATTTTTTTTAATAAATTTAATTTTTTAAAGTTTTTTAATAAATTCAGTTCCCATCAGTACACACGTTTTTTTTCAGTAAAACTGTTCTTTAACCCGAATTATGTCCCTTACCCTTCCGAAGTAGAGCACCTCAAAGTTTTCAACTCCAAATACCTCAAAATCATTGACATCCATGGTTCTGTCCCTTAAAAATGGTGACAGGGCCTTTTCATGTAATATGTCCGATCCTTCAGTTACGAAGTTGAATGAAGGCATCACAACGAGATTTTTACCCTTAAAACTGCCTTTAAGGAAACATTTAATCTTTTCAAGACGTTCCCCACTTTTAAGGCCGACACATGGATGTTCATGACCTATTATGAGTGTTTCTTCACCAATATCCTCCAGATCATCTGGAACCTTGTCACCATGAAGTATGAGATAGTTTCCAATTGAAAATCTGTCGTAAACTTTCAGATTCGTTCTTTCAGCTATGAATCTGGTGAAGTTGTCGTGGTTACCCTTTATGAGCACCACTTCCTGGAAGTTGTCCTTTAGAAACTCTATGAAGTTTGATATTTCCTTCCATTCCTGGTGTGTGATCCTTCCAAACTCATGTTTCAGGTCGCCGTTTATTATCACACGGTTACAGTGGGTTTTCTCTATGATCTCCTCAAGTCTCGTCAGGATCTTATGGTACTGAAACCTTGGAACCATTATACCCTCTGCATTGAGGGCCTCCTCGTATCCCAGGTGAAGATCCCCTAAAATCAAGGTATCTTCAATTAAAAAGGCCAAATCTATGATTTCAGCCCCATAAATATGATTTTTATCCATTTAGCTGGTTTTCTCCCTAAGATTTAGTTTCTTTAAAAGGTTAAGTCTCACCAGAAGATTACTGTCCTGTTTAAAGTTCAATAGATGATTCAAAAGAAAAATACGTGTAAAATTTTATTCATTTTATAAAGTTTTTTTATAAATATTCATTTTTTTTATAGAGTTTATGGAAGTTATAAAAGTTATTAATTTATAAAAATTTCATTGTATCTTAAACTTCAAATCTATTTATAAGTTGTGTAGATGATACCGAAAAATATTTTTTATTGTATTATTTTTACAGTGACGGATCATAATATTTTAGTTCATGATCCAGATGTTGTTTTAGTTAAGGTATTCTAGAGCACGATCATGAAAATAGTATTATACTAAAAAAATCACTATTAAGTACAGGAAATGGTTTTAAAGATCAATTCAATTAACCCATTCTTAAAGGAACATTCAATTGAATGAATTGAAATGGACATGGAAAAAGTGTAGAATATGTCCTTAAAGTAAAATGCTGGTGATTCAAATGTCAGATTCTGATAACTCAATTAACCTGAAGGATATCGTTGAAAAATTAAATGATGAAAACCCGGAAATCCGAATTGAAGCTGTAGAAGCCCTTGGAAACTGTGGCGAGGAAGCCCTTGATCCCCTGATCAAAACCCTCAACGATGAAAACCCAAATGTGAGGTTTCAGGCCTCTAAATCCCTTGGAAAAATAGGAAAACCCGCTGTTAAACCTCTCATCAATGCCCTGAAAGATGACACAGGAAACATTCAGAAGTACGCTGCATTCATCCTTAAGGATGTGGGAGATAGCAGTGTTGTATCTGACCTCATAGATGCCCTTAAATCTGAAGAATGGGCTGTTAGAAAGTTTTCAGCCAAATCCCTTGGTGAGATAGGTGATGAAAAGGCTGTGGAACCCCTCGTAGAACTCCTTAAGGATGAGGACTGGGGAGTCAGGGTTGCTGTTACAAAGGCCCTGGGAGATTTAGGTGATGAAAGAGCCATAGACCCTATTAAAAAAGCCAGACGTGCTGCAACAGGTGACAAGGATTATAAAAAGGTTGCAAACAAAGCCCTGAAGAAGATAGGTAAATGAATGGACTTATTTGAATTTAAATCCTATCCATTTTTTTTAAATTATTCATTTTTAAACTGAATCAAGACATTTAATCTTATTAAAACGGTTGAATTAAACATCTAATCCTTATTTTGAACAGAAACCTCAGTAATCCTGTATATATCTTTGCGCCGGTTTTCAAGGAGTGGAAGTTGATTTCTGACATCTCTAATTCGTGAGGAGTTCACTTCTGCGTAAATTATCTCTTCAGAGGCTCCAGCTTGATTCAGTACATCTCCCCATGGATCAACGATCATGGAATGGCCGTAAGCAATGTATGAGAGTTCACGGTTTCTTGCAGGGGATGCCGCTGCAAGGTAAACCTGATTATCAACCGCTCTGACCCTCATCAAAGTCTCCCAATGGGCAGGACCCGTTGTCATATTGAAAGCCCCTGGAACCAGGATGAGTTCAACTCCTCTATCCACCATAAGCCTTGAAAGCTCTGGAAACCTTATGTCGTAGCATATTACAACCCCAACTCTGCAGAGATCAGTTTCAACCACTGTTACTTTGTCTCCTGCAGTGAGGTTTTCAGATTCCCTGAAGCTTATCTCTCCCGGAACATGGATGTCGAAGAGGTGCATCTTCCTGTGAACATCCATGACCTCACCATCCCTGTTGAAGATGAAACTGGAGTTGTAGAGTTTTCCATCATCAAGTTCTGGTATGGAACCTGCAACAACGTAGACCCCGGAATTTCTAGCTGCTTCGGATATCCTTTCAAGTGTTGCACTGTCTTCAACAGATTCTGCGTACTCCCTGAATTTGCTATTGTCGTATGGACAGTTGAACATTTCAGGCAGCAAGATTATATCTGCATCGTTCCGGGCAGCTGATTTTATCATGTCCACTGCTTTCTTCACGTTCGTTTCCTTGTTGTCCACCACGTTCATCTGGCAAACTGCGAGTTTGAAATGGTTTTTCATGGTAGTCTCCCAAATCAGATTACACTGATCTGTAGTATTAAGGGTTCTGAAGACCCAGGAATTAAAAATTTGAATCTTTAAAAGTAATCCATTAATTCTTTGGATGTAAATATTCATTTATTATATTTGAAATCTGTTGAAAATCAGCTTCTTTCAGGTTAAAAATTGTTGAATCAGCATTACTTTCAAAGTTTAAGTTCTCAGCATGAGATCTTTTAATGTTACTTTGAATCTGCATAAGTTTACGGTAATCATTTCTTACTACGAAGGTTGAAACTTGACACATACCCTCAGGATCGTAGTTATATTTTTCAATGAGAACCTTTGCAATATCCCTTAAATCTTTTTCAGAGGGAGATTTGCACTGGAATTCCTCATTATCAGAGTTATCTTTTAGAGTCATGGATAATAATAAGCCCCCATTATCCATATAAATGTGTCGATAAGAACAAATAAACGTTTATTCTAAGATTAGAAAGTGTAGGGACCTTTTTAAGATTTTGTTAATCCTCAATTCATAAAAATCCTCTCCCTCCCAAGGAGGCGGTATTTTGGGAGAGGGAGGTTCTGGTGCCATGTAAATCTACACGACTATCATAAATTCCTCCCGATAATATATAAAATTTTTTTCCAAATTCCCTCCATTTTTTAACCTAATCTCAAAATAAGAATGATTAAAACATTTCTCATGAGCAAGGATGTGGTAAGAGACGTTGAAATTAGCTACTCTACTGATATCATTTAACAACCATTTTAAAATGAGTATAGAAACATAAGTTTTACAGAGTAATAACAATTAAATGAAATAAACAACAATTCTCCGGTCGTGACCAGCAGCCAAATATAGATCCTGATTTACGCCAATAGGTTATAAATTATACTTTAAATCCAAATCTAATCAACAATTAGGTAATGGCAGTAATAATGGTTTGATTAAAATTGAATCTTAATTTTTTTTATGAGAAATATCTTATAGAACGTTGACTCAAATATTCCTTAAGAAAAGTAAGAAAAAGTTTTATCAATGAAAAGTTTTATCAATGGATTTAAAAACTTCATTCAATGTAAGTTATAATCTTCTTATAAATCAATTAGTATTCCTAGAATTAGTTATGTAGTCCTAAAAGTAATTAAGTACTCCTACTTCCTTTAAGTAGAACATGTTTTAAGACTGTATGAAATTGAAGAACTTAAAAACAGATTCACAAAAAATGGAGATGAAAAAATATGTTTAAGGTAACCCTTGAGAGAAACAAATGCACATCCTGTGGAACCTGTGAAGATCTATGTCCAGAATACTTTGAATTGGCTGAAGATGCCTTTGCACACATCAAAGGTTCCAAGAAGGCAGAGGTTGAGGAGATGGAGCTCGAAGATGAAGACTGCTTTATGGATGCTGCAGAAAACTGCCCTGCAATGTGCATCCACGTCTACAAAGATGGGAATGAAGTACTCTAGATCTTTAAACTGATCCATTATTGAAGGAGAGATGAAAGTGTTTGAGGAAGAGTTGAACACCTACAAATTGTTCATAAGCCACACCTCCAAGGAAGATGATGAGTACACAAGATTCATCGATAAACTCAATGATTCCTACGATTTCAAGTGGGAAAATCATTCAATTTTGGGTGAAACTTCAAAAGAAGACATTAAAAGGCAAATTGAGCCTGTTGATGTGGTTGTGATCCTGTCTGGCCTCTACTCAATGAACAGAGATATTATTCAGGTTCAGATCGACGTTGCAAGGGAACTTGAAAAACCTCTGGTTGTTATCAGGCCATGGGGTATGGAAAACGTGCCTGGGAACCTTGAATCAATTGCTTCAGGGGTTGTTGGTTGGAACACACATTGTGTTGTGGATAACATACGTAAAAGTGGACCCTACGATGATTATGATAAATACGATGACTGAATATCCGGTTTTTTTAGAGTGAGGGATGAATCAAGAAAATAGGAGGTTTAAAGGAGCATGAGCTGTTACATACGACACATGAAGGAATTTCTGGGAGAAATTGGGATAAATCCCGGTTCAAAGGAAGAGAGAAAGGAAGTTGACCTTGCAGTTCGCAGGGCCATTGGCAGGGATGCTTCAGACAGGTGCAACGAAGTCTGGAAGGAAGTTAAAACATGGCTTCAGGATGAGGATAAAAACCGTGAACTTTCCCTTAAACTTGAAAAGGAGTTTGGTTAAACCTTTTGAAGAGGTTTGAATTCGATCTGGGTGAAAACTCTAGGTTATTCATTCCATGGAAAATCATTTATAATACACCGATGCATAGATCGTGAGTAACCATGAAAGATGAAGACATAACTATAGAAGCCTTAAAAGAGGTTTTAAACGAAAGTAACTACGTTCCAGACGGTAGTATTGTCACAACTATTTTTCTAGCCTTGAAACTGAGAAAACCAGTACTGGTTGAGGGACCACCGGGTGTGGGTAAAACAGAGCTTTCCAAGGCGGTTGCAAGGGCCTTTGGAAGGGATTTTTTCAGGGTGCAGTGCTACGAAGGCATCACCTTCGAGCAGATCGTTGGGGAATGGAATTACCAGAAACAGCTTTTACACCTTGAAATGTCCAAGTTAACAAAAACTGAAGGACTTGATACTGAAGATGATGTTTTCAGTGGTGAGTTTTTTATTAAAAGACCACTTCTATCTGCTTTTATGAATGATAAACCTTCTGTTATCCTCATAGATGAGATCGATAAAGCAGATGAGGAGGTTGAAAGTTTCCTTTTACAGGCACTTGGAGAAGGGCAGATAACAGTCAACGACCTTGGAACCTTCAACCTACAAAACGATCTAATGGTCATAATGACATCCAACGCCCAGAGAATGCTCCTTGATGAAACCAAGGATCGATGCCTGTTCTTATACATAGATTATCCATCCTTCGAGCGAGAATTGTCAATTGTGAAATCAAGGGTGCCTGACGCATCAACAGAACTTGTTAGAAAAGTTGTGGAAAGGATCCAGAGCATAAGAAAGCTGAACCTGGCTAAAAAGCCTTCTATACGGGCCACCGTTGACTGGGTGAAAACCATACTCGCACTGGGTAGCCCTGAAGGAAATGATGAAACACTCAAAAGAACCGTTGGCGTTGTCTTAAAAAGTGAAGACGATAAAAAAAAGGTTTTAAAGGAAATATTCCACTCCAAAGAATGAATAAACTTATAAATCATATTTATATCATCTTTTTATTTTCATTTAAACAGTCTACTCATAAATGATTGGAACATGTTTTCTATGGACAAAATAGTCAAACTTTCAGGACTTTTAAGGGAAAAGGGCATTCCTGCAAGTGTAAGAAGTACACAAACAGCAACTGAAGCCTACAAACTTCTAAAAAAAGATTCCAAAGAAAATGAGAATGTACTGCGGGACGCACTTGCAGCCATCTACCTAAAGGACAAAAGACAGTTTCCAACCTTTGAAGAAACCTTTGATTCTGTTTTCCGCCCTGAAGAATCAGACACAGCTAAAGAAACTGAAGAAAAAATCACGGACTCCTCCAAAAAGCGTTCCAATTCAAAAAGGTTCCTGAAGGCTTATAACTACTCCTTCAAGGTGCTGGAACCTGAGAAGGGTAAGCCTGAAAAATCTGATGTGGATGGTATTGATTACATGCCACCCCTGGATGAAAATCTCGAGAATCCTTTTGATGAATCTGAACTTCTTCAAAGGGACATAACCCATCTGAATTCATTCGAACCAGAACTCCTGGATCTCTGTCAGAAGCTTGGAAGAAAGATAGCTAATAGAAGAGCTCGCAGACTCAACGAATCCCGTAACATGAGACCAGACATCCGCAAAACCATGCGTAAAAACCTCAAGTACGGTGGAACACTTATAGATCTGGTCAGGAGCAAGCCCAAGATCAAAAAGAGTGAACACATCTTCCTGAACGATATCAGTGGTTCCTGCGACTGGATAAGCAGCTGGTTCTTCTGTATGGTTTACGCAGCTCAAACTTCATTCCACCGTGCTAAAACCTTTGATTTCGACAACCAAACCATTGAAACAACTTCAGCCCTTGAAGAACCCAGACTACTTGATGCCTTCGTTAAGGTCCGGGATTTGAGGCAGAAAAACAACATGATACACGGTACCTCAAACATGTACACTGCCTTTAAAAGCTTCCAGAGTCAGGTTAATATAAACAACAAATCTTACGTACTAATTTTAAGTGACTGCCGTGACTGGGCCGGGCCAAAATCTGGTAAAAAACCCTTGAGTGCAGAGGTCCTTGAAGAAATAGCTCGAAGGGCAAAGAGAGTTGTTGTGCTTAACCCAGAACCCAGAAATAAGTGGAACGTTGTTGACAGCTGTGTTTCCTACTACGAAGATGCTGGAGCAGATTTCTTCGAAGTGAGGAACCTTGTTCAGCTTGCAGATCTCGTTACGAAACTATGAAACAGTATCATCCAATGTTAATTTATACAAAAACTCAGAAGAACTATTAAAATTGGATTTTAAACTGTTTAAAATCATTATTGGTTCAAAAACTGATTTTTAATGGGCATGGTAAAAAATAATAATCATAAGGGACATAACTAAAACTATAGTATTGAAGAAAAAAGATAGGGAAGTGTCCTCGATGTCACTACTTGATCAATTCTGGAACCCTTCGTTGTTGAATCTCAATACATTCATGATTTTTTCAGTTTTTAATGTGAATTCAATGGGATTTTGGCTCCAGAACCAGTGGTTAGACATCCTATTTGCATTATTACTTGCTTTAATACTGGGTTTAGCCGTTGAAAAAATATACAAACATTTTTCACCTGAACCCAAGATCTTAAAGAACACCTTAACACGCTTCACCATCCCCACACGGAACCATGGAGAAATAATCCTCCCAAACTCTGAAAAAATTCCAATAAGGAATGATGAAACAGTTCTGGGAAGAGAAGATTTTTTAGGAACTACATCTCCAGATGATTTGTTGTTCGTTGGTAAAGAACACTTAAAAATCATCAGAAAACTTGATAACTTTTTTATAGAGGATATGAACACTAAAAATGGTACCAAAATAAATGGGAAAGCTCTTAAAATTCATGAAAGGCTCAAATTAAAGGATGGGGACAGAATAGTTGTTGCGAATATCTTAAATCTTAAGTACCATGAAAAAAAATTGATCACATGAATTAAAGGTTATTCCTCTATGTATCTGACCATCTTCAATAGATCCCGAGCATCTTCTATTTTTTCTGTAAGATCCAGTTCAACATAGGCCTTTTTACCCCTGCTGTAACTGGAGGAAACTATCAACTGTTTTTTACCAATCAACTTAATGCCATCAACAGGGGTGTGGCCCACTATCATGGCATTACAATTTACAACCTTCAAAAAACAGTCCAAATCTTTTTTGGAGTAGTCCCCATAACGGTTCCACAGTATCTGGAATAGATTTGTGTTTCCAAGGTAGCCACCCTCTGCAATGTTCACAAGGTCTTTAACACTTTGAACATTCTTAGGTGGTCCAGCATGGCTTATGAACACCTTGTTTCGGGTTTTAACTGCTATTGGAAGTTTTTCTAGAAAATCTGTGTATTCATCCAATTTTTCCCTCCACCCAGCTTTAAATTTTTCCTTGAGGAGAACTTCAAAGCTCAGGGTTTGGTTAACCCCACCCTTGTAAATTGAAACATCTGAAATAGTTGCCCATTCATGGTTTCCAAGGAGTAAGTGAAATCTTCTGAAGGTTTCGCAGTGGGACTTCACATAATCCAGAAGTTCCAGGGATCTGTCGTCCTCAGCACCCATGGCATGTATTAGGTCACCGGTTATTATGAAGTAATCATTATCATCCTTAAAATCTTTCCATATCTGAATAAAACTGATAAAATCATCTAAGTTACCATGTAAATCTGTTACAATAAGTGCACGACCTTTTTTAGGTAGTTCTATAAGTTTTCCATTGTACAGACCCATAATATTTATTTGTGTTTTATTAGTATTAGTATTTGTAGGATAGATATTGGAAACCTGATCCGTTCTGAGGATCACAACACTTGAAGTTTGGACTTGAATTGAAGGATTTCATGGAAAGCTTCTTCAACAATGATATGAAACCTCTTTACTGGAAGTTTACATAGTTTGTATTAAATATAATGAAGATTAAGGAATTTTATAGAAGTAGGGATTTTGTGGATACCATGGATCATAATGATAAGCTTGACAGAAACTCAAAAACGATTGCTAGACTCACAATTTTGACCCTTGCCCTTCCAATGTTCATATGGTCCTTCAGTGCAGGTATCGTGACCATATCCCTCCAACAATCTCCCAGTACCTCGACGTAGGCACAGGACTGGTTTCATGGGTTGTTATAGCCCATCTCATCATTTTAATAAGTTTTTTATTGATATTTGGAAGACTTGGGGATTACGTAGGTTATAAAACTGTTTTTCTCAATGGAATTGTATTATTCACAGTTGGATCCTACTTCTGTGGGATATCCCTTGACATCTTTCAACTCATAGCTTCAAGGGTACTTCAGGGTGTTGGTTCAGCAATGATGCTTTCAATGACACCCGCCCTTGTATCGACCAATTTTAAGCACCATAAAAGGGGCTGGGCCTTTGGATACATCTCACTTGCAACAACCCTTGCACTCGCACTTGGATACGGTGCTGGAGGTATCATAATATCCCACCTAGGGTGGCACTGGATCTTCTTCAGCACCGTGCCCATGGGAATCTTTGCAGTTTATATGGTCCAAACTGTGCTTCCCCAGGGCGAAGTAGTAAAAAATAGGCCTAAATTTGATTTAACAGGTTCAATTCTAATTTTTATCACAGTTGTGAACTTAACATTAGCACTTGAACTTGGAAAAACGTTAGGATGGACATCTCTCATTATTATGGGAATGATTTCACTGTCAGTTTTACTTGCATTGACGTTCTTTGTATGGGAATCAAGACAGATGTGTCCACTCTTCGATGTTTCACTGTTAAAAAATTTGAAGCTGACATTTTCAATAGCTGCAGCTTTTCTAATAAGCACAGTACTTACTGGAACGATTTTTCTCCTCCCATTCTTCCTGGAACTTGTTATGGGTTACAGTACAGATTTTACAGACCTCTTGATACTTGCACCAACCCTTCTCATCTTATTTGTAAGTCCCATCTCCGGGCGTATCTCAGATATGTTTAGTTCAAGAATTCCCACCATCATTGCAGGCATGACCATGATAGTGGCACTGGTACTGTTTACACTCTTCAATCCAACCGTTGGGATCTTGTTCATATTCATTGCCCTTGCTGTGAGATCCCTTTCAGAGGGGATATTTTCACCTGCAAACACCAAGCAGGTGATGAGTCACAGCGATACAGGGAAAATGGGATCTGTTTCAAGTTTACTGAACACTGGCAAATATTTAGGTCTTGTGATGGGGGTTGTGTTGTTTGAAACAGTTTTTGAAGCAACCATAAAAACGAGTTCCTCAAATATTGAGGGTTTAACATCAACTGGAGCATTTCAGATGAGTGCACCGGTAAATACACTTCTAGCAGGTTTTCACAGTGCATTTATCATGGGGGTTGGGATGAGTATCCTGATACTGATATTCATCTTACTCTCCAGTGAAAAGACCCATAACTCCTGAAACAATGCAAAATCATGATGGAAGGTAATCTAGATCGAAGATATCGTTCGGGGTGATGGTGACATTTTTATCAATGTATCCAATTTGTTTTTGAATATCAACGATTTTTAAAGTGTTTGTCTTAAATTCATCCGTGGGAACTGCCACAAATTCAACATGAATCAATGCATCTTCCTCAATTTTAAGGGTTACCCCCAATTTTTCTGAAAGAATTTCTGCTGTTTCCCCCTTGTGGGTGTTAACGTAATCCGTTGCTTCAACATGTACCTTCAAAAATTTCCTTAAAAGTTCTGGTTTTTTGTTTATGAAATCATCACTTGTAACAACAACACAGCAGGGATAGTTGGACCATATATCCCCAGAATACATTACCACATTTCCACCACCTGAAAGATGTGAAATGGAAATGTAGGGTTCCCATCCTATGAATCCATCAATTTCACCAGTTTTAAGCGCTTCTGGCATGATAGGAACTTCCATTTCCTGAATCTTAACGTCAGTTATGTTCAGATTGTTCTCCCAGAACAGGTAATTTATGAGAACATCCTGTATTGAACCACTTTTAGGTACCGCTATTTTTTTGCCTTCAAGATCTGCCACTGAAGTTACATTAAGATCTTTGGAAGCCACAATACCACTTCCTTCCTGGTTTACAGCCGCAACAACTTTTATATGTTTTCCCTGGCTTATGGCAGTTGTAACAGGTGTAACTCCACAGTATCCCACATCGATCTTTCCACTGTTCAATGCCTTTACCATGGATGAACCGTCCCTGAATGGAACCAGTTGTACATGCAGTCCTTCCTTCTCAAACATGCCCCTTGCATCTGCAACAAAAAGCGCAGAATCATGATTTGTTGGAAGGTAACCTACAGTAACAGTCTCCTGTGAAACTGTGTAATAGTTGTAGGTGCCTAGAATCAGGCATAAAACTAATATCATTGAAACAATGAGTGTGTATTTTTTCATTAAAAACCATTTCCTTTAATTAGATTTAATGAACTCATTTGATTTAGTATTTTACAAGGTTCATTCAATATTCATCACTTTTGTTGTTGTTTTAGAGGAAGATAAAATATTTTATTTAAACTGAAATACATTTAGGAATGGAATGAATGGAACATGTTATGTTATTGTTTAACTGGAGCTGAAAAAGTCCAGTGTCAAATTTTTACCTCCACCAAGTTCCATTGGAGGATGTAACTCCTTGAATTCAAGCTGATATTCTTCTAATAATTCCATTGCATCATCAGTTACCGATGGTGCAACCAGCACACCCCTGACGAATTCCTTGTGATCCGTGAAGCAGTCAAGGTATTTTTTCAGCTGTTTCACTGCGTTAACACCTGCACGTCGGCTTTTAAGTTCAAGAACCATTAATGCACCATTTTTATCCTTTCCAAGTATGTCTATGAAACCGTTTTCTGTCTGATACTCCCTGCTTGTTGGTCTGAAACCCTCTTCAATGAGTTCTGGGCTTTCAAAAACCATTTCCCTCATGTTCTCCTCGTAGCCTGCAATTTCAAGTTCCTTGGAATCTTCTCCAATGAAGTAGGATGCCATGTAGGTGCAGTGGATCTCCACTTCCAGACTTTCAGGAGGGTTTCTTCTTGAACCTGTGATCTGAAGGATGCCGTTTTCTAGACTGGCCTTGCAGTTGGATTTAGGGGGCTGCCAGTTTACAGGTTCCAAGTTTCTGTCCTGATGGACCATGAAGGATCCGTCCGGTTTGATTATGATGAACCTGTCACCGGATCCCAGACGGCTCTTGGCCCTGCCATGATATAAAACCTTGCAGCATGCCATCAAAACGACAAAAGCTCGTTTTGATATTCCTTCATTTATGATCTCAAATGTGCGGCGGATATCTGGATTTTTCTCTGATAAAAATTTCATGGAATCATTTTTAACAGAACTAATGGAAATACCTCACCCATAATATGATTTGAGTGATTTTTAATAATTCATTGGTGATCAAAGCTTTGAAGTCCATGGAATCAAATTATATAACCCTCCAAATACAGATAATAACAATGTTTAAGATTGTTCAAAACCAGGTGAAGCTCTTAAGAGATCCAGGTGTTAGATTTGGAGATGAAATCCCACGTACGGACCCTACTAATATATATATTACTCTTAATTACTTTGTTGATACTGATAAGCAGTTTAATCTACAACTTATCCAAAAACCCCCTTAAAAGCTTTTTTTATGCAGTTGTAACCGCATTTATAATAAGTTTTATTTTAATATACCTTCAAAGAAGGTTAAAATCAAAAACAAAAATGGAAGAAAACACCATACTGGTAAAACCCCATCATCCCATTGCAAAACTTATTTTACCTAACGAAAATGTGGTGGCGATAAAAGGCTATGGACAGGTACTTGGAAGGGAAGATTTTCTGGGTTTTGTTCCACCTGAAAA
>ENA-UOOE01002479-UOOE01002479.1-fermentation-metagenome-genome-assembly--contig:-NODE-2479-length-13110-cov-4.346074_pt1 | contig 13110 bp, 16 predicted proteins | sample MGYA00245776_ERZ724021 | MGnify/ENA primary metagenome ERZ724021 (study PRJEB28704, sample SAMN03018321) | fermentation metagenome | biome: anthropogenic terrestrial biome; feature: soil; material...
TATGATAATAGATATACTCTCTATTAGGAAGAGGCAACAATCTATTCTTTTCATGATTAAAGAGATTCTCACAACTATCATTCTTTTGAGGATGTTCTTTAGTATTTAATTCTGAAATTTTATCATTAACAAATTCTCTAATCTCCTCTATATTGTCAAAAGAATTGATGTAGGACTTTTCAAACTCTCTTTTAAGTACAGCCACACTATTTTCCACATTGCCCTTTTGATTAGGACAATAAGGAGAGCAAAATCGGACCTTAAAATCGTAATGATTGCAGAGATTTTCGAACAAAGAAGTTAATCTAATATCTGCATCCTTTTTAGAAGAAAACTTTCTAGCAATTCTCATATTATCAAGAACAAATAATGGAGGAATACCCCCAACTTCTCGGAGATTAGCCACAGTATTTTTGGAAACACCTTCTAACTTTTCAATTTCTCTGTATGATTTACCATTAAGAACAAATTCTAGAATTTCTATGTATTTTGAATTATTTAGTGTCATCTCTTATAGCTCCTTTTTTATTAATTAGAATTAGAATGGTGATATATTAAATATATAAGAGAGGATAGGTTTGAAATGAGAGAAGAATATTGGATTATTAAGTCAACAGATATTGACTCTAATTCAATGAAGATTGCTAATGAATATCTAAGAAACTTAAAACTAGCTAATAAAGCACCACTGCCATATACTTGACTTAATAAATATTTAAAAAACAATGTTTATTTTTTTAGAATTCTGCCGATATATAAAATAGTAATACTATAAATGGGGAGGTAGTTCAAAATGAAAATTTCAGCAAAAATATTATCATTAGTTGTAGCATCTGTTCTAATAGTATCATCTCCATTAACTGGGAATGCAAAATCAAACAATGGAAAAGGAAATGATAAGGGTAATAATGTTAAAGAAAAAATTAAACAAGAAAAGTTAATAGAAGATAAACAAGAGCAAAAGAAAGAAAAAAACATAAATAACAACAAAGAATGGAAAGAAGCAAAGGACAAGCTTCAATTGATAAAGGATGAAGTTGAACAACAAAAAGATGAATTGGAATCTCAAAAAGATGAATTAGAAAAGCAATATGAGGAAGCTAAAGCAAGCGAAAATAATGAATTAACTGAGCAGTTAAAAGCCCAAATTCAAGAGATAGAAACTAAAAGAGTAGAACTTAAAAATGAAATGAAAAGTACCCAAATAAAAATTAAAGAAGTTATTAAAAACAGATATAGCCTTGAAGAATTAGAAAAGCTTCAAGAAGTAGCTAAAGAATTAGAAGCAGCTACTAATCAAGAAGGAGAAGAAATTGTATTAATTCCAGTAGAAAATATAAATGTAAAAAATAAGGATATCAAATTTGACACTCCTCCAGTTATTAAACAAGGTAGAACTCTAATACCAGTAAGAGCAATAACTCAAGGATTTGGTGCTACATTAGAATGGAATCAAGAAGATCAAAAGATAACAATAGTAAAAGATGACATAGAGATTATACTACAAATAGATAGTAATATTGCTATTGTAAATGGAGAAGAAGTAGAAATAGATGCACCATCATCTATATATAGTAATCGTACCTATGTACCTTTGAGATTTATTAGCGAAACTTTTGGCTTAGATGTTGAATATGATGAAGAAACAGGCTTAACAGAAATAGAAGATAAGGAAGCAAACTAACAGATACAGTGCTAGGCACTTAACTTAATAACTAATTACAAAAATGGTTCTTAGTTAGAAAATCAAAGAAGGACCCCAGCGGAGAATGATATGCTCCCCTTAAGGTTGACAGTTGAAATAATAAAACTGTTAATCTTAGGGGGAGTTTTCTATGTCAAAAAGGTCAAAATATACTGGTGAACAAAAGCTTCTGATCTTGCAAGAAGTGGAAAATGGAGGTATTAGCTTAAATAATGCCTCAGAAAAGTACGATATTAATGAGTCAACTATTAGAGATTGGGCATTAAAATATGAAAGTCTAGGAATTGATGATTTAGAAGAATCTCGAAGTCTGAGCCACTACACATCAGAGTTAAAAAAAATGGCTGTTGAATCCTACTTAAACCACGAAGGATCCCATCGGGATATCTGCATGAAATATGGTTTAAGAGATACTAAGACTCTACGTTCTTGGATAATAAGGTATAATACTGGTAAGAGTTTAAATAATACGCCAGGAGGTACTTTAAGAGTGGATAAGGGAAGAAAAACTACCTTCGAAGAAAGAATAGAAATCGTAAATCATTGTCTAAATACTAAAACAAATTACCGGGAAACGGCGGAAATTTATGGTGTCAGTTATCAACAAGTATATTCTTGGGTCAAAAAGTTTGAAAATGGTGGAGAAAAAGCACTTATTGACCGCAGAGGGAAGGCAAAAGAAGAGAATCAACTGACTGAATTGGATAAACTAAAGATTGAAAATCGTAAACTGAAAAAAATTAATGAAGAGCTAGAAACGGAGAATGAACTGTTAAAAAAATTGGAGGAACTCGAGAAGCGATATCGCTAGGCCTAGTTCCATCCTTCGTACTTCACACTGCTATTGAAGAACTGCGCAAAGAAGGCCATTCTATCTCGTCTCTATGCAGAACAGCAGGAATATCTAGACAAGCCCATTATCAGTATATGAAAGTAGATCACACAGCACAACAACAGACAGATGAAGAAATCTGCAAACAAATTGCTAGAATTTATGACGATGTCGAAGGTATTTATGGTTACCGGCAAATGACATTAGCCATGAACAGAAAGCATAAAACTAGATATAATCATAAACGCATTTATCGCTGGATGCGAATAATGGGGCTAAAATCCGTCACCCGCATCAAGAAAAATACCTATAAAAAGATACCAGCTGACCATGTCGCTGAAAATATTTTGAATAGAGAATTCATAGCTAAGAAGCCAAACCAAAAATGGCTCACCGATGTCACTGAATTTAAAACTAATGAAGGAAAAGTCTATCTCAGTGCCTTCTTTGATTTACATAGCAATCGAGTAGTCTCTTGGAAGTTTGGTGCCAGCAACAACAATCAGCTTGTCTTTAGTAATTTAAGAGAAGCCTTAGAAGAGAACCCATACGTAACACCGATGATTCATAGCGATCGTGGCTACCAATATACTTCCTATGGTTTCAGAAAGATAATAGAATCCAGAGGGCTTACTCAAAGTATGAGTCGCGTAGGTAAATGCATAGATAATGGCCCTATGGAAGGTTTTTGGGGCAAGATAAAATCTGAACGGTACCATCTTCATAGAAAAAAAGCTGTATATAAAACAAGGCAAGAATTAATAGATGATATTGATAGATATATTAGATTTTACAATAATGAACGACCACAAAAGGGTCTGGAAGGAGCAACTCCTCAAGAATACTACTTACTAGCTGCCTAAAACCTAATAAAAGTATTTCATTATGTAAGTTTATTTAACTCAGATTGCTAGCATTAACACGGTATGTAAAAAAATCTTGTGAATGCAACAGTCTAAGACTTATTAGATTATAATCTAATGTAATGTTCTATGAAAGTAGGTTAGTAAAGAAAAAAACCAGCTAGACATTAGCCTAGCTGGAATAAAAATATTTTTTATTTCATCTGTCAACTTGACAGGGTGCACCTCAAAATCCAAAGGGGTTCTTCTTGTAATTTCTGGAAATCCTAATTTTGTTTATCTTTTTTCATTTTTTTTTATGGGTATAGAATGAAAAGATATGAAATCTAAATGGGGGTTGATGGTTTGAATACTGTAAACTTACTTACTATACAGAGCTTGAGAAAATCTAATAAGAATTTGGATTATATTAAGAATTATCTCAAGTCTACAGGCAATTCAATTATAAAGGATGAAGAAATACTAGACTTACAAAGGTTGATAAAAAGTATTATTACTACTATAAAAGATGAATGTATAAGTATTGATGGCAATATTTTTAATGGTTATATAATTGGTTATAAGATACCTAATATAGGTAAGGAGTTTGATATTCTTAGATTTGGTAGTAGAACTATAATCAACATAGAGCTTAAAAGATTTTCAAGTCCTAAGAAAATTTTAACTCAATTAGAAAGGAATAAATATTATCTTGAATTTTTAGGTAAAGACTTGGAATTATATACATATGTAAGCAGTGAAGATAAGATATATAAATTGAATGATGATAAATTGATAGAGAGTAATTTTACAACTCTTATTTCTGATCTATTAAATCAAGAATTGGAATTTCCTTATTCAGATTATAACATAAATATTGATAGAAAATTTGACTTGAAAAATTATCTGGTATCTCCGTTCAATTCTCCTGATAAATTTGTTAATGGTGAGTATTTTTTAACTAATGATCAAGAGAGAATAAAGAATGAGATTAAGAAAATATTAGGAAAAAATATAGAGACTAATATTATAGGAATAAAAGGTGCTCCTGGAACAGGAAAAACCTTGTTGGTTTATGATATTGCTTTAGAACTTATTAAAAAATCATGCAATGTCTTAATTATTCATTCTGCCAATTTAAATAGTGGACAGTATGAATTAAATAGTTCTCATAATTTTAAAATAATTCCTATTAAAAATTTCAATAATATAATAAACTTGAAGAGATATGATTTAGTAATAGTTGATGAATCTCAAAGGATTAGTGAAAATCAATTCAATAGATTAATTGATTTAGCAAAGAAAGATGACATTTCAATTATTTTTTCGTTTGATCCTAGACAATGTTTGAGTAATATGGAAGTTAAAACTGATTTTGAAAATCTTATACAAAAAGAGGTAACAACAAAAATATTTACTTTATCCGATAAGATTAGGACAAATCCTGAATTAGCTCAGTTTATAAGATGCTTATTTGATAGAAATCAAATAAGAGAGCATAAGGGAATCTCTTTATTGCGAAATAATTTGAGAATAGAATATTGTAGTAGTACTAAGAAAGTTTTATTATTACTAGAATATTTAACCCAAAATGATTGGAAGTTTCTAAATTGTACAAGCTCCCTATATAATCCTGAACATCCTGATAGATATAGGTCTATAGATAATGAAGTATCACATGAAGTAATAGGACAAGAGTTTGATAAGGTTGTAATTGTACTAAATGAATATAACTATATTGATGAAAATGGATTATTACAAGGTTATGGCACATACTATCATCCAAACGGTATGGTTTTCCAAAATATAACTAGAACTATAAGAAGTTTATGCATTATTGTAGATCAAAATATAGAAATGTTTAATTATTGTGTTAAGATATTGAATTATTATGACAATTAATTAAATCTTTCATGTTAGGATATGAATCAATTGTAGGCATGAAAAAAAATCAGAGGATATGATATACTGATTATTCCGCGATAAAAGAGTCCAGCATACACAATATGAATCCGCCAAGATGTTAAGCTTATAGGGTGGGCGTTTTTTGTTTTGAGTGTTTTTGTTGACCTAAGTGTCACCTCTATGATTTACATCCAAATGTTATATTAATTCTATATTGTTTTCATCTTTGCTTTGTTTATGGTGATATTATCCCTTGCTTTTGAACTGTACTTTTATCGTTTCAGTTTAAATATATTCTATTTTGCCTAGTCTATACCAGCTGTTTAAATAACATAATGGAGATATATAATTATATCCTATTATCCCATGAAAATTATTCGAGAATAGGTAATAACTTTTGGACTTAGATTATAGATTTTATTTCGAGTAAGATGTCAATACACATGATTGAAACAAAACGCACAAATTATTAAATTATATTATTTAAAGATAGAAATAGAGACAATGAAATGAAAACGAACAAAAAACAGATATAACACAATATAACTTAGAAAAGACTTGCAAAACTATGAAAACGGTATATAATAATAAGAAGAATGACTAAATAATAATGAAAAAATATTAACAAGATGGAAGAAAAATTTAATGGAGGAGATACGATGTTAGAGAACTTTAGGAAAGTTGACTTAACAATTGGGGTATCTTATATGTCTATTACAACGAATGGAGTTTCTTTTAGCAAAGCAGCAGTAGTAAAAATGGGAGCGCCAAGTTATGTATTATTACTTATAAATGATGATGAAAAGAAGATAGCCATACAAGAATGTAGCAAAGAAACTGAAGGAGCTAATAGATTTGTTCGCAATGAAAACAATCTATCTGTAAGATGGAATAACAGAGAACTGATTAATGACATAGAAGAATTAATGTGTTGGGATTTATCACAGGGAGGTTTTCGAATATTAGGTTCATATTATCGTGCAGAGAATGTGATGATATTTGATTTAAATACCGCTGAAGCGATTAAAACTAAAAAAAGTAAATAAAGCTTATAAACGGTATATCCGTTTAAAATAAATAAAAGAAAGAAGCAAAACAAGTTGGGGCTTGCTAGCTTCCTTCTACCATGCTGTGACCGTAAAAAACCGCTCACTAAAATCAAACTAAGTATTAGTCTATCATGGTTGCAGTGTGATTTCAAGACAACATATGTTTATTTTTGTAATAAATATGTAATTATTAGGAAGGAGGAATCATATGAAAAATCATGATAATCAAGATACTAAAAGTTCAAAGTCTAATGATAATGAAGTTTATATTTTTAGACCTTGGATAACTAAAAATGGAAAAAGGATTTATGCGAAAGAATATGGATTAAAAGCATTTAAGATAAAAGTTGATTAAGAAATTTTAAATAGATGAATGTTTGGAGCGGTTCATTTTTCTATAATAATATAGGAGATGATAGTTATTCATATTTCAGAAAAATTTAACTTAAAGATTAATGGTCACGAGGATATTAATTTCATAGATATTGATGAAAGAGAAGATGTGAAATTGTTTATCGACCCATATGTAATTCAAGCATTACCAGACGAGTTTTGTATATCTGCTCGTAAATCAATTGATACTTTTTTTCAAGAAGTTTTTCGAGCTTGTCGTGAAAAAAATCATGATAGGCTTAGAAGTATTTTAAAACATGCTTCAGAACCTAATGAAACTAACTTAGGTCTGAAACGTATTGGCAAATATGGAAAAGGTTCAAGTAATGAAGAGTTATCGAAATTGTTTTTAGATTTTTACAAGATTGTGCGTAAAAATCCATATATCGAGACTAATCCAACTGCACTCTGTATGTACATTAAAAACTTTGATAAAGACAAGATGTCGGACTTAATTACCAATATCATAAGGAAACATTTATATGATTTCACAGTGGAACAAAGTGTCGATTGGGGGATGGAATTAGCATCTAATGAAAAATTAATTGGTTATTACTGGGATAGAGACAATCTAGATTGGAATAGTATTTATGGAAGACCTTTATCTGTAGGACAGAAAGACATTTTGTTGGTACCAAAATATATTGTACGTTCGAGGTATGTTTTTAGTGTAGAATCTTATATAAGACAATATATTCTTAAAATTATCCAAAAAGACCACCTTGATAGAAACTCAGATATGTGTATACCAAGAGTACGGGCAAGTGGCAGAATCGATATAATTCCACCAACAATAAAGACACTATACAAAAAGGAGGTATATGGTAATGTTCGTAAAGACTATGCTTTTTACCATAGTGTGAAAAATAAGAATGTAGAGGATATATTTTTTAAAGGTATTTTAAGAAGAATCAAGAATGGATATGGTTCTATCACAGATGAAAGATTAGATGAGATTGTTTATAAGAAAAATATATTTAGTGTAAGTATATAAGTACTTTTAGTGGAAGCTGGTTAAGGTACCAGTTTCTGCTTGTCTAAGATTTAAGTATTCATATAATAAAGAAGATATTTTATCATATATTATTTTCATTAATTTTGCTTTTAGGTTTATCATTTAAAGTTACTCATAAACAATCAATTATTTTCTGTTGATAATCAACTCAACATGTGATATGATTTAGTTAGGTGGTGATATAATGAAAAGTTTTGGAGAAAGTTTAAGACAACTTAGGAAAGATAGAAGAATCACTCAGCGTGAATTAGCTTCAAAGATTGGCGTGGACTTTTCTTATATTAGCAAAATTGAAACTGGTGCTTTAGAGCCACCTTCCGAAGAAATTATAATAAAGATTTCTAAGATTTTAGAAGCTGATGAAGAATCAATGATAATGCTGGCAAAAAAAATACCAACTAGTTATAGAGAAATTATTGTGGAAGATGAATTAGCAGAACTTTTTTTACGTAGAGTATCAAAAATGTCACTAGAAGATAGGGAAAAGGTTAGAAAGGCAATTCTAGGAGATGATTAGATGGCTTTCTATAGATATATTACTCAGGTAGAGATGGACAGAATTACATCAGCTATTTTAATAAACAATAATTTAATGCCAACCATTAATAAAACTTTCAGAATAGATATTGATTACTTAATCGAATTTGAATTAGATATAGTATGGAAAGATTTAGATTATTTATCTGATGATGATAATGAAGTATTAGCAGCAATACATCCAAAGTCAAAAGTAATCTTAATGAATGAAACAAAGAAAAGCCTTTTTGAAGAAAAGATAGGAACCATGAATTTTTCAAAGGCACATGAGTTAGGACATTGGGTATTGCATGTTACAGAAGAAAAGGATTATGAACAATTGATTTTTACAGATAATGATAGGTTTTATTGCAGAAATAGATTTAGAAATAATCCTATAGAGATTCAGGCTAATATGTTTGCTGCATCTTTATTGATGCCTGAAATAGTAATTGAAGAATACATTAACAATTTAAAATCATATAAACGTATAAGTTTTGGCGACTTATATAATCTTAAAGATAAATTGGAAGTCTCTATATCGGCTCTTGTAAGAAGAATAAATGATTTGAGACTTCTACATATTACAACAGGCGGAACAATATATCACAACATAGATGAAATGTCAGGCCAGTTAAAACTGTTTTAAATTTTTTTATACTAAAAATTGAGTTGAGTATCAACACAATAAGTGGGAGATGATCCAATGAAGGATAAGTTGGAATCTAGTAAGGTAATTAAAGAAAAAAAGTTAATAAGAAAAGAATATTTGGTCTCACCTAAATGGGGGATGCCAATACTTGAAAAAATAAAGATACCTGATGAAAAAATAGATTTCATAGCTTACGATGAAATTAGTAAAAATGAAACGAGTATTGAAAATCTCAACAAGACAGTACATTTTTTTATTGATGATGGGAAGTTTCACGCTGTTTATGAAAACTATAATATAAGCCAATTGAAAAAGCTTGTTCAATATAAGTATGTATTAACACCTGATTTTAGTGTGAAAGTGGATATGCCCCTTCCAATTCAAATATATAATGTATTTAGAAGTAGATGGTGTGGTGCCCACTGGCAAAACTATAACATTAAAGTGATACCTACAATAAGTTGGAGTGATGAGAGAAGTTATGAGTTTTGTTTTGATGGAATAGAGAAAGGTTCTGCAGTTGCTATATCAACATTAGGATGTAAGAAAACGGAACGACTTTTTATGAAAGGCTACAATGCTATGTTAAAAACTATAGAACCAGAACTAATTATCTGTTATGATAGGCCTTTTAAAGAGATGAAAGGAAATATAAAGTATATTAAATACATATACCCAGGGGGAGGTGATAATTATGGGGGGGAGGGGTACTGAATCATCATTAGTTAATCAAATTAATCTTCAGGATATTATTGATAGGCAAGAAATTGATAAGATTATGAATCATGTCGAAAGTATTAGACAGGGGAATGCATATGAGGGAAATTTAATTGAAGAGTCTAAGTTTAGGGAATGTGTTTGTTGTGAAAATCGTACTATTCCAATAAATTCTGTTAATCATAGGTGTTCAGTATGTGGCTGGATTGATGATGAACATCAGAATAATAATCCAGATAGTCTTGATGGACCGAATAACATAAGTTTACGGAAAGCTAAACAAATATGGAGAAAGGGGAAGATGATGGGCTAAACTGGTAGCTTAAGTTATATGCTTTAATTAAACTTTAAATAAATTTAATGTCAGGGGTGATATAGTGGGTAAAAATCAACATGTGGTACCACATAGTAAAGGGTGGGCTGTAAAAGGTGCTGGCAATAAAAAAGCTACTTCAGTTCATAAGACACAGGAAGCAGCAAGAAAAGCAGCTAGGGGAATAGCTATTAATAAGAAAACAGAAGTTGTCATACATGGGAAAAATGGAAGGATAAGAGCAAAAAATTCATATGGTAATGATCCTTTTCCACCTAGGGGATAATATTATTAAATATTAATAAATGATAAGACCATAACTGCAACTTTAATGGTAATTATGGTCTTATCAATATGAGCAAATAATAAAATAATATAACAGGTGCAATTTTAAAATATATTCAAGATATATCAAAAGTAACCCAATTTTAAGAGTAATGATACCCCATCACTTAGTAGTAACACCAAAGTGATGGGGTATTCATTTTAATCGTTTAAACTTTATGTTTTTTAAACGGATTCATGTATTTGATCACATAATGATTTATAAGCCTTGTAAAGCATAGTTGCAGGTCCCTAAGTTAGCAGACGCTCTAGATACATCTGTAGATTACATACTTGGGAGAACCGATGATAAAAGATTTATTAAATTGTTGAAGTCTGATTTAAGCAATCAAGAACAAGAAATTATCTCTACTTTTCGGAAATTGCCTAAGAATAAAAAAGAACGGATTTTAGGGTATATGGATGGTTTAAGTGAGGAATAAATGGCTAGGTTGATATTTTATTGTATTGAGATATTGAATTATGTTAATAGGCTACCATTTATATAAAAAACTAATTTTGATAAATATAGAATATATTATTAATATATGGTGTAAAATGGTATAATAAATATATATTATCATTTTATTTACATAGCTATGGTTAAAAGGTTTGGATATAGTAAAATATTACTTCTATAGAATGTTTAGGAGGTTCTTGTATGTTATTAGCATTAAAAAATATTGGTAAGATTGAGAAAGCAGAAGTAAAGTTAGATGGAATAACTGTTATTGCCGGTGAAAATAATACCGGTAAAAGTACTGTTGGCAAAGTATTATACAGTGTTTTTAATAGTTTTTATAAAATAAATGATAAAATATATAACGAAAAACTTGAAAATATTGAAAGAGCCATAGATAATTATATCTACAGTAGTATGAACATAAGGATGTATAGAACTATTAATTTAGATGTGATTTCTAATGAAATATTAAAAAATGCTGATAAATATATAGACAAACTTGAGATGATTAAACAAGAAATAATTGATTATAGAAGTCAATTAGAAGAAAATCTTGATAAGAATGCAGATATAGGAAATATAGATGAATTGATAATAAAAATAAATAGTATATTGAAATTATCAAATGAAGATATTATTAGAACTATACTTAAAAATAAAATAAATATGGAATTCAATGGTCAAATTAATAATATCTATCTTGAACAAGAGGGAAGTATTGGACTTACGATTAAAGATAAACCGGTTTTAATTACAATAAATGATGATAATGTTGATTATATATCAGATAAGTTCGATTTGAATACAGAAGCAATTTATATTGATGATCCTTTTGTATTAGATGAACAGAAATCTAGGATAATATTAAATAGTAGATTTGTTAATAGATATGTTAATTATATGGATCATAGAGAACATATAAAATCTAAGATTTTTGGCAATAGTCCTAATTTGAATATTATAAGCGAGATATTAGCCACTAATAAGTTGGAGAATATTTTTTCGAAGATAAACAATATTTGTAGTGGTGAAATAGTTAGAAATAAAACAACAAATTTTGTATATAAAGAAAAAGGAACAGAGAAATTATTAGATATAAGGAATATATCAGCTGGACTAAAAACATTTGTAATTATAAAAACACTTTTACAAAATGGAAGTTTAGAAGAGAATGGAACTATGGTTTTAGATGAACCGGAAATCCATTTGCACCCAGAATGGCAATTATTGTTTGCTGAGTTAATTGTCCTAATTCAAAAAGAATTTGGCATGCATATTTTATTAAATACCCATAGTCCATATTTTTTAAATGCAATAGAAGTATATTCTGTCAAATATGAAATTGCAGATAGATGTAATTATTATCTGGCATCTCTATCCCCTTCTGGTCAAACCTCTACAATAATAAATGTTACGAATGATATTGAAAAGATCTATAAGAAGCTGGCTAAACCATTACAGGATTTAGAAACTGAGAGGTATTTGTATGAATAGTATTGAGGCACATGAAATTTTAGCAAATAATATTTCTACTTTAAAGGAAATATCAAAGGATAATCATGATGGAATAGAATATTATATGACGGAATCCACTTTGACTGCCGTTGATTTTGATGCGGTTAAGGACGAATATGTTAAAAAACAAAAGTTAGGTCATGAAGGGCATAATCCAAAATCTATTGACGCGATATTTTTTGATTCTAAAGGTAAACAAGTCTTCATTGAATTTAAAAATGGTTATATAGACAAAAAAGAACAATACATGATTATACAAAAAATATATGACAGTTTGTTAATATATTCAGATATAATCTGTGAAAATATAAAGTATACTAGAGAACAAATAGACTGTATTCTGGTTTATAACGAATTGAAAAACAATGAAAAAAATAAAGATAAAATTTCGAAAAATAACGTACAAAATGCAGAATCAAGAGATCATATTGGGAAAAGGTTATCTAGATTAGCTGGGACAAGCTTTATAAAGTATGGATTAGAGATTTTTAAAAATTATTGTTTTAGGGAAGTATATACATGTACTGAAGCTGAATTTGAAGAGTTTTTAAACAGTTTTTCTGAATGAGCAATAGGGATATGAGGATTGGGCACATAATAGAAATATGAAATAGACTAGTAGCCCAAGAAGGCAGCTCGTTTAAGTCCATACAAAAGAAATCTAGCGTAAATTCACGATAGGAAAAAATACACAAGACAATTATGGAATCAATAGAGTATATTAAAGAATTGGAAGATAAACAAAGCGGAATAGAATATTTTGAAACAATGATGAGATATATATTTAGTGCAAGAACTGACTTGACTAAAGAAACAGCTAATGAAATAATGAGTAAACTTGAAACCAATTATCCAGAAGGGAGTGAGGT
>ENA-UOOE01002480-UOOE01002480.1-fermentation-metagenome-genome-assembly--contig:-NODE-2480-length-13096-cov-3.169542_pt1 | contig 13096 bp, 7 predicted proteins | sample MGYA00245776_ERZ724021 | MGnify/ENA primary metagenome ERZ724021 (study PRJEB28704, sample SAMN03018321) | fermentation metagenome | biome: anthropogenic terrestrial biome; feature: soil; material...
TGCAACCTTCGTAAAGATCTGTAATAATAAACTCACCATTTCCGTCGGTAACGGTGGTGCCCAAAATATTTCCTGTCTCTGTGATCCCTTTTACAAGCGCACCGACCTTGATATTTCCATTGCGATCTTGAACTTTACCCATAACGGTACCGGGAGAGATGTATTCATATTCTAAAACCAAGCGTGGCGGAGGGAAATTTGGACTAGTCCCGCCCAAATACTCTTTTGTAATCCATTCGCTATAACCTGTACTACTCAGAACTTTGAGAACCAATGTTAAAGAGCTTCCCCACCCGTCTTTTAGAATTGCATGTTTAACATCCCAACTAGCATAAGCATTATTAGCAGTAGGTGTTGTTACGGAAATAGGGACACTTTCTACTTCTGAAGGCATATTATTCCATGTTAAGGTTCCCTCTTCCCAGCCGTCATTGGGGCAATAATAGACCCCTACCTCTCCTATTTTGTCACCGTTCGTCATCGCATATGACTTTAAACTAGCGCTTTTAAGTCGATAATTTGACGGCAGCGATGGCAATTCAAATTTATACCATGTATGTTTGTTATAACCTGAAGCATTCCAAATTGTAGTCCAATTTTGTGAACCACGATTTGCATCGGGAGCACTTTGCTCAGCAGTGGTATCAGCTGCAACGATAAGATCAATAACTCCTTCATGCTCGAATAAAGTTATATTTTGCACAAGATGCGAATCTAATCCGATTGTAATCAATGCTTCAGAAGGGGCAAATGGTGCTTTCTCCACACGTAAAATATAATTCCCTGGATCAATGTCTAACAATTCATAGAAACCATCTTCATCAGCAAAAATAGTTTTAATTAAATTACGGCTCCCATCGAGTAAATCAATTGTGGGTTCTTCAATTAGGGTACCTACAAGATCTGTGATAATTCCTCTGACAGATCCTCCGTTATGAATAACTGTTGTATATTCAATTTGTGGTTTAGTCATCCCGGATTCTTTAGAATAATATGTTCCTCTTCTGCATGGTTCTCCAATAGAACGAAGTACAAAAGTTAACGATGTCTTTTCGCGATTAGCCCTTAAAAAGGGGGCAATATCCCACGACACAATTGTGTTGTTCGCAGTGGGTGTAGCCACTGCGAACGGAACTGATTCAACTTTATCGTGAGGAGCATTATTCCAAGTAATCTCCTCTTCATCCCAATCATTATCAGGGCAAAAGAAAACTCCGATTGGGCCACTATCATCGCCTTCTCCAAAGATAAAAGCCTTCAGATGTGCCTCATGAATTCTTTGTCCTTCTTCTATGGGAGGAAGTTCGAATTTATACCATGTTTCTCTATTCCAACCTGCACTTCGCCAAACGACGGTCCAATTAACTTTACCATAATTGGCATCTTTAGCATTCTCAGCAATATCGGTATCTTCGCTTACAAAAACAATGTTGGCATTTCCCCAGGCATTAAACACTATGAAACATAACATTAAAATGCTCATTAGGAGACTTAAGGATATCCTTTTATACAAATTTCCCCACCCCCTTAACAATATAATAACTGTAGATTATTTTTCGATAATCTTCCCTATGATCTTTCCTTCATTTCCAGCAGAGGTACCGCTACTTTCTTTCCCAGTTTTAGTTTTAACTGTGATATAAGGAACAGCATAAGAGATCTCCCTAGAATACCAAGCTGTATAAGGTCGTGCCGGTAAATTATTATCCTGCATCAAGACTATAGTGGTAGTAGTACCTGGTTTTGCCAAATCTTTCAACGGCGTGATATCGAAGTTTACCCAACCTTTTTTGCCCATTTCATGGCTTCCTATTGGCTCATCACTAATGTCATCTAAAGGAGCATTTCTCCAAGTTATAGTTTCTTCAGACCATTTGTTATCACTGCAAAAGTAAATAAAATGCTCATCTACATCTTCGTGATCGCCGTTGATATAGTTTTCTATCGAGAAGGTTATTGATTCGATCTCTTCATTCCTGCTTACTCTGGGAAAATCGAACTTGAAGAAAGCGAATCTTTTATAACCAGGGGCATCCCAAGTCTCATGCCAAGTTCTGTTGAAAGTTGTATCGGGATTGGTTTGATAAACTTGTGCATCCTCAAGAATATAACATACATAGTCACGAGCACTAACGATTGAACTAGCCAAAACTACCAACAAAACAGCAACTAATAAATTTCTACTTTTTTTCATTTTAATACCTCCTAGTATAATTTAGGGGACAATCACCAATAGAGATTTGAAATTTTTCATGGAATTTTCCACAGAAATATAGGATACTTTCCAAACATACAATCCCGGCGACACATCCCTTCCGTTAATATCTTTGCCCTTCCAGGTCGACCAATTAGGAGTTTGGGGTGAAAAGCTGGTGACCAAAGCACCATTTAAATTATAGATCTCTATTTGCTTAACTATAGCAGGATGTTCCATCTTGTGATCGATCAACAAAGCTTCGTCCAAATTCAGAGAAAAAGGATTTGGGCTTAAATTAAATGTTCGATCATCATCATTTTCAAGCAGCTTAAAATCAAATTGTGTGAGGACTCCATCCATAATTTCTATGGTCTTTTGTTGGTTTTGATAGCCGCTTTTTTCAACATTAACATCATATATACCGGGAGCTAACGGTAATAGGTACCATCCATTAATGCCATTTGTGGTCCATTTTGAGCTGTTGCTAATTTTTGTTCCAGGAAGTGGTTGATTATAAGCATTAGTTATGATGCCTGTCAAACCTGTTTGTACTTCAAAGGGGGGTTTTACAAATCTTCCCTGTAAAGACAAATATGGAATCCTAGCATCCCAACCATGCTCCCGGGTATACCAAGCTGTTAAATTACCAGTACCAAGTTGTCTCATTAAAAAAGTTAGCTCTTCATTATTAATCAATTGCAGTGCTTCTGGATCTGTAATTTGGAAATAGATTCTTCCACTTTGATTTGGTTTAGCCTTTGCAACTAAACGTTCGTTAAGGTTATTTCTCGGTGCGCCAGACCAAGTTATTTCGTCTTCAATCCAACCAAAATCACAGATATATAGACCTATCTCCGGTGCGCTCCCTCCAGCGCCAGAATATACTACAGCACTGAACGTTGCTGAGGTGAGTGATGATGTAGCCGCTATAATGCCTGGTTTGAATTTAAAAAAAGCTTCTCTTCTATATCCCTGACTACCGTAAATTTCAAACCAAGCCTGATTGCCATAATTATTTTGGGAAGAATTTTCCACAATATGCGCATCAGCTATAGGGTATAGAATATGATCTGTTTCAAAAACATGCCAGCTTGGTTGGGACAACTCTTCAATTCTTTCGGCTATTTGTGTTCTAACCTCATAGATTCTAGTGCCTGTTCTCTCAAAACCCATGTTCAAATCCCAACAAACCTCTTGGGTTAATCCCATTCGCTCCTCTATTGATAGCGGCTTACCTCTTGCCTGTTCATAAAGCCAAAAGTATTCTCCGTCTTCCATGCCTTCTCTGATCATTTCTGTGCGAATAGAACCGATGGGCCCTTGAATTCCAACCTTGCTACCTGGATAAATCAACATCCCATCACCGTTTCCCGTCCCTGTTTGAGGGTTTTCCCATACATCAATAGGCTTCTTATAAGCTCCATCCTCTAGACGACTATACACCGTTGTTGCCCAATATAATTCTCCTTCAATCGAAAAACGATAGCGATACCAGGCCAAAACTCGTGGAGAGGTAGCGTAGTCATCGACATTATACGTTGGGTAGCCCGCTGCCGACCCACACCAATACCACCACATCCCGTCTCCGGCAACTCTTCTTTGTAAAGCGATATTATTACGCCATTGGAATGTATAATAAGGCGGCACCCAAATATCAATATACCCCGCCAATTCTTCTCGCGGACCAACTGTAACAAGATGTGGAATTTCAGGAGCTACCCGATGAAGATATGAGCCGGTTTCTCGTACTCTCGGAAACTGACTAGGTCCCGGTTCATCAATTACATAAAAATATGCTTTGTCTTCCCATCCTCCGGATATTAAATAATCAACAATCCGACGTAATTCGATTTCATCTTGATAAAAAGGACATCCGATTGAATTAAGTCTTGGATCATTTAAATAGTAAGCCGCCCTTGGATCCGTTAAAGGAATTGGTAAAGCTCGAGGCATAAACCTATGTTCCAGTTGAAATTGATAGTATTTATCCAAGATGGTTTCCGCTTCATATGTACCTGCCTGTATATTGAAATGGTCTAAAATTTGGGGTGCCCAAATTCCAAAAGCGGATCTTGTGTGGGTCTCCACAGGTAATTCAAAAGCAAAAACTCTAAATTGAATAGGTATAACGCGATGATACGAATTTGCTGTCAGTGTAATATTACCCTGGTAACTCCCTGGTGGTGTTCCAGGCGGTACATACCATCGAATCCATAGCGGTTGGTTTTCACCTACAGAAATATCAATTCCACTTTCTGGAAACGGGATTAGGGGATCAGGATACCAACCAGTTGGAAAACCACTCCGGGCTGTTTCTAGATAAACATAACCAACTTGGAAAATTTCAGCACATGATGAAACGATTATTCCTGGCCCTTGCAAGTTGCTAACCGAGATCTGCAGTCTATCAATCCTCTTACCGTTAGCAGTAACTACAAGTTGAAGGGATTCATATTCATTTGCTGCAGCAAACATTTTAATGGGAGTTGTATCTAAATCTATCCCTTCAGAGGGGGGCATATCCTTAAACACCTTGACTGTTGGTAATTGATACCAAATATGTGGTGTAGAATAACTAAACGAGGCCATAAGTATGAAAAAAGTTATTGTTAAACATAGATTAATTACTTTGTTTCGGTAAACCAGCATCTTATGGCCTCCTTTTTAAATAGCTTAATATGACAGATGTTTATTTAGTTTTTCAATCTGCTCCCCTACTTTTTTCCGAGCTGATATTAGCTTTTCAGGTGAGCGCTCAAAATCCATAGGAGTACGGATAAGGGTATCTGGCAGCGCAAGAATAGCTTCACTTTCTTTTATTAACTCGCTATCTTCTGGCTTCCCAAATGCTTTTAACTGATTGGTTTTTTGCTCAAGGATTTTAAGATAATCATAATCCTGAACTCCATCACGAATCACTTCAAGACGTAGCGAATTTACTGGTCCCTTTTCATCCCAATACATAAGTGAACCATCACCATTCGCTCCTCCCCAGCTTTCAGCCTCTTGCCATACATCCTTAACCCAGTAAGTTGTCGCCCAGTAGAGCATGCCATCTAAATCATACTTATAGGTCATCCAGAAGAGCATTCTATGAGAAATCGCCGGGTAATCTATAAAGAAATTAGGATATGGTTGTTTGGGACCGCAGCATACATACCACCATACCTCTTTGCCCTTTTCTTTTTCAGCCTTAGCTGCCTCTTCATTGAAAGCATCTATTATTGGCACCCAGATGTCCACAGAATCCTTTAGTTCGTCATGGATACCTACTGTTAGCAACACCTTAAGATCAGGGTGAGTCTGCTTTCTAACCTTACCAGCTTTAACTAATGCTGGAAATCTATCTTTGCCAGGTTCATCCCAAATGTAGTTGTAGGCCATGCCCAGTAAACCGCGCTGCTCAAGATGATCGCAAAGTGGCTTTAGGGTATTAATCTGGTTTCTTACTTCTGATTCCAAATCAACATATCCTAAAGGAAATGAACTACCAATTGCAAATGCATTAAGCCCTTTTGCCATGTAATAATCAAGTTCCTGATCATACTTTTCAAAATTATACACTGGACTATTTTTATCCACAACTTCGGGCATACCTAGCGAACCAAAGCCTAGCCTGTGCTCAAGCATATTTTCTCTGTATTTCCTAACTAAGTCATATAGCTTTGGACCATTTTTATCCAAACCATGTCTGCTTGCTATATACTGATCCCAAAGGCCAAAAGCTGTTCTTAAGTTTGAAGTCGTTGGAAGAGAAAAATCCCACACTCTCAACGAAACTTCTACTTTAGTAATCTCTTTATCATCCGCTATAATCGACCAAGTTCCATTATAAGTCCCCGCAGGCATTCCTTCGGGAATATAAATTGTCAACCATAATGGTTGATTTTCCTGTGAATTGATGGTAAAATTTCTGCACTCCACAAGCGGGTCAGGATATTTACCAATCTCGCAGGCTAATGAGCTCACGATCTCAGTTTCAAGATACTTTTGCAAATAAGATTTTATGTTATCTGCTTCGATTTTACCCTTTCTAGATTCATGCATCAAAGGTTGAATATCTAGTTTCATTTCACCTTTTGCTAAGCTTGGTTTAATAACAAGTTGGAATGAAACTCGTTCATTTTTTGCACCATAAAGTTTAATCTCGGGCTCAGGTTTACCAACAGGTGCAAAATCGTCTGGTGATACCTTAACAATCGGTTCTTCTGACCAAATTTGGAAATCTTTACTTGACGAAATAAGCTTGCCTTCTGATTCTTTTGGCTGAACTCTGGCGGCATATTGTTTAATACTGTCAGGTTGCACAGCGTTTCTTTTAATTAATGCTACATATTGGGCGTCTATTTGCTGTTTTTCTAACGGTGTATAAATCTCACGAGAATATTTCCCATGCCAAAGTGGAATTTCCAGGTACTGCTCCTTGTTTATCGGGTCGATAATTAATTCTTTCCCCTTATTATCTCGAAAACTTAATTGCAAACAAGTATATCCATTTTTGGGTATTTCGAACCCGTCGAATTTTAAAGTTGTGGTCTGACCTCTCTTAAGTTCTATCTGCTGCTCGCCTAAGTCAATTAACGTATTACCCCTGACCGCTTTCACATCGCAAGTGATATTACCTAAATCTATTAATGATAATAGACTTACCTCTACTTCTGCTTTGCCGTCCTCTTCTCGTTTGCTTGTTGCATCTGCAATAATATTTTGAGAACTTGTTATTGGTTTAATTGCACCCTCAGCTAAATTTATACTGTAGGTGGTTTCCCATTCATCATTAGGTTTTAATCCAAAAGGAATGTAATGAATTTCAAAACGTGGATGCTCTGTCTTATAATAGGGTGATACACCATCGTTGGTATAAATAGCGTTTAACTTGGAAAAATCGCAAAGAAAATTCAAGCCTGTATCTCCTTGGCTTGCGTAAAACCAACCTCTCGCTGGCACTAGCCAGTAATTGAAACCACAAGGAGCCAATATGTCTCCATATGTAAGATGTTGCATTCTTGTAGATGTTGGGATGCTGAATAATAACTGTTTATTGTCGGAAAAAATGTTCATAAAACCCTCGACAAAAGGAGAGAGAAGATAAACTGCAGTACCGTGGTTCATAAACTTCATGGAAACTTCTAGGCACGGCTTATCTACTGCCAAATACATACGACGAACCAATTTAAGTCCAGGGTAGTCTGTGAACTTATCATATGAAAGTATCAATTCAGTTCCAAAATTATCTTTTTTATAACTCTCTATCTTATATTCACCCACTGATGCCTCAGATGGATAGCTGCGATCAATGTGTTCTGTGATGAGACCTCCTAAAGCTCTGGTAGTTTCTTTACCTACCTCTGAAATATTGTCAAAAGTCCACTCGCTATTTGTTTTTGTTTCTTTTAACGATACAATTCTTCCACCTCTTTGTGTCTCAACTTCAAGCTTTAGATATTTATTCTCAAGTTTATATCTACTATTCGCTAAGATAATTCCCTGAAGCGCAAGTAAGATTAATACTACAAAGGCAATAATCTCTTTGAAACTTTTTTTCATAAAGTTCACCATCCTAAAAGTCATATACCAAATTTATTTTGTTTGCATTCCCAATCGCATTAGGTAAAAATGCATAGTCAAGTTTCCAAGCTCCTTGTTTAAAACTTACGCCAGCACTAAAACCGCTACCACTCAGACCAGAGCGCACAGATACTCCCTTCGAAACCACACATTCATAACCGCAGGAAATATATCTTAATCCTCCCAAATTTTTCAAATCAAAAGCGAACAATCCATTTTGGCCTGTTTTTATTCCTACACCTAAGTCTAAAGTAACTTCTTTCTTTGCTGAACTAGGTAAAGTTTGTTCTCCATTGGTGATTTCCCAATTGCTGTAGAGATCATTACATTTTATAACCATGCCAAGATTGATTTTGGGGCTATATTGCTGCAAATAGCCAACCTCTAATGAAAGATTATAACCTTTAGCTTCTCTATCGCCAGAAGCTTGAACCTTATTTCCTCTAATTAAAATTCCAAAACCGCACCAGTTAGGTAACCCATCGCGACCACGAATGGGATAATTATGTGCCCATGCTGACCTAATTTCGGATTCCTCATACCCGGTTCGATTAGATGCAACTCTAATAGACGATAGCGAGAGGCCAAAAGTTCCAAACTTTTTACTTGGGAGTGCTACAGTCAGAAAATCGAGTGGTATTTCAAGACCAAACATATTTTCCCTAGATGCTAAAAGAGCACCCTGTTTTAAATAAGCTAGCCCAGCTACGTTCCAGCCCAGGGCATTAATATCATCCGCTACTGCTACAAAACTCCCTCCCATACCAAGTGGTCTTGCTCCTAGATCCAATTTATAAGCAGATATATTTGGTAAAATTAATGCCATAATCATGATAGCTAAAAATAACACCCTGAATTTATTGATCATATCAATAGCCTCCTTTCTATAATATCTTCTTTATTTAAATAACTGTAACTCGTAATCTGATTAAAATAATGTTGCTCATTTCAGAAGAAGGTACGGCGTTTTTTAAGCTGACTTCCTGATAAAATTTTTGATATATTTCGTTGTGGTCGTGGTCAGATTGCGGATTACAATTAAATAAGAGTTATAAATTAACCGTTCCAACCTTGTTAAAAAGATCATTTTGAACTTTTTGCGCACATTTTTCCATTTCTTTAGTAGGATCAGCATTTCTATTCAACAAAACAGCTTGGATGGGTTGGATCAAATATTGTTTTACCTTATCCCAGTATGGGAAAAAAGGCTCTGGTCGAGCAAACTTACTCTGGGCCTCTATTGCCTCTGACCATTGAATAGGAAATTCAATGCTATCTGATTGCAGCAAGCCTTTCCAAATAGGTATTGTAGGTGCCATGATCCCATATTTTTCCTGCAACTTCCAACGTTTAATCATCGTCTCTCTACTAATATGATATTTTATATACTCAAAAGCTACACGCTGTTTTTCTTTACTTGCAGTAGGATTGATAATATATACTCGAGGTGCCATTTGACTTACATGTTTTCCGGAAGGCCCCGCTGGCAGAGGCGCCAAACCTATTTGACTTATGGAGAGACCTGAATTAACAAGACCTGACATATCTTGCGCATAAAATTTATACATAGCGCTTCTGCCGGCAACAAAATCGTTTCTAAGTTCACTGATATCCTGAAGTACATTTTTTTGAATTACATCATATTTCCAACGAAGATCTTTATAAAATTGCAATGCCATAACTCCGGGTTCCTCTTGAAAGGTTGCTATCATTTTTTTAGATTTGGGGTCGAATCGCATAAAATCTCCGCTTGCTTGCCAGACAAAATCCATAAAGTGCCAGGCACAAAAGTCCATACCAAGCATCCCATAACCATATTTGTTTTCCGCTTTATTGGTCAGCTGCTGAGCATATCGAGCCAACTCATCCCAATCTTGCGGTGGTTTCGATGGATCAAGCCCTACTTTTTCATATAGATCCGTTCTATATGCAAGAAGCATCATATAATATTCCCGTGGCAGTCCATAGTACCTGCCATCTTTAACTACTGGCTCTAACATATTAGGGTATATTTCATCTAGTTGACCCCATTCATTTAGCAAATCAGTAATATCTGCAGCAAATCCTTGCTCAATATAAGTTCGTGTATCCACTCCAGGTATATCAGCAAGATCCGGTGCTGTCCCACCTGCCATAGCTGTGGCGAAAACCTTTCTCTCTTCATCTCCAGAAGGAGCTGTCCGTCTAATAACTTTAATATTAGGATGAGTACGATCAAACTCCTCACGAATCTCCCGTTCCACTTTAACATTAGGAGCATCTCCGATTAGTTCCCCTTCCCAAGTGACGATTGTCACAACTTCATCAGTAGAAGCTTTTTTTTGATTACAACCGGAGATCACTACAATACAGAGCGCTAAAACTAATAGTAAAACAGGGATCTTTCTTTTCACCTAGCTTACCTCCTCTTGAAATTCTTGTTTGGACGATTCCCTTATGATCAATTCACCTGGCAAAAGAACTTGCTTCTTAGCTTTCTTTCCTGACAATAGCTTAATTAATAATCCTGCAGCCTCTTCCCCTAATTTATCCATAGGAAGCCGCATACTGCTGATTGGGGGATCTAGGGATGAAATCAGTGGCACATCATTGATACCAACCAATGCTACGTCTTTGGGGACACGAAGCCCTCTTTCTTTGATGGCACGCAGGGCACCTGCGATCAAAAAATCTTCACCAAAAAAAGCTGTGGGATGGTTTGGAAGCTCTAGAAGTTCACTCGCTAGCTTATATCCCTCCTCCTCTGACCAGTCTCCAAATCTGATGCACTGTAATCCTCCTAGAAACTGTTCTGAAGCCTTGCGATATCCCTTTAGTAATGCACGGTTAATCCAAAAATCCTCAGGTCCACTTAAATATGCAATTCGCCGGTGGCCTGCTGAAGATAAATGCTCTGTAATATCCATGGCAACTTTTTCATAATCTATGTTTACCACATACCGTTTTTCATCTGGTTCACGATTCAAAAGCACAAAAGGTATGTTCTGGCTTTCTAGAAACTTAATCTCTTCCTCAGTTGTCTCTTGTGTTGGCACTAAAATGCCATCTAAGTAGTTCCGAGCAGCTACTTCCCCTTTATTTGTATCCTCATCTGTCAGAACCAATAAGAGATTATAGCCTTCTTCGGCAGCAACCCTAGTTGCCCCCTGAAGAACCTGGGACAGCGTTGGATGCATAGCATGCTCCATCTGAAAAATATAAAACCCGATTATTCCAGTTTTCTTTCCAGCAAGAGAGCGGGCAGCAATATTGGGGCGGTAGTTCATTTTTTTTGCGAGCTCTTGGATTTTTTGCTTTACCTCTACGCTTATTAAATTAGAATCATTCAAAGCTCGCGAAACAGTTGGCTGGGAATAGCCAGATATCTTAGCCAAATCATTAACCGTTACTTTTTTCATTTTTACCACCTATAATTTTCATTAGAACACATTTCTCTGCATTCGAATGCATGCGTAGCTAAAAAAATATGTATCATAATCTATATTAATTGTTATAGTCATATGTGCATGCGAATGCACTACATTAATATTATTCGCCAAGGATTTCCAAATTCCTTCTGCATGGTTAAGATTTGTTAAGTAGTACTTAGCTTTTTTGTTACAAGGCTCTTTTGCAATTGCTCTACCCCTTAATCCCTGTCATCACAATTCCCTCAAGGATATACTGCTGGAAAAAGACGAACATTAGAATCACAGGCAAGGCTCCCAGAACTAAGCTTGCCATCACCACATTGGGCTCGCCTGCACTGTTTTGCAGCTGATAGAGCCCTACCATCAGGGTCCACAGTTCCTTCTTCTGGATTACGATAAAGGGCCACATAAAATCATTCCAAGAGCACATAAAACCCATGATCCCCAGCACTGCAAACACAGGCTTGGAAAGGGGCATTGCGATCTTTGTGAAAACATTCATCTCTGTGGCACCATCGATCCGGGCTGCATCCAAAAGCTCCATAGGCAGCTGATCGAAAAAACCTTTGAACAGGTACACTGCAAAACCCGAAGCGCCTGCAGGCAGAATCAGTGCCCAGAAGGTATTGAGTAGATTCGTATGTGGAAACGGAATTCCAAACAAGGACCTGAAAGGGAATTCTTTCAGGATCAGGTAGTTGGGGATGGTAAGTACCATGCCTGGAATCATCATGGTCCCGATAAAGAACAAGAGTAGCACTCTGCCCCAGGCAGGTGAGACCAGCCTTGAGACAGCATAGGCTGAGAGCGAACAAACAAGTAACTGCCAGGCTACAGAGAGAATCGCGACAACCAAACTATTGCCGAAAAAGCGGCTGATTGGCATCTCACCTAAAGCTGTATAAGCCTTCCGATAGCTATCGAAAATAGGAGCGAAAGTTCTGCCCACAAGAATGCTCCGGGGCGTGGAGGCAAGATCGGCTTTAGTCAATACTTCTGCTGCCACAGCTCGCAGTTCACTCTGTTTTGCGGGTGGTGGTGTAGGCTCAATATTTTTGCCATCAGGGTAAAAGCGTCCTCTCAATTCTTTGGAGATATCCCCGGCTCCCGCAATCCAGTCCTGGCGCTGGGTGGCTTTGGAGACTGTAGCTGCCTCCCATAGCTTCTTTGCCTGAAACTGAGGTGCATCCAGTTCATAGACAAGTTTACCATGGGCAAAAAATTTAGTTCTAACCTCTTTTACATCCGGCCTTTTTTGGAGAAGATAGAAGCTTGCAAGAACTGCATCTGCCTCTAGCTGATCTTTACTTACCCCATCTGGAGCATTGAACTGAAGTTCCACCATAGTAGGCCGAGGGGGAATTAATCTGGGCGGGAGTTTATAGATTTCAATATTGTCTTTGAGGGAGGACGAGAGCATCCACAAAAATGGAAAGATCTGCGTCACAGCTCCCAAGATTAAAATAACATAGATTGTGATTAAAATACCCCGATTTTTCGAGTCTTTTTCTGATAGTTGAATAATAGGCATTCTCTAACCCTTCCTTTCTAGGAGTCTGGATCTGTCTTGAAGAAGCGAACCTGAAGCCAGGTCAGCACCAAAAGGAAAACAAAGAGCATTACAGCCATGGTGGTGCCATAGCCCATGCGATAAAAGTTGAAGGCCTCCTCGTAGATATACAGGGCTACAACCTTGGTGCTATTGAGCGGTCCGCCACCTGTGTAGACAAAGGGCGCTTCAAACATCTGAAAGGCCCCAATCAGTCCCATAATGAGCATGATTCCCATCATAGGCACGATTCGAGGAAGGGTGATATACCTTAATTTCTGCCAATAACCTGCTCCATCGATGATTGCTGCCTCATACATGGATTTTGGTATCCCCTGAAGAGCTGCCAGATAAATCAGAGCAGTGTAGCCT
>ENA-UOOE01002481-UOOE01002481.1-fermentation-metagenome-genome-assembly--contig:-NODE-2481-length-13092-cov-4.181790_pt1 | contig 13092 bp, 7 predicted proteins | sample MGYA00245776_ERZ724021 | MGnify/ENA primary metagenome ERZ724021 (study PRJEB28704, sample SAMN03018321) | fermentation metagenome | biome: anthropogenic terrestrial biome; feature: soil; material...
TCCTCATTACGCTTTTATTATATTATAGACTTTGCCCAGGGTGTGAACAGTAACCCGACTTACTCTTCTATTATCATACGATGTTGGGGTCGAATTAATGGTTTAAATTCGCCCATTTCTTAGCACCTTGAAAATTTCACACATTTTTTTGTAAAAACATTCATTGAAGCGAGTTAAATGGAAGACATTCTTAAAATTTCTCTGTTTATTTTCCGTATGATAAAGTCAATTACATCATTGAAGGTATCAATAAGTATCTAATGGCACTTGCAGAGGAACAGATAAGAATTGCCTTCGAGCAAAGCAAAAAAGAGGTACTGGATCTAAGACAGAGAACCAGTGAGGGGATGTTTACAGCAAAACTTAGCGGTAAGCAGATAGGACAAAAAAAGGCAGTCATCTTGAGATAAAGAAAGCAAAGAAAGCAAAAGCTTACATTATTCAGTACAGTAAAGATTTTAGTGGCCATATGAGTGATGCAGCATTAATAGAATTATGCAACGTGACTAGAAAAACATATTACAAGTATAAAAAAGAACTTAAAAAAGAACAGGCATAAAAGAGTGCCAGTTCGCTTTACCGATACAGAAACCTCAGATTGCTCCTTCTGCTTGTATTATTTTGGCAATTAGTTTATAATTAAGGATGCAAGGTCGATTGATTAAACAACCAGTGAGAATAGCTATCCTACTACTTGTCAGTTATATCGACCAAGAAGGAAAAAAGCATAGATAATTCTATGCTTTTTCTATGTTTAATGATACTAATATAATAGATGATAGAAATATACGGTATCTGAAAGTCAGAAACTTTGTAACAGCCTACAAAAGAACCTTACTCCGGATGTACTACAATCTTATACTTGGATAGGAGATAAAACTAAAATGCAGTCTTTAAAGGGCATACCCAATTTGACAATAGATAATAATATCAAATATTTAATACAAAATTCCAAGAATTTGATATAATAAGCGAATAATACAAAGGAGGTGATTTTATTGAAATTCAGTGATATAAAACCGAGACATATTTATTCTGTTTGGTTTAACCCGGTGCAAAAGAGTGAATTTGATGGTAGTCATTTAGCATTAGTTTTAAAGAAAAACAGTGATAAAAGAACCTGTGTGGTTATGCCCCTCACATCGCAATCAAATGGTGTAGGAGCTACAAAGACCTTAGTTGGAACTATACCTACTTTACCACCGAACTTAAGTGTAAATCCTACATATGCCGTTTATAATCAAGTAAGAACTCTAAATCATAATAGATTTAATACGCTTAAAGATGATACTGGTAATGTCCAGGAAGCTAAGATTGACGATAATATTTTCTATGAATTACTTGATTACGCTATGAAAGATATGTCTTATGATTTATCTCTTGATGAAAAGTTAGAATTAAGTAAAAAGAGATATGAAAAGTCTTGTGTGTCAAAAGTTATTGACTTGGCATATACTGTATTAGGATTGAAGAAATCTTCGACTGATACAAGCGGAGATGTAGAACGATTAAAAACTGAAATAAAGGGCATAATGATTAATGTTGGGAAACCGTATGTCATGGAGCAACAGCACATTGATAACGGTATCGATAAACTGCTTGATGAAATTATGGAAAATGAGTAAACGTGAATTAAATTACAACATTTTATTACAAAATAATAAAAATAATAATTTAATTGTAAAAATGGTGAAAAACTATTGATTATAACGGAAAACTGTGATAGTATGAAGCTAAGAAAAGAGTTAACTACTCAAATAAATAATTTCCGGGTATAAATTCCCAACAAAAAAGAACCGAGTTAACTACTCGAACAAAAATTTCCGGGTATAAATTCCCAACAAAAAAGAACAGACCTTTTGGGGCGTTCACACAGGGATTTATTAAAAGATTGTGTGACAGCTTCAAGCGGGGTAAAAAGACCACACTTAAGGTAAAACTGTCTTAAGTGTGGTCTACTTTATTTATGCCATCCTGTTATGTCCAGTCATGGCTTGGTCAATTATATGGTTAAACACGTTACTGCTCTAATTCTTTAGAGAGCACTCCTTTTATGTACCGTTGTTCTTCCTCAAATAGATGTTCCGTCACAAGAAGCTTTTCACAGAAATCATCATTCTGAGAACCACCAGCTATATTCATCGATGATGTTACGGAAACGCTCCGCTAACTGTGTTTGGGTAACATTTCGGCGCAGCATTTTTCCGTTTTTCCTCTCTGCCCTATGTCACAAGCATTTGAATGTTAGCTTCCTTAACATACTGAGCTTTTGCATTGGGTTCTGCAGATTCCGCATCTACAACAAGGTACTTTTGCTCGTCTTCATCAACTGATACGATATAGACGGTTTTTCCATTTTTCAAAAGAACGATATTGCCTTCATGATATTTCATCTAGATATTCCTCCCGTATTTCTATCTGTGGTATTATCCTGTTATCCCAGTAAACAACTTTTCAATGTAATCATTGTCGTCCATAAATAGAACATGATTTGTATTCCACTCTTCGATAGTAGCGTTTTTGTCTGCAAGCTCTGAATACTTTGTCGGAGAAAGAATGAACGAGTTTAACGCGACTGACGGCACTGTCAGCTTGCTCTCAACATCAATCTTCAAACGGTTATACAGCTGTACCTTGCTGGAAGAAATTGATTCTCTTCCCATTCCATGTGGATCAATGAAAGTAATATATTGTTTACCGTCAGCAATCATCCACAGAATGAAGTCTGGGTAAAACCCTGCGTCATCAAAAAAACCGATGCCTTTTTTGCTGCGATTGCGGATTAAGTATAGTTCTTTATCCATAAAGTGATCAGCATGCATGGTGATATGCTTTTGAAGCGCCTTAACAAATTTCAACTCGTTCTCGTTCAGTTTTACGGGAGATATCCCTATCTCCAAGTTCCCCTTTGCTAAATACAGAAGAGGATTATATAAGTGCGTAGGTACGCTGATTGCTTCCATATCTCCTTGACGCGGGATAGCGAAGGATGGCAGTCTCTTTTCCTTTTTTGCCTTCTCTACTTCCGCAATTACCTGACGAAGCCATAATATCGCAGTCTCATTTTCCCTTGTGTCATCAATGCTGATGCTATACTCATCCTTTTCTTCGTTTAGGAAATTCTCGTTATTGTCATCCATAGGAACGAGATCATATCCGACCACCTGTGATTCCCATCGGTTTTGCTTAGCATAATAAAATCTGTCGAAATACTTTGTAAGCAATGCTATGGCTATTCTTTCAAAACGCTTGTAATCCTCAAAACTCCGCACGATAAGATCATCCTCAGGGATTAGGAGCTTGTACCACTGGTTGTTTTGCAGCAAATCTCTTAGATCCTGTCGGGTGATATTTACATTGTAACGTGCTTTTTCAGTTTTGTACCTTTGTAGTTCAGAGTAAATTGCATCATAGTCTAAAAACACGAGATGCTCGTGGCAAAGTGTAGCCACGTTTTTTGTGACCTCGCCTTCACTCCGCTTTTGCGAGGATTCAAATTGAACCTTTGAATAGCAGTCAAGTATAACTATGGGCACCCCTGGTTCATAGCGCAAGAATGGTTTTTCTGCGGCTTTCTTAAAGTCAGCGCCACCCTTTACACGCAGAGAATAAAGCCCTCTGTTTCTATATTCAGTATTTCGAATCACAGGCATTTTCAGAGTTAAAGGCTGACCCTTTTCACTCGGCACGCCCTCGGCCTCGAGGAACTCTTTGAATTGTCTCATATAGTCGGCACGGACACCGAATATATTAAGAGTTTCTAAAATGCTGATATACTCCGGTATAACAGTCTCCGGAAAATCCTTTTTATAAAAACTGCTCCGTTTCAGCGACATTCCACGGCCTTTCAAGCGCACGCCACGGCCGAAAAGCTGGATAATTTCACTGCCTTCACTGCGTCCAACATTCATAAGCCCCATTGTTGATACACGCCAACAGTTCCATCCTTCAGTAAATTTTTTTGAACCGATAAGGATGTTGATTGTTGACTTAGGCTTTGTAATGCCTTGAAACAACGAATCGGAAAAATCGATGGAATCCGTATTGAATCCGTTCTCTGCGCATAAGTTCAGAAGCGCTGAATCGTCGCCAACGTTGATAACACCAAATGGTTCGTTATCGCCAAGACGCAAGCGGATTTCGCCACTGATACCTCGAAGATTTTCGACATGAAGAGTAGCTCCCACCGAGGCACAGTTGAATACTGTTTTCAAAATATCCACATATGTTTCAGCCGGAGTCATACCAGTTGCAGTTAGATAGGGAAAGCTATTTCTAAAGACATCTCGGTTTCTGCTATCGAGCAGACCTGTATTGCCGGAGAGAATACGGCCGATAGTTTCTGTTGAGTCTGCTACTTTAGTTAAAAAATCTCTAAAAAACAACAGGATATCCACCACATCAGAAACCTTGCGACCGCGTTCGGTGCGCACGGCATTGACGCTTGCTCCAACAAACACGAAGAGCGGGTTTTCAACATTGAATAGCGCATATTCACTTTCTTGTGTAAGAAACAGCCGTTTCTGTTGATAATATGTCATTAAGCATGCAGTTAGGTAAGTATTACGTTTAATCTCATCGCTATCATCCGGGAGATTAATTATATTGTAATCTTTGCCATAACCATCGCCGTAGAAATGCTTATAGGAATAGTCAAAGATTATGCACTTGCCATAGCGCTCTGCAAGTGACTTATCACTAGAAGCTGCAATTGCTTGTCCAAAAGTTGCAGAATATTCAAAGGAGAACCCATTAAAGCATAGCTCATCCCTGTATTTTTGCCATTTACCTTCTTTTCCAGAGGATGAGCCTCGATGCCCTTCGTCCACAAATACAACATTGCGATTGCCAAACCGCTTAACAGAGACGATAGTATCTTGGTCCTTATCACCTAATTTTGTATTCTCAAGTACAATAATTTCATTAGCGTTCTGCATCCAACGACTGACCGACTTATCATAAACTCGTGCAGGAATTCCAGAAACGGCATAATCCTCTATGTGTTGGAGTGACAGGCCTTCCTTTGGTGTCAGCAAAATAAACGTTGCATCATCCGGTAATTTCTCATCGGAATAATGAAGATACTGAAGATAATTAATATGCATGATGAGCGTCTTTCCGCTTCCTGTTGCATTCCATATAGCGATTTTATTCAAATCCTTCGCTGTATACGGCTCATATGTATCATTCGGGAATTGCGCGTTAAAATCGGCAAGATAGGTATTCAAGCCGTCAATCAATGCTTCTCGATTATTAAAATATTGGTCAAGGTAGTATTCGACAAAAAGCAGAGACAGGTATTGGAAATACTTCAATACCATCGGCTCATCGCGATTATCGTTAATTTTTCTCATATGCGATACTATGTTTAGATCATAGCGAGCGAGCGATTCCTCACTTATCGCACACTTGCCACCAAACTGTGCTATCAACTGTTTATGAAAACCCGTAACACCTTCATCATCGATTTCTTCCAGCGACGGCTTTTTCATGTTAAGGGAAAGCTCCTTTAACGTACTAACCCCAAACTGTGCCAGTATATAACGGTTTAATATAAGTTTTTGATAGAATTTTAACTGCGGCTCGTTAGCCGTTGTTCTTCTTGCCATTGTGCCGCCTCCTATTCTGCATTCTCGAACATACGCTTTTTCATCTCTTCATCGATGAGGACTACCTGCCAGCTCTCGCCCTTGTTACGCAGATTCAAAAGGTTGTTGTCGCAATTGACATATATCCGCTTGAAACTCCGTGCGTTCGGTATCGTAAGAAAATAGGCATCAAGCGCAGCATTGTCTTTCTCAATGTCGCCGGTCATTTCACGCCATATAACCAGTGTTTTGTCACCGTTCGGAGTGGTTCCTTCGATTGTTTTAAATTTATAAGTACTTCCGGCTTTAAGTGAGGCAGTAACAGCACCGTAATCGCCTGTTGAAAAATCAGCATCATAAGATACAAGCGCATGGCTTTTTATTACCGTAAGTCCAATAAGATAATTGAAGGTTTCCACAAGGTCAATATTGCGCTCCTTGCTCTCAAGATTGCGGGCAATGAGCATCTTATAACTGAATGGTTTATCAAGTTTTTCAACATTCAATAAACTTGCGCTACCCGAAGATTCAGTATTGAGCATATAGGAGAGTATGTAATCTTCCCGTGCCGCACCAAGCAAATCATAATTACCGCCACTTAAAACAATGTTGTTCAACGTATCCTCGTAGGATTCGAGTCTTATGTATTTGAAGGCGTGAGAATTGCCCCTACGGGAGATCGGCTTTCCTTTTTTCCATCCGGCAACACCGTTGTAATCATCAGAATAAATAGCTTTGATAACACGCGGTTTTGTTGCCGTATCAAAATGATTGCCCATTTCGGCAAGGATATATTTCCTTGCACCTTTATCCTCATTGTTCAGTCTAATTATCGCGTGACCTGTAGTCCCAGAACCGGCAAAAAAATCAAATACTATTCCAGAATCTTTATCAGATAACCCAGCCTTTACGCAGTCTATAACAGTATAAATAGACTTTGGATAATCAAATGGGATGTTCATGGCTGTTAATAGTGCAGACCCATAGCTATTAGCAGAATACTTTTTATCGGTCCATGTCGTTTTATAGCGAAAAACAGATTTACTGCGCATTATGTCTATATCGCCTTGTTGAACATCACCCTTGACCCACAACTGGTCACGAATCCCTTCAACTGTACCACGTTCAAATACCCATTTCTTTTCAACGCCATTATTATCTATTGGATATACAGCTATCGTATTTTCATCGATTTTGATACAACGTGATTCTGGGTGGTAGTCATCAGGTGATACGTCTCCAAAGCCAATAATCTCGTTATTTCTCACATAAATGGGATAAAAACAATTTGCAGCATCAGTTCGCAAATTATTATTACCTGAATTATCTCTAAATGTACGTACATCTATACCACTCTCATCACGGATTTCTTGCCCAATAACATTTTTTAAATCACTATATACAAAATAAGCGAATTCATTGGTAAAAGAAAAGTTATCACCTTGCTGACCTGACGGATTATGTACAACAGTGATCGCTGTTATCTGTTTTGATGGGAAAATTACACGCAATAATTCTCCAAGTCTCGTTTGTTCAACTTCATCAATAGCTATAGTTATCACACTATCTTCCTTTAACAAATACGACGCAGCAGATAACCTATTCTCTATTAGACTTAACCAAGATGAGTGCTTAAATGTATTTTTATATAATATTTCGCTTGATTTTGCGTTGTATGGTGGATCTATGTATATGCATTTCACTTTATTTTGGTATTTTTGTTGCAGAAGGCGTATAGCTTGAAAATTTTCGCTATGTATCAACAAACCATCAAGCTTTTCATCTAAATTGTCAATGCTGGCAACTAGCTGTTCTTTAAATTCAGTACTGAAAAATGCCGTATCCAACACTAGAAACGGATTTTGCTTTAAAAATTCCACTGTAAGCGGGACAGAATAGGGTACCGTGAACATATCGTCGCCAGTGATTTCGTCAATAGCAAACAGGCACACCCATTCCTCACGCTGAGCGTCATTTGCAGCAATTTCGGGATACATGGATTCCGGCACGCGATCAAGTGTAATGCAATAATTCGTCTCAACAACGAATTTCTTTTTAAGGAATAATTTCTTCTGAAAGTCTTCAATCTGTGCAAGGAAACTAATTATCTTTCGCGCAATTTTTCGAATGACCTTTGCTTTTGTCAGATATTCTTTCGTTTTTGCCTCATCCTGCTCATCAATATCGTCAAGATAAATAACTTCATTCTTAATGTAGAAGTCAAGCTCGCGGCGCAAGAATTTTCCTAAATCCTTGTGTATGAAGTAGTCATATGTATTGCGTGCCGTGTAACGATTAAGGTGTCGTTCGAGCAATGTCTTATTGTCAGTAACCGTCATAATAGCAGCAAATGGTATATATTCCGGTTGCGTTTGCACAGCTGCAAAAGCCTCTACAATATCTGTTATGTGCCGTGCCTGCGCTGTTTTGCCGCTATATTCTGAAGCTTTGTATTCAACGTAAATAAAAAGTTCGCCATCAATCACTTCAAACGGTTTTTCAGTATAAAGCTGAAAGAAGCGTTTTTCTTTTGCTTTATTATTGTCCATCTCAGTTTCTGCTTCGATGAGCTTGAAGTGGACGGTTTCAACATACATTGTTTTGAAGGTATAATCTTTAAAATATTCGCTGGTCTTAACGTAATACTGATCAGCATTTGCCCAATGCAGTTTTACTTCCTCACCTTCGTAAGGAATAGCATACACACCATCTTTATAGCGACGCTGAGATATAAAATCGCCATCGTCGTAATAGCGGGAGAAGAAGTTTGTCAGGTGGTTATAAACATCAGCTTCAACAGCGGTAATATCGACGCTTCCAGCAAGCGACTTTTTCTGTTCTTCATATGCAGCAATTGCCGCAGCCTTAATAGCTTCGGGCAAGGTTCCACTTTTTGTTTCTGCAATTTGCCGATCAATTTCTGCGATACCGGCACTGGTATCCAATGCGGCAAGTTCACTCAAACCCACTGTAATTTGAGCGGGTAGTTCATCCTCAATGAATCTATTGATTTCATCGCGTTTCATACGCATAATGCGATAAATACCAAAATCGAGATCTGCTTGGTCAAATTGAAACATCTCACGGAGTATATTCATTAATTTCTTTTGATTGTCTGTCATTTCGTAGTACCTTCCTCTCGTTTCTCCTCACCAGAGACGAATTCCATTATATCTTCCACATTGACTCGTAGTGCTGAGCATATTTTAAGAAGTACATCCATGCTGACATTCTGGTGCTTAGACAGTTTCGCCACGGAGGACGGGCTGATTTTTGCCAGCACCTGCAAATCCTGTTTATTCATATCGCGGTCTATCAATAATTTCCATAGCTTTTTATAGCTTACAACCAGCATTGTTGCCACCTCACAATTATATTGCACTCATTATAGCAGGAAATCTTCAAGTTTACAACAAATAACATGTGAATTCGAAAATAATTTTCAAATTATGCTTGATTCGCTTGGTTATATATCACTACGGCATCCGCAAAACAGCGGGCGCCGTATTTTTTTGTCTCTTTTCGGATTATGAGACTACGGTGGGTGCACTTTTTACCTTGTTATCTGGAGAACGGTGCACAGAAACCATCCTTTCCCGCTGGAGAAAAAAGATTTTCAAATATGGGGTGTATAAAACAGCGTTTAAATCTCCGTATAGCGAGAAGCAGAAAATTACTATAGCACATAAGGAATATGCAAAACGCTCCATCAAACAACCTGTTTTTATCCGCATAGCGAGAGTCAACAAAAATACAAACCCCAGAAGGAAGTGAAAGAGTGCAATACGACAATCTGCCAAAGGAACTGCGCGACAACGGAAAATTCTGTGTGTGGAAATTTGAAGCGCGTAAAGGAAAGACAAAACCGGGTAAGGTGCCATATCAAATCAGCGGCAAGCGGGCGCAATCAAATAATGAACATACCTTTTCAAACTACTCCGACGCTGTCGCAGCAGTAAGTCATTACGACGGTCTGGGGCTTGGTATTTTCCGTGGTTTCAGTGCAGTGGACGTTGATCACTGTGTAAATACAGATGGTACTCTGACCGCTATCGGGCAATCCATCGCAGAAATATTTACAGGCTGCTACATCGAGATTAGTCCATCCGGCACTGGTCTGCGTGTCATCTTCAAGGCAAGCGGCTTTCAGTACGATAGCGCGAAATATTACATCAACAACGCCAAACTCGGCGTTGAGGTGTATGTGTACGGTGCGACAAATAAATTCGTGACTGTCACCGGGAATGTTTATCAGCAGGGCGATGTCATTGAAGCGGGGGCGCAGCTACAAACGCTCCTCGATACCTTTATGCTTCGTAATATAAAACCAAGGGACGAACAGCCCGCCGTGACAGCCTCCTACCTTTCGGATGACATTGTCATTGAGAAGGCGAAAGCGGCAAAAAACGGTGTAGCATTTGCAAAGCTCTGGGAGGGCGATATCAGCGGATACCCGTCGCAGAGTGAAGCCGACCTTGCGTTCTGCTCCCACCTTGCGTTCTGGTGTGGCAGGGACATAGCACAAATGGACAGGCTGTTCCGGCACTCAGGGCTTTACCGTGACAAGTGGGACAGACCACAGAGTGGCTCGACTTATGGACAAATTACCCTTGAAAAAGCAGTATCTTTCTGTTCTTCCACATATCAGCCAGTCCTACACACCGAAGCTAATGAAGGGTTTGGTATTCTCACAGCGAGGTTGGCAGAACTGAAGCCGGACAGCAACCGGCGCTACGGCTGGTCGGACAACGGCGCAGGCAGGCTCTTCGCGGATGTCTACAAGTCATGCGCAAGATATGTACCGGAGCGGAAGGTCTGGTACGTCTATGACGGCACCCGCTGGGTCACCGACACGGGGGCTCTCAAGGTGATGGAACTATGCAAAGATCTCTCGGACGCATTGATGACATATGCGCTCAGCATTCATGATGAGCATAAGCGAAAAGACTACATCAAATACTGCGCTAAGTGGCAGCTTCGAAGCACAAGGATTACGGTTTTGAGTGATGCACAGAGCGTGTACCCCATTTCGATGGAGGAATTCGACACTGACCGATACCTATTCAACTGTAACAATGGAACATTGGATTTGCGAACCATGCAATTCCGTGACCACAGTCCGGAAGACAAGCTCACTAAAGTTGCACCTGTGAAATATGATCCGCACGCCGTGTGTCCACGCTTTACTAGCTTCATTGATGAAATTATGAGCGGCGATAAGGAAAAGGCAAAGTTCCTGCAAAAGGCGCTCGGCTACGCGGTAAGTGGGGATACCCGCTTCGAGTGCATGTTCTTCCTCTACGGCGAGACAACCAGAAACGGCAAAGGCACCTTGATGGAGAGCATCCTGCGTGTGTTCGGAGATTACGGAAAGGCGGTGCGCCCGGAGACCATCGCGCTCAAGCAGTACAGCAACAGCTCAAATCCCAGTGAGGATGTCGCAAGGCTGGCAGGTGTGCGCTTTGCCAACATCTCTGAGCCGAGCCGCGGCTTATTGCTCAATGCCGCACAGGTAAAAAGCATGACGGGCAATGACACCTTAAATGCGCGTTTCTTACATGAAAACTCTTTCGATTTTGCTCCGCAGTTTAAGCTGTATGTCAACACCAACTATCTGCCTGTCATCAACGACATGACGCTGTTCACCAGCGGGCGTGTACTGATAGTTCCTTTTGACAAGCATTTTGAGGAATGGGAACAGGATAAGACGTTGAAATCAGAGTTCGGCAAGCCGGAGACGCAGAGCGCCATCCTCAACTGGCTGCTTCAAGGTTACATTATGCTCCGCGAGGAGGGCTTTACCTTGCCACAATCGGTCATCGACGCGACAAACGAGTATTCCCACGACAGCAATAAGATCCAACTTTTCGCGGATGAATGCCTTGAAGAGCGGGGTGATGCCGATGTAAAGACCGCCGAGTTGTACGCTGCCTACCGAGAATGGTGTGCTGTCAATGGTTGCTACCCGGAGAGCAATCGTAACTTCAATCAAGCGCTGCGCTCCTTCGGCACCGTGCTTCGCAAGCGCCCTGCCGGTGGTGGAGACAAGACCACACTGCTCATCGGTTACAGGCTGAAAAAGACGTATTTATAACGTGGCACTCTGTGGCAAGAAATTATGATTATTTCCTATAGGAAAACAACTTTAGAAAACAACCATAAAAACCTGCCACAAGTGTCCCCAAGATGTTAAGGAGGTGGTGCCTATGCTTGTGTGGACATGACATTCCGACGAATGCGTCACTGTGACCCACATAAAACCATGGGGTGGGGGTATCAGAATCTCTACAGCTTTTTAAAGCGGACAGCGGCGTGGGGCAACGCGTAAGAAATCGCGGTTTCAAACGGGGTATATGCCCCGAATTCAAACAAAATTTAGGAGGATAACAACTATGTTAACAACTGAAACGTATTCCAGAGCATTCTGGAACAGCATGAGAAGCAAAAATACGGATGGTAGCGTTCTCAAAGAAGGTGCCAATCTTGCCAATGGATCATACTTTTTGCCCGAAGCAGCGTCAGAAAAATATGCGGCGGCATTGGCGAAAGAAAACCTGTTCCGTAGAATGGCTACATTCGTGAGAGCGACAACGAGTGGCGGTAAAATCATTACATCGGATACGCCTGTAGATGCGGACTGGGTTGGCGAAGGTGGGGCGGTGCCCGAGGCAGAACTGACAGCAAAAAGAATCGCGCTGGGCGAACATAAACTCGCTTGCATCTCGGTTTTGGACAGCAATTTCGTTCACGACACGGGATTCAACATCTCGGACTATCTGACTCGCGACTTTGCTCGTATCTTCGGCAAAGCGGAGGAGGATGCATTCCTCAACGGTGATGGAATTGGCAAGCCCAAGGGCGTCCTGCACGCCACAGAGGGTGCGGATGTGGGCGTTACAGCGGCTTCTGCAACGGATATCGCCTTTGATGAAATTCACAAGCTATACTTTTCGCTGAAACCGGAATACCGTTCCAATGCAATATGGGTCATGAATGACAAGACGGCGCTGGCCTTACGTGAACTCAAGGACAGCACAAACAACTATCTCTGGCGCGGTGCGGCAGACACACTGCTCGGCAAACCTGTGGTTATCTCTAACCATATGCCCTCTGCGGAGAGCGGTGCAAAACCCGTCGTGTTCGGTGATTTCAAGTATTACTGGGTTGTCCAGCGTCAGCCGCTATCCATCCGGGCACTGCACGAGAAATATTCCTTTGTCGATAAGATCGGATACTTCGGTATGGAAACGCTGGATGGCTGCCTGATTCGCTCTGAGGCAATCAAGGTTCTCCAAATGACAGAATAACAGCAGGGCGCGGCGCTGGGTCTGGTACTCAGGCTCAGTACCGCAAACCATAGCATAGACGGGAGGTGACGCTTATGGACAGAAAACCGAATAGCCGTATTACACGCAAAACCATAGGCGGCACCGTCTATGTTGTGGAATCATTGGTAAGAGATCGGAAGAGCGTCGTGTAGGGAAAGAGTGTAGATCTCGGTGGT
>ENA-UOOE01002485-UOOE01002485.1-fermentation-metagenome-genome-assembly--contig:-NODE-2485-length-13068-cov-3.591024_pt1 | contig 13068 bp, 16 predicted proteins | sample MGYA00245776_ERZ724021 | MGnify/ENA primary metagenome ERZ724021 (study PRJEB28704, sample SAMN03018321) | fermentation metagenome | biome: anthropogenic terrestrial biome; feature: soil; material...
CGCCACCAGGAGGGCCGCCACCACCAGGAGTGGGTCCTCAAGGTCCAGGAGGCCCAGGAGGTCATGGAGCGCCAAGTGGACCACCGCCATCAATCACTCCACATAAAGCTGGAATCCAGACAAAAGCCATTGAATCTGGAGCAGTTAGACCTTGCCAATATAGATATATATATATATGGCTAGATAACGGTAGTTCATTCTGGGCTTATCTTACCTATGTTGGAAGAAAATCTATTTCAGGATGGAGATGGAATGGACGTAGATGGGTATATTTTGGAATAGATACTAGGAGAATTGAAAGCTTTGTATGTTATTAAAGATTAAAAAATCATTCTATTATATTAATATCTAAATGGATTTATTTAATTAATATAAGCGTCCCATGAAGGGTTAATTTATTTATAAGTTAAACCTTCATGGGATATTTTTTTGAAAAAATATTACAGTATATTAAAATTTATAATGCAAAAAATATTTTTATAATTAATAAGGAGGCTGATTATATGACTGATAAAAATAACATAAGGGAACATGATACAAAAACAAAGAGTGAATTAGCTAATGAAATGGGAATTCCAATACCCAAGGACGGATATTGGGGGAACATGACTTCTAGGGTATGTGGTACTGTGGGCGGAGCTATTTGGGGAAATGAAGTAAGAAATGCTGTAGAGCAATTTGAGAAAAAGCTTATCAAAAAGTAAATAAACATGCAGAGAAATCATTTCTCTGCATGTTAAAGTTGCTTTATAATTGACTATTTCATAAAACCTGGTTTAGGCATTACATATAAATGAGGTTCCTGCAAATAATCCTGAACAATTCTAAGAGCTTCGCCAAATCTTTGATAGTGAACAACTTCTCTTTCCCTTAGAAATTTTAAAGGTTCTATTACATCTGGATCATCGGCCAAATCAATAAGATATTCATAGGTAGCCCTTGCTTTTTGTTCTGCAGCTAAATTTTCAGTAAGGTCTACAATTGGATCACCTTTTGATTGGAGACAAAAGGCATCAAATGGGACACCGCCAGCACTTGCAGGGGATTCTCCTCTGCCTTGATCTGCATAATAGGGTGCCGCGCCTGCTTTTTCTATTTCTTCAATGCTTGCATTTTTTAATAGTTGATGAACCATTGCACCAACCATTTCCAGATGAGCTAATTCTTCTGTACCTATATCGTTTAGTGTAGCAATGGCTTGGGGAGTAATCATAGAAAATCTTTGACTTAAGTATCTTAAAGATGCCCCTAATTCTCCATCGGGACCTCCATATTGTGTTATAATTATTTTTGCCATTTCCGGATTAGGATTTTTAATTTTTACTGGATATTCTAGTATTTTTTCGTAAGTCCACATGTATTACCCTCCTCCCTACAAAGGTTAAAATTAGCCTCATATTCCCAAGGCCATGGTTCACATATCCATTGCCATGGGTAAGGGCTCTGGGAACTGTGCTCAGATATCATTCCATAACATTTCTCATATTCTTTTTTTAACGCTTCAGCTTGAGTTACACAGCAGTTATACTTTGTAAGAGCTTCTCCATCCATTGGGTGAGTGTTAAGATATAAAGAGAGGTCTTCTATAACGAAATTTAATGCAGTAATTTGTTTTAACAACTCCATTTTATTCAGTTCTTTTGGCATAATAGAGCCTCCTTTCACTTGCACCCACATGGGTTATATATTCTTTCTTTTCTATGGTATGGACTGTAGAGCTCAGGGAAAACAGTTCCGTGTTTAAGAGCTTCTATAGGAGAGAAAAGAGTGCAGAGTTTTTGATAAGGAACATATGCAGCTGCCAACCTAACATTTGTTATTACGGTTTCTTGTGGTATACATTTGCCCATTGGTGGACAAACTCCTGTATTCATAATATGAGCCATATTAGTAATTTATCCTCCTTATTTGTTGCTCACGTAATAATATTATATTGTATTTACATAAAATTGTTACAATCTCATGTGAGTAATGAATTAGATTTTGAATTTAACATAAGTATTAAATGTTTTAAACTAAAATTTAAAACAAATGAAAAAAGCACTACATCCCACCAAGGATAGTCGTGCTTTTTCATCTGATTATATTTTAAAATTTTAATTTCAATAATATAAATAGGAAATTTGTTATTTAGCTAAGAACTAATAAGTAAAAGGTAAGAGTTTATGAAAAAATTCAACAAGGCTGAATTTTCACCACAACTATTACTTCTTAGTTCTTACCTCTTACTTATCTACAAATTACTATTTACCTTATACTTAAAAGTTTGATTATCATTTACTTATGATATGGTTCACCGCTATTTATTCTAAAGGATCTATATATTTGCTCTAATAATATTACTCTCATAAGTTGATGTGGGAAAGTCATTTTAGAAAAGGACAGCTTATAATCAGCTCTTTTTAGAACATCAGAGGATAATCCTAATGATCCTCCGATAACAAAAGTTAAATTACTATTGCCATTTATACCTTGAGTTTGAATAAAATCAGCTAGTTCTTCAGAGGAGGACATTTTTCCATGAATTGCTAGAGCTATTATATAGGAGTTATCTTTTATATGTTTTAAAATCCTTTCTCCTTCTTTTTCTTTTATTATAATTCCTTCTTTTTCTGAGGCGGTTTCAGGAGTTTTTTCATCAGGTACTTCTATAATATCTAATTTGCAATATCTTGTGAGTCTCTTTGAATATTCATCTAATGCATCTCTTAAAAATTTTTCTTTTATTTTCCCTACAGTAATAATTGTTATATTCATTTTACATCTCCTGTTTTTTAAATTTAAAGAAGAGCCTATACCTAAAATTTAAGATATAGACTCTTAATAATTAATTCTAAAGCTTATATGTTAGTTTTTTCCGCAGCACTTTTTGTATTTTTTACCGCTGCCGCAAGGACAAGCATCATTTCTACCTATTTTATTGTGATTCACAACGGTTTTTGAATCTTTCCATTGGCTATGGATTTCTTTCCTTTTTTCTGGTGAAAAGATAGCTTCCCATTGTGGCAAACTATAAAGATAATCTGCTTTTGCATCTAGCATATTGAAATAAAGCTTTTCAAAGTCTATAGCTAAATTCAATTCAGTATTCTCTTCTACATTTTCTAAATCAATAGGATTTACAAGACTTTCATTTATTCCATCTATAAAGCCCATAAAAAATATAGTAGAAGTTCCGTATTCATTTGCTAAATCTTTAAGATTGCCTTTTATTTCATTATTGTGATTAGCCAATATTTTAGTATAAATACTTTTTTCAATAGAACCATATTCCTTCCAAAAGGCAGCTTCACCTTTTGTTTTTACATAATCAATAACCATGTCTGTCCAATCTTTATATAAACTCATAAACATTTCTCCTTTAGTAAAAAATTTGTAATTTATGTTATATACTATAAAATATTATAATAAAGATCCATTTTATATTCAATAGATCCTTCATAACTAAAATTACTTATTTTTAGCATTATCTATATCTATTCTTCCTAAAGGTTTTGAAATATCAAAATTGCCACCCAAAGTATCAACATCTTTATTTTCTATTAAAATTTTAACCTTTTCAATAGAAGGCAAAGTTGTTAAAGACCAAACTATGCTTTTAAGACAAGCTTCTTCTTTATTTGGAGACATACTTTTAATAGCCTCTTTACTTAGGTTAACATAGGCAATTTTATCTTTTATTGAAAAACTTAATAATCTGGTCTCCTTTGGAAGAACAGGCTTTAGCTTACTATTTGCAGTAGGCCCCTTTATTAGTTCAAGAACAATTAATTCTCCTAAAAGTTCATCTTTCTTTATTAGCCTTTCCTCTTTTGCTATTTCTAATTTTTTATTATCCTTTGAGGAATCAAAATATAACTCTAAATCTATAATATTATCTTTAGAATTTGGAAGAGCTATCTTTTCAATTTTCTGTTTATTTTGCATGCTTAGTTTATCTTTTTTTTCACAACCACTCAACGCCATAGTAAAAATAATTAAAAGTGAACATATACATATAACAGCCCATTTTTTCATTTTTTTCACCTTTCATCAGAATTCTATATAATTGCTTGGCATATCCCTTTTGGCCATGAATAATTTTATATCTCTATCCAATTTTACTCCATTTTCAGTTAATACATTTACTACAGTTTGATATGCTAGCTCAGGGTAATTGTTAGTTTTGCTTAAGTGACCTAACATTACTTTTTTTGTATTAGTACCTAATATGCTTAGTATAGCTTTACCACAATCTTCATTAGACAAGTGTCCCACATTACTTAGTATTCTTCTTTTTAATGTATAAGGATATGGGCCAAATTTTAGCATTTCTACATCATGATTACTCTCTAATAAAATAGCATCTGCATCTTTTAATACATATTCTACTTCCTTAGAAAAATAACCTAAATCTGTGGCTAAGCAGAATTTTTTGTTGCCGCAATGTATAGCATATCCCTGAGGATATGCAGCATCATGAGGAAGCATATAGCTAATTATATCCATATCCTTAATGGTTACACACTGGGTATCAATAATTCTAATATTTTCTTCTTTTATTTTGCCTACAGTGGACATCATGGCTTTCCAAGTAAGAGGATGGGTATAAATAGGTATATTATACTTTCTTGATAATACACCTACCCCCTTAGTATGATCAGTATGTTCATGGGTTACAAATATTCCATCTATATCTTTTGGATTTTCACCAATGCTATCTAAGGCCTTTTCAATACTTTTGCCTGGAAGTCCTGCGTCTATAAGGATTCTGGCATTTTTAGATGAAACAAAAATACTATTACCACTACTTCCGCTATACAAAGAACAAAAATTCATAATAATTCTCCACCTTATTAAACAGTAACTCTTTTTATACTAGCACCTAATTTATTAAATTTATTTTCTATATTAGGATATCCCCTGTCAATATGTTCTATATTCAAAACCTCTGTAACACCTTCTGCAATAAGTCCAGCTATTATCATAGCGGCTCCTGCCCTTAAGTCAGTAGCTTTTACAACAGCACCAGTCAATTTATCAACACCATCTATAATAGCAGTTCTACCTTCAACTTTAACATGGGCTCCCATTTTTTTTAATTCATCCACATGTTTAAATCTGCTTTCCCATATGCTTTCGTTGATTAAGCTCCTACCTTTAGAAACGCATAAAAGAGCACTCATTGGCTGTTGGACATCTGTAGGAAATCCAGGGTAAGGCAATGTTTTTATATTTACTCCCTTTAGATTCTTATTTGATTTAATTGTAACAGAATCACCATTTTCTATAACCTCTGCTCCCATTTCTATGAGTTTTGCTGAAATGGATTCCAAATGTTTAGGGATAACATTATTTATAGTAACTTCACCGCCGCAAGCAGCTGTTGCTATCATATATGTACCAGCTTCAATTTGATCAGGAATAACACTGTATGAGCATCCTTGAAGTTCTTTTACACCAGTTATTCGTATAACATCAGTTCCTGCTCCTTTAATGTTAGCTCCCATAGTATTTAAAAAGTTAGCTACATCAACTACATGAGGTTCTTTAGCAGCATTTTCTAATATAGTAGTGCCTTCTGCGAAAGTTGCTGCCAGCATAACATTTATTGTAGCTCCAACACTAACTACATCAAAAAATATATTTGTGCCAATTAATCTTTCAGCTTCAACTGCTACAACACCATGTTCAATTTTAACATTTGCTCCTAGTGCTTCAAAGCCTTTTATGTGTTGGTCTATAGGCCTTACACCTATAGGGCATCCTCCAGGCATTTCAACTCTAGCTTTTTTAAATCTACCTAATAGCGCTCCTATAAGATAATAGGAAGCTCTCATTTTTCTTACATCTTCAGTATTAGCATCATAACTGGTTAAAATAGAACTGTCTATAGTTACTGAGTTATTATCTACTTTAACTTTACAGCCTAAGCTGTTTATTATTCTTTCTATGCAATGAACGTCTTCTATGTTAGGTATGTTATCTATAACACAAACACCTTTACTAGCCATAATAGCTGCTGGAAGAATTGCTACAGCAGCATTTTTTGCTCCACTAATTTCTATTTCTCCATGTAGGGGTCTACCACCATTTATAATTAATTTCTCCATTCCCCGCATCCATCCTTATCTATCAATATTATATGAAATTTACTTTCGTAAGTTAAATTCTTAATTAAATTATACAAACTTTATTATAACATAATTTCATATTATTTTAACATTTATTTTTAAAATGTGAATAGAATACGAGAAAATAAATAAAAAAATCCAAGGGACTTTTTCATCCACTTGGATTTTAAGAATAATGTTATCTTTTTTGGAAGCTATTACAATCGGTGCATTCCACTGTACTTGCTACAGGTTCATGCTTGGCAACCTGAATCTTGTCTAGGGTACAATAGTCATCAGTTGTGCAGTGAAATTTGCACTCACCAACTGTACATGCTATACTATCATTATGATTGTGTTTCATAAATGATCCCTCCCGTAAATAATTATATTTTATATTTATGAACATTATCATTTTTGCCAATAATAAATATTACTATACATATAATTTAAGTATTAATTTTAAAATATATATAAGTAAAAAACTGGGGGATAAAAATGAAATATTATTTAGTTGCTATCTTTGATGAAGAATCTTATTGTTATATGGAAGAAATGCAAAAAAAGTTATGTAAAAAATATAAGATATATAAGAATTCACCCATGCTTCATATAACCTTAGAGGTTATAGAAGATCCTGAGATAGAGGAACTAAGCAAATTAATTGCTGATATTTTAAAACCTTATAAGAAATTTAAAGTAATGATAGATGGTGCAATTTGTTTTGATCCTCCATATAAGTCTGTAAACTTAAAAGTAGATAATAAAGGCTATATAATTAGGTTAACAAGACTTATAAATGAAAAACTAAGTATGCATGGATTTAAGGTAAGAGAGAATATAGATAATTGGGACTTACATGTGTCTTTAGCTAATACTAATTACGCGATAAGAGAATGGAGTAATAAAGAATATTTATCTGCTTGTGAAACCGCAAAAGATGAAAATATAAAAAGAATGGCAACTATAGAAAGAATAGAACTTTGGAAACCTATAAATAATAGAAAAGAAATGACGGTTAAAAGTTTTCCACTAAGGGATTTTTAAACTTTAGAAATGTTTTTTATGTAGAGTTTATAAATATAATTATTTTTGAAACATAAAAGAGAAAGTATGGTAAAATTATTTACTATACTTTCTCTTTTATGTTATATATCTAACAAGTTTTTCTTATAAGAAGAATATAAATTTCTTAATTTATGCATTTTACTATCCAATTCTAATTGCAGATTAGATAATTCTTCATAATTTTTATTATCAGCGGCTTCTTTTATTTTTGTAAATAAACTTTTATTAGTATAGCTGTCTTTCATAATATAATATCTTAATTCGTTTATTGACATCCAATTTGAGATATCTAAATCCAGTGCCTTATCTAGTGAATGAAGCATTTTGCAACTTCTTATCTCTTCAATACAGTTATTTATAATCCTATTAGTTATTTCAGTAACCCATCTATTTAGAGAAGCTAATCTAAAACTATTTATGATTTCATCAGTAAATACTCCACCATCTTTAATAACTTCCAATTTTTCAGGATATTTATCAAAAGCTATTAAGTTTTCATATACTGTAGCAGGAGCTTTACCAAAGTAAGTTTCCCTTTCCTCTTCCGTAAAATCTTCAAAAATGTCTTCTTCTGATCTATATGCTCTTTCTTGTTCTAAATAATCAGCATCTTCACCAGGTTTCTTTGAAAGCTCCTTTAAAAGACTATCCTGGGATTTGTTGTTTGATAATGCATACTTTATACCATCTAACATAGCTAGATAAAGTGCTGATATAGCTAAATAAGTGTTGGTATCTTATTACTGCAACAAGGATTGTTCTATTCCTTGATGGAATTTCTACAGAATGTCCTATTGATGTAACTATACATATAGGGGCTTCAAAACCAGGTTTTAATCTCCTAAAAGCGTCATTTGTAGAAGAAATAAATGGATTTATTACTTCATAATTTTTTAGTATTCCCATTAATGAGGAATAACCAATAGAACTTAAAAAATGATTTTTATTAGTTGAAAACAAGTTTATTTTGTTTCCATTCTTTAATCTTGCAGCAATACCAACGTGTATATGTTTACCACTTCCAGCTACTCCATCAACAGGTTTTGCTAGAAATGTTACATCTAAGCCATTATTTCTAAAGGCTTCTTTTATTATTATTCTAGCCAATAATTCATTATCAGCGGCCTGAAGAGGGCTTGAGTATTTCCAGTCTATTTCTAGCTGCTCCATAATGTGGGTGAGTTTGCCGGAATCATCTAACTTAGCTTTAACTCCACCTACTTCTTTATGACCCATTTCTGCTTCCAAACCATAAGCATCCAAAAGTGATAGTGACTGCTCTAATGATGTCCTTACTACACCCCTTGTTCTAGTCCAATATTGTTCATGGAGAACTTGTGAAGTTGAAAGTTCTTCTATTTCAGCTTTATCGTTAGGGGTTTTTACCCAAAATTCCAGTTCTGTAGCTGAAGTAACTTCTAAATGTTCTATATCATCATATTCAATTCCATATTGGGATAAAGTTTCTGTATGAGATTTTAATAAATTCATGAGAGAAGATTTAAAGTGTTCAATAGAACTTTCTAGAATATGTCTAGAATCTATAGGTTTATTATCATGATAAAGATAGCAAGGGATACGAAGGGTACCTATAGGTTTATTGGTTTCTAAATCTATGTGCTCGTAATTATAATCTACAAACCAGTTTGCATCTAAATCTGCAATCATATCTACTTTTGCATTACTTAACTTAGCTATCCCGGGGAATGAAACTGATGAACCGTCAGTTTGTACAGCGCCTTTTAAAAAAGTGGATATATCCTTTAAAAAAAGGGACACCGGTATTTTTTCATCTGTATCATTCCCTGCCAAGTCAACTCCTACAAAGGATACAAATTTTATTTCGGTATGTAAACTAAGCAGGGAATGGAGTATTTCCTCTGAGTGATTTTCTTTTGGTACCATATATATTAAGTCTTTTAGCATATTAAACCTCCTTAAAAATAAGAAAATTAATTGAATTTAATTTTTTATATTGATTTATCTAAATTAATATACACCTGATTTTATAATTATTATAAATCATTGTCAATAAAAAAATGAAAGTTTGAAAAAAAGAAATTGCAAGGGAAATATATTTTTTATTATGTAATATTATAATCAATAAAAGCTGATTAATACTATAAAAAATTTCTTTATAAGGTATAATAATAGTAAAAAAATATATGCATAGAGAGTGATATAAATGAAGAATTCAATCAATCCCATTAAACAAAATATAAGAATAGCGGCCAAGCAGCTTATGGAGATAACCCTTATGCCAATAGCAGTAGCTATCTTTTATTGGATTGCCTGCGGTATTTTACTTAGATATACTATGTATAAAAGTTTACCCTATTTTAAACCACAATGCAAAAAGGTAACTAAGGAAATAATAATTTTGTTTTTAGTTACTTTTATATGTGCTTTTTTATACAATAGATACAATATAGTTACTTATGCCAAAATTAACAAGGACTTAATTATCAGTGTAATTATATTTACGGTATTAAATGGTATTTTTGAGCCTTTGGTTTGGGTAAACATATTTGACTTAGCAGGAAATAAGCTAAAAATTAATGGCTTTTTAGCAGCTTTTATATATACAATATTAATGCATTTTTTATTTTGGAATAGGATTATATCTTTTCCGCAGGGCAATAGATCACTATTTATAATATGTCAAGGGATTATGTTTATAATATCATTTGTAATATATGCGAAGACAGAGGATATTACCATATTCAGTATACAACAAATAATATATAATTTGATATTAGTTTTATTTGGAGGATTTGGAGTAAGTTCATTCCTGAATATTAAATAAAGTGTTTTTATATTAGCTGCAAAATGCTGTATAATTATATGGTAGGCGGTAATAAATGAAAGGAAAGGAAGTGTATCCATATTGGAGAATAATAAAACAATGCTGATATATGGTTTTCACCAGGAAGATAGAAAAATAATAGATGATTTAATTAAAACAAATAATCTTCCAGGGTATATTTTAGTGGAAAAGGGCATGGTTAATATGACCATAGCAGATATTTTAAAGGGATTAAACTTGCAGGTGTTTAATAATTTAGATATACCTGAAGATAAAGTTATTTTATTTAATAATTTTAGTGACAAAGAACTAGATAAAGCTATAAGTGTACTTAAAAAAGGTTTTACAGAATTGCCTATTCTTGCAGTAGTTACACCTACATCTATAGAATGGACTTTTAAAAACTTAATAGAGCACTTAATAGAAGAAAGAGAATGGTATAAAAATCAAAAGATGAACAAGTAAATATAAGAGCTACGAGGTGGATAAAATGAGCAGATTAGGGGAAAAAATAAAAGGTTTAAGAATAGAAGCTGGAATATCCCAAAAGCAACTAGGGAAAAAGCTTGGGGTATCAGAAAGTTTTGTAAATGAAGTAGAATCGGGACGAAAAGTTATAAATCAAAATTTAATTGATAGAATAGGAAAAGTTTTAGGGAAGAACTTAAATGATATTACTATGTCCTTTGAAGAGGAAGTTTATAAAGAAGAAAAAGATAATAAATATAACAATGAGCCAAAAAAGGAAAAGGTTAGTGAGGTCTGGAATGAGGCTTTTGGGTCAGTTCTTAAGAATATTCCCATTTACAAATATGATCTAAACAAAGCATTAGGTTCAAAGCAGCTTCCATTGGTAGGGAATAAGGTTGAAGGCTATGCTCAAGATAAAGTATTTTATATAGAGATACAAGATGATGAGATGATAGGGTTTAGAATGGCTAAAGGGGACTTAGCTTTTGCCCACATGACCCATGAAATTGAGAATAATTGTATTTGTTTAATAGAGTATGGTGGCATAAGGAAGGTTAGACAAATAAAAAAGTTAGATAGTAATAAAGTTCTTCTTATAAGCAATCCAAATAGTGTAAGGGCAAAAACCATTGAAATGAGAGATTTAAAGGTTATAGCTAAGCTTCATAGACTTGAAATAATTTTATAAGAGGATATGTAAAGCCATGCCCGTTAAAGGGGTATGGCTTTATATTTTAATAAATTTTTTCTATTTTTATATTCTTATAAAACTTATCTAATATCTCATTATATTTCATACCTTTTTTTGAAAGCTCCATGGCACCAAATTGGCTCATACCAACGCCATGACCATATCCGCCTCCATATATTTTAAAGCCTCCATTAACTTTATCTATGGCGAAAAATGAGGAAGGAATAAGATTATTGTTTATTAAGGGTTCTTTTTTATGTCTTACTATTGGAATTATTTCTCCAGAAAATTCTTTGGTACATCTTATAGCACTTCTTATATTAATATCTCCCTTTACATTTACTGTAGCATTGGAAAATTTGAAGGAGATGCACATTATATTGCCAAACTTACTCCTTTGCAAAACGGATATATTTGTTAAATCCTTAAGCTCTGGTAGGGTATCTATTTTTTTATTATTCTGTAGTATTTCTATAAAGTCCTTTCTTTTCCCAAATATTATTTTTAGGGATTTATTTAAACTTTTTTCTAAGCTTTCTTTAGGAAAATAAATATACCATCTAAAGTAAGGGGATTCGCTATCTACAGCTTTTAGACCCTTATTTTTATAAAAGTCTAACCAATCTTGTTCTGATTGGGGAATATTAGTTTCTCCTTGAATATAGCTGCCGTTAAAATAATACTTTTTGTCTTCACTGGTACCATCTGAATTGAACCATACATCTTCATAGGTGGTAGCCATGCCTCCAGAAGAAGAGTAATACTTTGCATCAATGGGGGTATTATTACTGGTCATAATTAATCCGGAAGTTTCTCTCACCGAATTACTAGCCAAGGTATTTGTCTCAATATTATTATAAACTTGACTTTGTGTACTATCATCTACATAGAATCCTAGATTAGCAAATCTGTTTTGAAGCATATCAGATATAGCATAGGTTCTAGCAGCAATAGCCTGACATTTAAGAGATTCAATTCCACCGGAAGAAGGCATCTCTGAAGGAACAACTTTGCATAAATAATCCTCAATATTAACCTCATTAATCATTAAAATACCATCTTTGCATAATGTAAACTCTATTATTCCGGAGTAATATGGCACAAAAGAAGGATTACCTCTTTTTAAGCTGTCTATTTTAAAGTCCCCACCTTTTAGATAAGTTCTAGATTTAAAAGGTTTTTTCTGGCTGCCAAAGGAAAATATAATTTCATTAGCTGCTTTTTCAATAGCTATTTTAGATCCTTTGGATATATTTATAGAACTCCCTTCTTGAATATTATATAATTTAGAGTCTTCCATGCAAGTTATTTCCAGTTGATTATGATAAATAGAGTCAAAATTATTAGTAGATATTCCTATTCTCATATATGAAAAATCAATAGGGGTAATAATCAATGTTTTTAATGCATTTTTTTTGCCCATATAAATTTTTGAATTATTTTGTCCTACTATTAATTTACTATCTGTGCATATTGAAAGTTTATTGTTTTTATCTAGATAATAATAAAAGGGACTTTTTGATAACTTTACTGGACCGGATTTTTCTAACTCATAGTAATCATTGTTTTTAATCATAACTCTTTCTGTTAAAGGAGATACCTCATCTACCTTCAATATTTTAAAGAAATTATACTTATAATTGATAACCGTACCAACAGAATATGTCCGTGGGAGCCTAATTTTATATAATTTATCTCCCAAATATACTTTTGAATAATTTGATGAGCATTCTGCTACTACTGCATGTTCTCTTTCCCTAGGGATAAATAGTATGAACAATAATATAGATACAAGTAACAACACTATAGCAGTAAATTTTTTCATAATATACCTCCTAAAAGTTTGATTATATACCTATTCTAACAATACTTAACATTTGCCGAAATTATAACATTTATGTTTTGTAAAAACATAGTTATTGAGGTATAATTTAAATATA
>ENA-UOOE01002490-UOOE01002490.1-fermentation-metagenome-genome-assembly--contig:-NODE-2490-length-13030-cov-9.825356_pt1 | contig 13030 bp, 12 predicted proteins | sample MGYA00245776_ERZ724021 | MGnify/ENA primary metagenome ERZ724021 (study PRJEB28704, sample SAMN03018321) | fermentation metagenome | biome: anthropogenic terrestrial biome; feature: soil; material...
ATTGCTGCAAAATGCTGCCTGATTCATTTCCCGGAACCCTGAAATTGCGAACTTCCCTTGACACTATCTCTATCAAGGACGCTATGCAAGTGCTTCTAGCACAAAACAAAAATTAGGAGTATGTATATTAAAATTGCCCAAACCGGTGCAAAATCAGAACCCCACGTGAAGCGTGGAGTTCTGATTGTCTGGGAGGCAATAAATTGAAAAAATCTCTGAGTCTTATCCCATAATTGTCCGCATAGTCTGTCCCACCCCATGAATGGATTCAAAATCTTTGGCAAAACCCTCAACAGCATTTCCGATACTGGCCGCGCCGAGCCCAGCTTTGATAATATTCACACCCACAGTGACACTCTGGGCACCATTGGCGAAAGCGGCGGTCAGCTGGCCGACATTTCTGAAGCTGGCTGCCAGAATTTTGGCTGTGCTGCCGCTGCCATCGATAAAGCTGCGGATTTCCCGGATTACGGCATTGGGATCGGTGCAGTTGTTTTCCATTCGGTTATAGTAGACAGCGATGTACTTCGCGCCGGCCAGCACGGCCAGAATACCTTGGAGGGTCGAATAAATGGCAGTAGCGGTGACGTTGACACCCTCGACGGCTAGCTGTTTGATAGCGGGCAGACCGGCGATGCTGACCGGGATTTTAATATACACGTCGCGGCCAAGCCTATCGAGGATGCAGTGTGCTTCCTCCACAATGGCCTCCGCCGTGTCCGACACGACCTGTACATGTAGGCTGCGCTCCGCGCCGCACAGTTCCCTGATTTTGGCAAGGCGCGAATAGACGTCGATTTTGCCTTCTTTTTTTAGGATACTGGGATTTGTGGTCACACCAACCACAGGCCACTCGGTAAGATATCTGGTGAGGTCCGAGAGGTCCGCAGTATCCAGCAAAAATTCATACATTATTTAGCACTCCTTATATCTAAAGGACACACTGAAAAAATGATGTTCCGTGTAAAATCACGCGCGCGGATTTGAAGGAAAACGCAAAAGCAGTGAAAGTGGCCTCAGAGCATCAGATTTTTCACATTTTTTGCCCCTGCTGTTGAAATCTTCCGATTTTGGGCGCAGTATCCCCAAAAAGCTCATGCAAAACATGGCCTCCATCCACCGGAGCGCGCACACATCCAAAGATTGGCACTGGCAAACAGCAGGTACAGCCGGTTATGATTTTTCGCAAGGCCGCGGTACACCGTCTTGCGGTAGTGAAACCTGTTTTTGATGAGCTGGTATGGATACTACACCTTGCAGCGAACCGCGGATTTCTGATGCTCGATCGCATGGAACCAGTCTTTCCCCGGACCGTCTTTCAATGCGTTGATCTTTCCCGGACGCTGGTTGATACGGTAATCGATTTTCGACTTGTGCGGGTCCTGCACAATTTCCGGGTGGCGTTCGATGCCGAGGTACCCGGCGTCCCCATAGACCACCGTATCGTCTTTCCGAATCAGTTCTCCCGCCATTACGATATCATGTACGTTTGCGGAAGATACCTCAACGGTATGTACGAAGCCGGTACCCGCGTCAACGCCTGTGTGGCATTTCATCCCGAAACGCCATTCGTTGCCTTTCTTTGTCTGATGCATCTCGGGGTCCCGCGCCTTTTCCGCATTCTTTGTGGAGGTTGGAGCGGAAATGATGGTGGCGTCAACAATTGTCCCACCATGCATCACACGGCCGCACTTTTCAAGGTATCGGCTGATCGCATCGAAAAGCAGTTTCCCAATTCCTTTTTCTTCAAGCAGATGACGAAAATGCAACAGCTTTGTCGCGTCCGGAACCTGTTCTTCCAAAAAGTTGATCCCCATAAACTTTCTCATGGCATAGCTGTCATAGATGGCGTCTTCAACGCCTTCGTCCGACAGGTTAAACCATACCTGCAGCAGATACATCCGCAAGATGGTTTCAATGGCAACCGGCGGGCGCCCACGTTTCCCTTTGGGGTATACAGGTTCCACTATATTTGTCCATTTATCCCACGGGATGATGTCCTCCATGATTTCCAGAAACTCTTCCCGCTTCGTTTTCTTTTTCCGGTTGCTGTATTTCATGTCGCTTAACGTCTGCTGCTTCATCGTAGCACATCCCAGCTTTTTCTCCCTCTTATTTTACCATATCCCCGCTGTGCTGTGAACTGGATTAAATCAGTGTGTTCCTAAATTGGAAATTCATTTATCGGGTGTCGGTTTATAAGGTCTGTTCCGTGCGCTCAATAATATCGTCCTTCGTCCTCCGGGAAAGAACGTTGAAGAAAGCACTATATCCGGCCACACGCACGATAAGGTCACGGTGTTTTTCGGGATGGACCTGTGCATCCAGCAGTGTTTTCCGGCTGACTACATTGAATTGAACATGATAGCCATGCGGGCGGTTGAAGAAGGTGCGAAGCAAAAATACCAGCTTGTCACGGTTTTCCTCTTTCGCCAGCATCTGCGGTGTCGTCTTCTGGTTCAGCAGCACCCCGCCGGTAACTCCTATTGACGTCATACATTTTATTGTAGTAAACCGCCACAATAGTCGGCATTCGCCAAAGCGTCGATGTATGCCTGCTCCGGGGAATACACGACCGTTGCCGTTACATTGATATTTTTTCCCTTCAATTCCTTCATGGCCCGATAGCCATGGTAGTTGGACGGAACTTTGATTAAAATATCCGGATCGATCGAATTTTTCAGGCTTACTCCCTCCCGGACCATCTCTTCCCAAGAATCCGCCGTTACCTGAACATGTAGCTGCTTTTCCCCTATGAGATTTTTAATTGCACTCAGAAGTTTATAAAAATCCATCTTTTCACGAGAAAGAATGGTCAGATGGTCGTAACGCCTGAGATCTGATACCAATCGTTTCATTCTTGAATTTCCTTTAAATTTGCTGTGTCCAAAATTAATTCCATCATATTATCCTCACAGACTTTAAATTCAGCCGTTTCTTTTTGATTTGGTATCAATCAGAACAGCTACAACAATAATTACGCCCATAATGACCTGCTGCCAATAGGAATCGATGTTAATCAAGGTCATTCCGTTGCTCAAAACACTGAGCAACAATACGCCGATGATCGTGCCGCCGACTCTCCCTTTCCCGCCGTACATGCTTGTGCCGCCGATGGCTGTCGCCGCGATGCATTGCGTCTCAAAGCCCGTGCCTGCCGACGGCTGCCCGGAACCTAAACGGGACGCCACGATCAAACCGGCAATAGAGGTAAGGACACCCATGATCAGATAAACGACGATTTTAATTCGATCGACATTCAATCCGGACCACAGGCTGGCTTCAGAGTTACCGCCTACAGCATAGATATAACGTCCAAAGCGGGTTTTGTTCATAACGAACCATCCAAATGCGATAACAACAACCATAATAATGACGGGGATCGGCAGGAAACCCACGTACCCGGTACCGATGCTGGTAAACCGTGGATCGGTTACGGAAATCGGGTTGCCGCCGGTAAATATGTAAGCAATGCCCCTTAATACCGTCATGCTTGCCAGCGTGGCAATAAATCCATGCAGTTTTCCCTTGGCGACAATAACGCCATTGACAAAACCGACGACGACGCCACTGAAAATGGCCGCTAAAACGGCAAAGAAGACGGAGCCCGTCGCCTTAAACGCCCAAGACGCCAGCAGACCGCTGATGGCAATCAGCGAGCCAGCAGAAATATCGATCTGGGCAATAATGATAACCATTGTCATCCCGATGGAAGCAATTGCGGTGTAGGACGTCTGCCGGAGTATATTGATAAGGTTGTCAAACATCAAAAAAGATGGCGTCATGCACGACCAGATGATGCAAAGCACAATTAGCATGCATAACAAAATCAGTTGGCGAATCGTATCGACGCTTAATTTCTGAACATTCATTTTATGGCTCATTCTCTTAACCCCCTATGGCACATTCCATGATTTTTTGCTGTGTTGCTTCATTGATTGGCAATTCGCCAGTAATACTACCCTCATGCATAACGATCACGCGGTCGCTTATTTTTATGATTTCATTCATTTCTGAAGAAATCATGATGATACTCATACCGGACTCCGCCAGTCTACGCATGATTCTGTAAATTTCGGACTTTGTTCCCACATCAATTCCGCGGGTGGGCTCGTCTAGAATCAGCACATTGGGGTTCATCGCCAACCATTTTGCAATTACGACCTTCTGCTGGTTCCCCCCGCTAAGGCTTTTAACCTCTTCATCATCGTTTGCAAGCTTGATATTCAAATCCTGGATATAAGTATCGGCGGTATTCTGCAGCCGCAATTTTTTTAAAATTCCACTTTTGAATTGAGCCAGCTTGGGTAAAAGCATATTGTCTTTGACGCTCATTCCCAAAATCAGGCCCAAGGTCTTTCGGTCTTCCGGGACCAAGCCGATTCCGGCGTTTATGGCGTCGCGAGGACAGGATATCAAAACTTTGGAACCATTGATATAAATTTCCCCACCGGCAATCTGATCAATCCCAAAAATCACCCGACTCAATTCCGTCCGCCCGGCACCCACCAATCCAAAGAATCCCAGGATCTCTCCCCGATACAGCTTAAAATGAATCGGATTCGATTTTGGAAATACCCTTACATTTTTCACTTCCAGCACGGCATCGTTTTGATCGACCTTCATATTTCCTTTTGGGATGCTTTCTTCCAATTCCCGTCCGATCATCATGCTGATGATTTTATGCTGGTCAAAAGTTTCCCGGTCTACGGTATCTATATAACGGCCGTCTCGGAAAATGGTGATTCTGTCTGCCAGTTCAAATACTTCTTCCATTTTGTGCGAGATATATACAATGCTAATGCCATTCTCTTTCAGTTGTTTGATGATCTTGAATAAGGCCTCAGCCTCGTATCCGGTCAAGCTGGAAGTCGGTTCATCAAATATAATCACTTTGGCGCCGAAAGACAGGCACTTGGCAATTTCAATTAACTGCTTCGTGCCACAGCTGAGGCCGCGGATAATCGTTTTGGGGTTTATGTCCAGGCCGACCTTCTTCAATTCCTGCACCGCATCCCGTTGCATTTTATTCTTGTCGATGCAGTGACGGGAATTGATCGGTTCACGCCCTAAAAAAATATTCTCTGCGATATTCATGTTTTCAAGTAGATTGAATTCTTGAAAGACCATGCTGATGCCAAGTTGCTGCGCCTGCAGGGACGTTTTAATCGTAACATCCTGTGGTTCTCCCTTGCTATCCGCGATCCAAATTTTACCGGCGTCTCTTTGATAAATGCCCATCAGGATTTTCATCAAGGTCGATTTCCCGGCGCCGTTTTCTCCCATTAACGCATGCACTTCGCCGGCGCGCAATTCTATATGGACATTGTTCAGGGCTTTGATGCCCCCAAACGATTTTGAGATATTCTCCATTCTGACGATACAATTATCCATAGCAAATCCCCCAGTACAATGAAAAAGGAAATCATTATACGTTCCTTGTATTATAGAGTAGTAGTTATTAGAGCCCCTCTCCAAGGGCTATGTGCTACACTGTAGAGGATGCTGTGGATTGGTGCAACGCTCCTACCATCAGATGGTTTCTGAAAGGTTCCAACCACAACCCTTTGCAGTTTTTTGTTAATCAGTTAAATACCGCCAGGCGGTTTATGTGAAACAAGGTTACAAAGCAAAGCGTTCTGTGGATGCAGCATCACAATTTTACCGTCGGAGGTCTTATTATGATTTCTGTTGGAATCGACGTTGCCAAGGACAAGCATGATTGCTTCATCATCAGCTCGGAAGGTGAAGTCCTCGCGGATGTGTTCACCCTCCCGAACAGCCTGGATGGATTCCAGAGTTTGCTGCAGAAAATCCGAAGCTGTTCCTCACCTCAAGACAAAATAAAAGTAGGGCTTGAGGCAACCGGGCATTACAGCTACAACATCCTCGGGTTTCTTCTCGACAACGGCCTGCCAACCTATGTCTTAAACCCCTTGCACACCAACCTTTACCGGAAAAGCCTCAGCTTCAGGAAGACGAAGACCGACCGGGTTGATGCACGAACGATTGCAGCTATGCTTTTGTCCGATGTGGGCCTCAAGCCCTACACAGATACAGCATACCACAACGAGGAGCTAAAGTCACTGACGAGATACCGTTTTGACAAGGTGAAAGAGCGTGGAAAGCTCAAACAGTCGATTGCCCGCCTGGTCTGCATCCTGTTCCCTGAACTGGAAAAGCTGGTGCCGACGCTTCATATGGTCTCTGACGCGGCTGAAAACTCTTTTGCATGACGCTTCCAGAGGCCGTTATGGGCGGGATATGGCTGTGGATATCCGTGAGGCAGCCAGAAAATCCATTGGTTCCGTGATGCCCGCAAAGTAGTTGGAACTTTGCCACACCATCCGCCTCATTCGGGAGTTGGATGCCGAGATCGATAAAATTGAGACTTCAATCCAAAACATCATGAACGAACTGCATTCTCCGATTACCACCATCCCTGGCATTGGTCCCCGAATGGGAGCTATGATCCTTGCCGAGGTTGGCAATTTTTCCCGATTCAGGTCTCCTGACAAGCTGCTGGCCTACGCCGGACTTTCGCCCTCAACCTGCCCGGACAGTTTCAGAACTACAATGCTCATATGGAAAAGCGCGGCTCCCTATATCTCAGATTTGCTATTTTCAACGCCGCCAAGTACGTTTGCCATTGGGATCCGGTTTTTGCCGCTTACCTCTCCAAAAAGTGGGCGGAGGGCAAACATTACAACGTTGCCGTCTCTCACGCTGCCAAAAAGCTGGTGCGCCTTATTTTCGCTTTAGAGAAATCCGGCAAGCCTTATCATCTGACAGCGTAATTTCCTCATGATAGCCGATGCGGCGTTCAACCGGACGCCTGCTTTGCTATACCCTTTTTCACCGCTTTCCTCAATTTCAGGCTTGACTTGTAATAGTTAATCTTTCTGAGTTATTCCGGATTTTCCTGAATTTATTATGGAACTGCCAAAGCGACAGTTCCATAATACACATTCAAAAACTACTTTGACGAGGTGTTATAAGCCGACTCACGCTGGATGAATTTTTCCACATTGCCTTTCGTCATGTATTCGCAGTCAAACTTGATTTCCTTCTTTACGGTTTTTCCTTTGACCCATTTAACCGCATTCTCCACCGATTGATACCCCATCTGATAAGGGTCCTGGGCGACGCCGACGCTGATACTTCCGTCTTTGATCCCGTTCATGACATCTTCAGTGGAATCTACCCCGCTCACAAGGATTCCTTTATTCTGCAGTCCGGCCGATTTAATGGCACTGACGATCCCCATGGAGGAATTCTCATTGATGCCCACGAACGCCTTGATGTCCGGATGGGCCTGCAAAATGTTTTCGGCTGCGTTCAGAGAATCGGTACGGGACTGCGCACCTACCTGTTTTGCAACCACCTGTATTTTTGTGTGCGCGGTTAAATAAGAAGTCAGCCCGTCCTCACGATCTTTTAAAGAGGTGACGGAAGGATCGTCGATCAACGCGATCTTTCCCTGTCCGTTCAGCTGCTTGCCGATATATTCTCCGAGCATCGTGCCGATCTTCACATTATCCGACGCGATATAGGAGGTGACATCTGCACCAGTGACCGTGATATCCATGGTGAAAATACCGATTTTTTTATTCAAAGCTGCCTGGACCGCAGGCACAACTGCAGACGAGTCATAAGGATTCAGCAGAATCGCTTTTACCCCGCTCTGAACCAGATTTTCGATTTGTGTGGATTGCTTTTCAACACTGCTGTTCGCCGATTGAACGACCAGGCTCACCCCTTCTTTTTTAGCTGCGTCTTCCGCGCCCTTCTGCATGGCCTTAAAAAACGGGTGAACATTCTGGCCAAAAGAAATGCCTAATTTGATATTTGACGGATTGGCGACACTGTTTGTGCCGGAGACACCTGCTGATTCCGATACGCTTGAGCCGCTGTTTGAACTTCCGGCACTGCATGCCGCCAGAGGGAACGCCAGACACAAAGAGCATACGATTGCGATCAGCTTTTTACTTCTTACGAACATCATTAATTTCCCCTTTCAAAATGCTATTTAGAATAGCACGACGTAGTGTCCTCTCCAAAGAATTGATTTTATTTTTCAAATATGCTATAATTAATGATAAGGTGATATGAATTGCGATATCTTTGCCATTGCAAATGCAGGCAATGATCCTAGGAAGCATTTCATCTTAACCTAAGGGATATTCCTGAATTGGAAGGCAGTCTAATTCAGGAATATCTTTTTAATCGGACAAAATCCAATTAAAGAAGGCTCGGTTTAATATTCCGCGGTGCCAAACCAATCTGGCCAAGAATTGCATATTGCGAAGCGTGTCCGGCTGCAGGAATATTCCCCGGGACGCGATGCAGTGTAGAGTATGCGATTGTAGCAAATTTAACCGCTTCCTTATATTCCGGAGGAATCCCGATTTCATCGCTTGTTTTAAGCTGAATACTCTGCGGGATTCTCGCCTGAATCTCTTTCATGATCTGCTTGTTTTTCACACCACCGCCACTTGCGTACAGTATCTTCGTGGAAGAAATCAGTTCCTGCGGAATATTATCGGTCATTGATTTCGCCACTGCTTCTCCCGTAAACGCACAGGCGGTAGCCAACATATCTTCTTTTGCGACCTGAGCGAATTTACGAATGGTATCATCCAGATATTTCGGGCTGTAATCCATTCTCCATCCGGACCGCGGAACCGGTCTTTCAAAGAAAGGATGATGCATGAAATACGCCAGCATTTCTGCATTCACGTGCCCCGACGCTGCAATCTGACCGTCTTTATCATAATCCTTATGAAACAGTTTTTTGACGAAATAGTCCGAAATGACGTTACCAGGTCCGGTATCGAATCCGTACATTTTGCGCCTGTCGCTACAGGCCAGATGTAAGTTTGCAATTCCACCTATGTTCAGGGTCATCACCGGATTCTTTTCCTTCCGGAACAATACGAAGTCAAGATACTGCATCAGAGGCGCGGCGCTGCCGCCAAAGGTGTGATCTGCCTGGCGAAAATGCGTCACCGTATCAATATCGGTCAGATTGGCAATCACGGAAGTGTCCCCTACCTGATAGCCGGCCGCATACTTTTTGGAAAGCCATCTTCCCGGCCAATCCAGCTTTTCCGCCTCCGTCATTTCCAAAATTGCCTTATGGTCCGGTTGCTCCTGATAAATGGTCTGTGTATCGATGCCCAGTACAAAGATATCTTTTGAATCGATGTGATTTTCTTTCATGAACTGTACCGCTTTTTGGGCAAACACCGCGCCTGCGATATAATTCAGGCGGTTCAAGCCGACCATATCCACTTTGTTCTCAAAGGAATCCAAGATGATCTGCTTGACTTCATCCGGCCACTGATAAGAACCTCCTTTCAAGAATTTCGGGGCTTTCGGGAATCCGTCAGCATCCATTTCCGTTTCTGCTAGAACGACATCAATACCGTCAAAAGAAGATCCGCTGTTCATTCCCATGATTAAATCCATTTTTGTCCTCCTGTTCTTAAAAATGATTGTAATCTATAGAAAGCCTTTCAGGCTACCTATCAATTTTTTTGCAGGAACTCCGAATCAACAAGTGAGTTTTTAAAGTAGTAACCATATGTTCGCCTTTGCTCTCCCGATTTTCGATCAGATAGAAAAGACGTTCTGCCGCGAGACTCCCAATTTTAGAAATCTGCTGTTCTACGGTGGTGATATTGAGGATTTGGTTCAAAGCCTCGTCGTCCCATCCGATCAGTGAAAGATTGTCCGGACATTTAAGACCTCGCTTAACCATTTCTTTCAAGACACCGCTGCACAGAGAATTATTCAATACCAATATTGCCGTCATATCACCATTCCGATCAAAGAAGTCGGAAATTTCCTCTTGGGCAACGGTTTCTTCGTAGTCAATACACAAAACTCTGTTTTTATCAAAAGAAACTTGGTGGTCTTCAAGGGCCTTTTCATACCCACTAATTCGAATTCTGACCGTTGAAGTAGGCGGTTGCCCCATGCCAATGACGCAGATTTTTTCATGTCCCAACTGAAGCAGGTACTCGGTTGCCTCATAAGCCCCTTCAAAATGCTCTGATTCAATTACATCCCTGTCCAGATCCATGATATTCCTATCAATGCAGACCATAGGGATCTCATTTTCATATAAATAACGGTATTTCACCGCAATATCTTGTTTTCTAGCAAAGCTGGAAGCGATAATGATTCCGTCAATCTGCTTCGAGCGCAACATTTCCAAATGCTGAATCTCCAGTTTTTCCTTCTCATGGGTATTACAAATAAGGACATTGTAGCCTTGTTTTCTCGCTACGCGTTCAATAGCGTAGACAATTTCACTGAAGAAATTATTTTTGATGCTTCCAACGATCACCGCGATCGTCTTCGTGCTGTGATTCCGCATTCCCTGAGCTATAGCATTGGGGTAATAATTTAGCTCCTGTACTGCCTGAATAACCTTGTTTCTTGTTTTTTGAGATACATGACCATAGTTTCCTATTACTCTTCCTACAGTCGCAACCGATACCCCGGCCAACGCGGCCACGTCTTTAATTGTTTTTATTTCTTTCACATTCCCACTCTTACATAATTAAAATGGTTGGTTATTGAGAACGTTCTCTGCTAGATATTATATATCTTACTTAATATTTTGTCAATAACATTTTTAATATTATATAAAATAAAAATATTTATTTCCTATTGTTCAAAAATTAGAGGATAGTCTTTAACAATTAATAAGAACGTTCTCAAAAGCACATTAGATCCTTGTTGAATAAAGAAAGCAGTGGAACGGCATAGAGGGGCCCCACCCCCATTTGAACGCACCCCCCAACGTCGAAACTTTTTTGACTCAAAACGCCGACCGGAATGACCCACATCGCCGGTCACTCTACTGCCGGAATGTCCGCCGGCGGGACTGTCTGAACACCGGCTTTGAGCCGATCTTTCAGCCGGTAGGTCTGCCCGCGAATATTGATCACATGAGCGTGATGCAGTAGTCTGTCGAGCAGGGCCGTGGCAATTACGGTATCGCTGAGCAGCTCACCCCAGTCACTGAAATACTTGTTGCTGGTCAGGATGATGCCGCCGTGCTCATAGCGTTCGGACACCAGCCGGAAGAAAAGTTCAGCCTCCTGGCGGTTTAGCTGCATGTATCCAACCTCGTCGATCACGAGAACCGCCGGACGCAGATAGACCCTCCAGCGCCTCTCCAGCCGGTTTTGCTCCAATGCCCGCTTGAGGTCCTCAATGAGACGCGCCAGGCTGGTGTAGTAAACCGTCAGGCCGGCTTTCAGGGCCTTCATGGAGATCCCGACCGCCAAATGGGTTTTGCCGACGCCGGGCGGTCCCAGCAGGATGATGTTTTCTGCGCGGGCGGCAAAGGCCAAAGTGACCAGTTCGTCGATCTGCCGTTTGTCGATGGAAGGCTGAAAGCTGAAGTCGAATTCCTCCAGACTTTTTCTGTGCGGGAGGCGGGCAAGCTTCGTGCGCATTTCCTCGCCCTTCCGGCCTCGCTCCTGCTGCTCGGAGGTCAAAAGCCCGCCCAGAAACTGTGCATAGGTGTGTTCCGCGTGCAGCGACCGTTCCATCTGTGCGTCCAGCAGCGTGGCGGCGGTTTCAAGGCCCATGCTGCCGAGCAGCGCTCACGGGCGTGTTCCAGTTTAACCACGGGAGACACCTCCCAGCAACTGATCATAAACGCTCAGCTCACGAATTTTCACGGTGCCATCTTTTTTACTGGCGCATGGAAATGTTTACTGGCGCATGGAAATGGCACAGGGACGCCATTTCTTTCTGCAAGCCCGCTGTACTGCCCCTGTAGGAAAACGACGTTGCCGGAACGGTACTGCGCCTTGTGCTTTGCCAGCAACACCTCGCCATAGTAGATTTCCAGATAACCGGCGCACAAACGGACGCGCACTTCTTCGCCGCTGTATTGCCACGGCACGCCGTAACGGACGCCGTCGAAGCTGACCACCCCGTCGCGGGTCACAATCCGCGTCTCCCAGCGGTATTTATCCAGCATTTCTTGTGGCGGCATGTCGTGCAGGTTTTCCCTTTCCAACTCCTGCAGCGGGATTTTACCGGTGGTATGATGGATTTTTCCGTTGGCCTGCCGGTACCAACTCAGCGCCTGCCGGTTCAGGTCCTCCAGATCCTCAAACTGCCTGCCGGGCAGGAAGTTGTCTTTCACATACCGTACAAGCCTTTCCACCTTACCCTTGGTCTGCGGAGAACGAATGCGGCATACTTTCGGCACGAATCCCAGTTCGGCGGCGAAATCTGCGAAACGCATGTTCCAAATGGGCTCCCCAGCTTCACGACCCGTCACGACGGTTTTCATGTTGTCAGTGAGCACATTCTCCGATATGCCGCCGAAATACGAGAATGCGTTGACGATACACCGTCCCAGGCCGCTCAGATCGCACCGGCTGGTGAATTTCGTGTATTTCACGCGGGATTTTCCGAGGATCATCACGAACGCCGGCACCTTGTGAAACGTTCCGCTGCTATCCGTGTAATTGCAGATACCCCAATCCATCTGCGCCTGTTTGCCTGCCGGGGTCTCATAGCGCCGCACGGCGGGCAGTGCTTTCGCCGGGCGGTACGGATGCACTTATTCCTTGAGGATTGAAATCCCGCCGTCGTAGCCGGCGTCCCGCAGCCGTTCCAGCAAAACCACGCAGTTGAAGATGCCATGGTTCATGAGCTCGGGGAGCTGCGGTTTGTACGCGTCCAGCTTGGAGAAGCGATCTGTTTCCGGCGGCGAACCTTCCTTGCGCTCTACGTATTTGCGGGCGGTGTTCTATGCCGAGCTCCTTGCCGATGGCGTAGGCGCTTTTCCCACCCTGTGCTTTTTCCCGTATCATGAAAATCGTTCCACTCCTTAGCATCCGGCCTACCTCCATGGCGTTTCTCTTTCCATGGTAGCCGTTATTCTTGAGTGGGTCAATTCCACCGGCGTTTTGGGTCAATTATACTCCGGCGATGACAGCAGCGCTGCAAGGTGCATTTCATGCGCAATATTCTGGCGCATATTCCGCACAAA
>ENA-UOOE01002491-UOOE01002491.1-fermentation-metagenome-genome-assembly--contig:-NODE-2491-length-13030-cov-3.215800_pt1 | contig 13030 bp, 13 predicted proteins | sample MGYA00245776_ERZ724021 | MGnify/ENA primary metagenome ERZ724021 (study PRJEB28704, sample SAMN03018321) | fermentation metagenome | biome: anthropogenic terrestrial biome; feature: soil; material...
AACAGATGAATACATGGTGCTGCTTACATCGGAAACCTCCAGCTGCCGATCCCCCTCGTAGTGGATGGGGCGAGTCGGATCTAGCTCTCGAGCACGAGTGGCCATAGCCTTGTGGTTCCTGCCAAAGCCCGATTCATTACCCAAGGACCACATAATAATGGATGGATGATTCTTATCCCGGGCCACCATCCGCTCCATACGATCCACATAAGCTGCCTCCCAAGCCGGATCATCGCTGAGGCGATTCCAATCACCTACACTGGCAAATCCATGGCACTCCAGATCTGTCTCATCCATCATATAGAGCCCATATTCATCGCAAAGGTCATAAAACCTTGTATCATTGGGGTAATGGGCAGTGCGCACAGCATTAATATTGTGCTGCTTCATCAGCTCAAGGTCTCGGATCATGGACTCTAAAGATACTGCCTTGCCCAGATCCGGGTGATGATCATGGCGATTGACACCACGGAGCATGATGGGCACTCCATTGACTAGCAGGTTGCCCTCCTTGATCTGTAAAGAGCGAAAACCCACTTTACAGGGGATAGCTTCCAGAACCTCCCCATCTTTATCTTTTAAGGTTAGAAGAAGCTTATAAAGATAGGGGCTTTCTGCAGACCACTTTTGGGGGTTGCACACAGGAAGCTTAAACTCAATTGTTGCCTCCCCCCTAGCCTCGATCTTTAAAGCTTTCGTCACCGGCTCCAGTACAATCTGCTCCTGGGCATCTAGCAGCATCAGCTCTAGCTTGCAGTCTTGTGCCTTATCAAAGTGATTGTTAAGTATTGCGTCAACCACCAATGTTGCATCCCGATAGGATTCATCCAGCTGAGTTTGCACAAAAAAATCATAAAGCTGCAGCTGGGGCCGGCCCAGAAGATAGACATCTCGAAAAATACCGCTGAGCCACCACATATCCTGATCTTCCAGGTAGCTACCATCGGACCACTGGTAGACCTGCACCGCCAATATGTTCTTTCCAGGGCGGATTAGATCTGTAAGATCGAACTCCGAAGGCAGCCTGCTCCCTTTGCTATAGCCCACCTCTTTCCCATTCACCCATAGCTGAAAGGCACTATCCACGCCTTCAAAGCAAAGGCTTACCCTTTGCCCTTGCCAATACTGTGGAATATAAAACTCCCTGCGATAAGAGCCTGTGGGATTACTGGTGGGCACATGAGGTGGATCTACAGGGAAAGGATAGACAACGTTAGTATAATGAGGCTTTCCATAGCCCTCAAGCTGCCAGCTGGAGGGCACTGCAAGCTCTTTCCAATCACAGGATGGGGTAGGATCGTAATCTTCTCGGTAGAATCCTACTGGTGCCTCAAAAGGTGTTGGTGCAAAATGAAAATTCCAGTTTCCGCCTAGTAGCTGAAAACGAGAGGAATTTCCCCGGGCAAAACTCAGAGCTGATTGAGGATCGGAATAGGGGAGATAATAAGCGCGCTGGGGCAGTCGATTCCGAGAGACAAGTTTGTGGTTTTCCCATAGTGCCTGCATGCAAAAACCTCCTGTTATCTTATTTATGGCATCTATTCGCCATCTTTTACCAAAGTCCTACCTCTCCACCTTTTTTTGCAAAAAAGGATTAGCCTGGTCTTTGTCGAACATCTATTTACATAATTTTTTAAATGTGAGTTGAGTATCAATGGTGAAGACAAAAATTTTAATTGTGGATGATGAGCCCAATGTTTGTGAACTGATCCGGATCTATCTGGAGCGGGAGGGCTTTGCTGTGCTTATAGCCCACGATGGACTTGTAGCTTTAGATCTAGTAGCTAGAGAGCGGCCAGAACTGGTGGTGCTAGATCTAATGCTGCCAGGACTCGATGGCTGGAAGGTCTGCGAAAAACTCCGCTCGGCAGGAAATAAGGTTCCCATTATTATGCTCTCTGCTAAAGGTGAGGAAATGGACCGAATTTTGGGCCTGGAGCTGGGTGCTGATGATTATGTAACTAAGCCCTTCAGCCCCATGGAGCTTGTGGCCAGGATCCGGGCGCTACTGCGCCGCCTGGACAAACAAGAAGAAGAAGTTTTGAAATTTGAAAAACTCGTTGTGGATAAAACCAGGCGTCAAGTATCCCTCCTCACAGAGCAGGGCAAAATAGAGGTGCAGCTGACGCCTAAAGAATTTGATCTGCTCTGGTTTCTGGCCAGCAATAACTCTTTGGCTTTCTCCAGGGAGCAGATCTTAGATAAGGTCTGGGGCTATGATTATTTTGGCGATACCAGAACTGTTGATGCCCACATTAAAAGATTGCGGCAGAAATTGCAGCACACTGACGCCTCTCCAGGGTATATCCACACAATCTGGGGTGTAGGCTATAAATTTGAGGAAAAACATGCTTAAAACCATCTTTCGCAAGCTCCTTGCCAGCTACCTGGTGATCATCCTCCTGGCCCTCACCACCTTGGGCTTTACATTAGATCGATTCTTATATAATTTCTTCATTCAAAGTCGACGCAATGAATTTATCCGCGATGGCCTCGAGATAAGTGAGCTGATGGCCACCTCCTCCTATATGCGCAACCCCTCCCAACTATTGAATATCCTCTCTACCATCGATCGCTTCAGTCGGGGACAGATCTGGATTGTAGATCGAACAGGTTTGGTTTTGGGCAGCACCATGGGAGAGGGTGGCTTCCGCCTCAGTCCTCAGGAGGTACAACAAGTTCTTTCCGGCAGAATTGTGGATAAGGTGGGCAAGGTTCCCCGCCTAGCCGAGCCTGTTCTCTCTGTGGCTGTACCCATTATCAAAGGTGATGGTGTGCTAGGAGCGGTGCTTCTGTTCTCACCTTTATCTGAGATCACAACAACAGTGATGCAAGTGCGCCTCCTCATCTGGCGAGCTGCTGTAATCGCGATTGCCATCGCAACAGTTCTGGCTCTCACCATCTCCCGCTCTTTAGCTATGCCCCTGCGGAGGATGCGCAAAGCAGCCCTCTCTATGGCGCGAGGTAATTTTCAGGAACGAGTGGAGATCACAGGAGACGGCGAGCTTGAGGAGCTTGCCAGAAGCTTCAACTACCTAGCAGAGGAGCTAGAGGAATCCCTACGTACACTTTATCAGGAAAAAGAGCAAACAGAATCCATTCTAGCCACGATGGCAGAGGCAGTGCTAACCTTGGATAAAGACGGACAGATTCTCTCTGCTAATCCTGCTGCCAAAAGGATCTTCAAGCTACCTGGTCTGAATGTAAGCTACAGAAGGCATCTTGAGCCCATAGAATTAACAACCCTGGTGGAGGAAGCTTTATCAGAACAAAAAAGCCTCACAGGCGAGGTGAAGCTCTCGGACCGTTATTTCCTAGTGCAGCTTACCCCTATGGAAAGCCACGATGAAAACATTCTGCTTGTGGTGATGCAAGACATCTCAGCCCATTGGCAATTAGAGGCTATGCGAAGGCAGTTTGTGGCCAATGTCTCCCATGAGCTGCGGACCCCCCTTACCTCAATTCAAGGATTTGTAGAGGCAATCTTAGATGGGGTAGTAACAGATAGCGAAGGGACCCGCCATTATCTGGAGATCGTCTTAGATGAAACCAAAAGGCTGGGGAGACTAGTTACAGATCTATTAGACCTCTCGCGGCTGGAGGCTGGAGAGATGCCCCTTAAGCTGGAGCCTTTAGCTATGAACCCCCTTCTGGAGGAGATCGTAAAAACAATCGGCCCCTTAGCTCAGAGAGAGGAGCTCCAGCTCAAACTTCAGCTGGAGCCCACCCTGCCACAGGTATTGGGGGATCGGGATCGCTTAAGTGAGGTTGTGCTGAATCTAATCCACAATAGCCTCAGATTCACGCCGCAAGAGGGGACTGTCACCATCACCACCGCTCAAGCAGAGGAAACTGTAATGGTTTCAGTTAGCGATACAGGACCTGGCATTCCTTCTCAGGAACTAGACCTCCTGTGGGAACGCTTCTATAAAGCAGATGGGGCCCGCACACGTGGCAACGGAGGTACTGGACTGGGTCTTGCCATTGTGAAACAAATTGTAGAGGCCCACGGCGGTGAGGTTGGGGCCGAATCACCCCCCGGCAAGGGAGCCACCTTCTTTTTTACTTTGCCAATAATTTCCTCAATTTCATAATTCTTTTTAGCTTCCATCACAGATTTGTCACAAATCCCCCCTATACTGAAGGTAATCATTAAAGGGGGGGTTTTCTTATGAACTGTCCAGTTTGCAAACGAAGCCAGAGCCTGGGCGTCATCGCCTCCTATAAATTCCGCAAAGGTCAGACCACTACCTATTTCTGCAATAGCTGCTGTTTGGAATTCCAAGTTCGCGGCGATCGGATTGTTGCCACCTACCGAATCACCCCAGAGGGGGATCTGAAGAAGGTTCAAGCGCAATAGAAAACTATATCCTGCCCTTGCCAAAAGCCGCAGTTGTACCCAACTTGCTAGCCGTGGGGCCGGGATTATTTGTTTTATAATTCTAACCCACAGAGCTTGTTAACCTTGAAGGCGACTAACCTGCTGCCCACTAAAGATAAGGGTGGCAAATTATTTGTGTAAAAAAACAAGTATCCTTCTTACAAGGGTGAACTACATCGCCATTCAAATGGCGAGCTTCTGACTCGCGCTGAGAAAAAATGGCAAGATAGTTGAGGCCAACTTAGTGCCTGCGGCTACCTGCACTCTCTACTATTTGGGATGTGTGAGGTGAGATTTTGCCCAGTAGGCAACAAGACATGCAGTAGCAACTATCCAATGTTTGCTTCTACCCCTCCTCAAGAGGGGTTTTTTAAATATAAAAAAAGAGCGACCCAAGTCACTCTTACTCTCAAAAAAATGGTCGGGGCGACTGGATTCGAACCAGCGACCTCTTGCTCCCAAGGCAAGCGCGCTACCAAGCTGCGCCACGCCCCGCCAATTTCTACTTTAGTATACCAAAAAAAAACCATCTTGTCAAAGGAAATCAAGGATTTTTATCCAGTACTTTTTTATCCAGTAATCAAGCCAAAACAATTCTCTCAGGCATGATCAATCCTCTTTTTAATAGCTGCAACTATTTTCTCAAAGTCCCTGTGGGCTTCCCTTCAGCTAGCTGTCGAAGAGCCTCAGACAATTATCTGTCCTAACCGTTGACTTGCCATCATCTTTCGGTAAACTTCGTGGTTCATTACTACACGCTCTGCCTCGCCATTCGTAGTTACAACAGGCTGAACCATACTATCAATCAACCTTTTCAGCATCTATCATTATTAATAATAATTCTCAAGGCTCAAGAAAACATTTTGACCCGGAAGCTCACCATACCTCTTAAACCTTAGCCCCTTTTAATATTTCTTTTAAGATAGGCAAAGCTTTAGCAAAAGCCATAGCTCTGTGACTGATCCTATTTTTCTCATCCTCTGGTAACTCGGCCATGGTTTTGTCTATGCCCGCAACTAAGAAAACAGGATCATAGCCAAAACCTCCCTGCCCAGAGCACTGGGTGGTGATAGTACCCTCACAACTACCCTCAGCTGTCCACACCTCACCTTGCGGCGTGGCTATGGCCACCACACAGCGAAAGCGGGCCGTACGCTGGGGGTCAGCAACTAGCGTCAGCTCCTCTAGGAGCTTGGCAATATTCCTAGCATCTTGGTCATTACCTTCGCCTCCAGAGTAACGGGCAGAGTGCACACCTGGTCTGCCATCTAGGGCATCCACTTCCAGACCAGAATCATCTGCTAGGCTAATTCGCCCTGTGGCCATAGCAGCAGAGAGGGCTTTTTTCTTTGCATTACCACAGAAAGTATCTGCATCCTCAACTACAGAGGGAAGCTTCAGCTCCCCTGCACCTAAAAGCTGTATAGAGGCCAGCTGGGGGTCTTTTGCAAAAAGAGCTCTCAGTTCCCGCAATTTGCCCTGGTTTCCGCTTGCCAACACCAGCTGCATTAGCTGCGCCCTCCAATTGTGCCTGCTAGCTCCCCTAAAGTTTCCTTTTGCACTGCAATCAACTCCCCGATCCCACCTTGGGCAAGAGCCAGGAGCTCATCTAATTGCTCTCGGGAAAAAGGGGCACCTTCAGCTGTGCCTTGGAGCTCTACAAATCTACCATTTCCTGTCATTACCACATTCAGATCCACCTCTGCTTGGGAATCCTCCTCATAGCAAAGGTCTAAAACACACCTCTCCCCCACAATTCCTACACTGACAGCTGCAAGGTAGTCTGTGATAATACCGCTACCTATTTGTGCTGCAGCCTGAGCCAGGGCCACAAAAGCACCTGTAATGGAAGCGGTACGGGTGCCGCCGTCTGCCTCAATCACATCGCAGTCCAGCCAAATAGTTCGCTCGCCTAATTTTTCCATATTTACAACACAGCGCAAAGCCCGACCAATAAGGCGCTGGATTTCCTGGGTGCGACCAGATTGTTTTCCCCGGGTTGCTTCCCGCACTGTGCGCTGAGCTGTGGCTCTGGGGAGCATAGCATATTCTGCTGTTACCCAACCTTTGCCCTGACCCCTCAAAAACGGGGGTACTCGCTCCTCCACAGTTGCCGTGCAGATCACCCGGGTACGGCCCATCTCCACAAGCACTGAGCCTTCTGCATGGGGAATGATGTTAGGTGTTATTTTCACAGGTCGCAGCTGTTCCTGCTTACGACCATCTGTGCGATTCATAATCAAATTCCTCCTTTGCGATATTTAGGGGGCTCTAGCTTATAGAGGCTCTGGCCTTGGCAATCGATGGCCACAACCAGGGGCATCTTTTCAACCTCAAGGCGCCAAATAGCCTCCGGGCCCAGATCCGGGTAGGCAGCAATCTCAGCTTTTTTTACACACTCACCCAATAGCGCACCAGCACCACCGATGGCTGCCAGGTAAACGCAGCCATATTCTGCCATCGCCTCAGTTACCGACGCTATCCGCTCTCCCTTGCCAATCATGGCTCTGAGGCCGGAGGCCATCAGCATGGGCGCAAACGCGTCCATTCTGCCGCTGGTTGTGGGACCTACAGCACCGATGGGCTTGCCTGGGGGTGCTGGACTTGGCCCTGCATAATATACAGCCTGGCCCCTCCAGGAGATGGGAAGGGGCGAACCTTCTCTTTGCTCCTGAGCCATCCTCGCATGGGCAGCGTCTCTTGCAGTGTAGATTACACCTGAAAGCAGGATCCGCTCCCCTGCCTGCCAGGACTCAACTTCCGCCCCTAGGGGCGTAATTATTTCGCGCATTATAGCACCACCTGTTCGTGCCGGACTGCGTGGCAGAGCAGATTCACTGCCACAGGGAGCCCCGCGATATGGGTGGGATATGTTTCCATGTGCACAGCGAAGCTAGTCACGCGGCCACCAAGGCCACCTGGACCAATCCCGAGATTGTTTAGCTCCGCTAAAATCTCCTGCTCAAGCTGGGCAACTCTCTCATCCTCTGCAGGCTCTCCTATGGGCCGGGCTAGGGCCCACTTGGCAAGAAGGCAGGCCTTCTCCATGGTGCCACCCACCCCCACCCCTACAACTGTGGGAGGGCAGGGGCTGCCCCCGGCCTTTTTCACTGTCTCCACCACTGCCTTTTTTACTCCCTCTATGCCCTCTGTGGGATTTAGCATAAAAAGCTGGCTCTTATTCTCACTGCCAAAGCCTTTGGGCATAATCCACAATTTAACTTGCTCTCCAGGCACAATCCGGGTGTGAATCACAGGAGGGGTATTATCGCCTGTATTTTCCCGCCAGAGGGGATGGGAGACAACACTTTTGCGCAAATAGCCACTGCAATAGGCCTCCCGGACACCGTCTGCTATGGCATCTTCCCAATTCCCGCCCACAAAATGTACATCCTGTCCTACCTGGGCAAAAACCACCAACATCCCTGTATCCTGACACAGAGGCAGGGGGCCCATCTGGGCAATTCGAGCGTTTTCCACAAGGTAGGATAAAACCCACTGGCCCAATTGAGACTCTTCTTTCTTTTGGGCTTGAGAAAAAGCCTCTTCCATGCCCTCTCCTAATCTATGACAGGCTCGGATAGAGGCCTGGGCCACAGCCGCTGATACTTGTCTTAAATCAATCTCTCTCATCTATTCTAGTCCCTCCACAAGCTCCTTGAAGCGCTCTCCTCGAACCTGGAAGTTGGGGAACTGATCGTAGCTGGCGCAGGCCGGCGAGAGGAGCACGATCTCCCCTTGCGCTGCCCGGGAAGCAGCCAGGGCAACTGCAGCTGGCAAGCTCTGGCATGATTCTATTTTGGGCTTTTCCCCTGGCACCTCTACAAGGGCTTGTTCTATTTTCTCTGCTGTCTGCCCGATCGTATACACTGTAGCCACAGAACTTTGACTGGAGATATAAGCTGCCAACTCGCCAAAGGGCAGATTTTTATCAGAGCCGCCCATAATCAGGTGGATAGGCGCAGACAGAGCCCCCAACGCTGCCATAGTGCGGGCAGGGGTGGTGGCAATAGAATCGTTATAAAATTTCACGCCCCCAAGATCTCGCACCAGCTCCAACCTGTGCTCCACACCTGTGAAGGTTGTGAGCACAGAGGCAGCATCTTGGGCTGAGGCACCACAGAGACAGCTGAGGGCTATGGCTGCCAGGCTATTGCTCACATTGTGAAGCCCCAGTAGCTTCAGCTTTCCTGATTCCGCCACAACCTCCTGGTGCCCTCCAAAGCTCCAAAGAAGCTGATCCCCTCGAAGAAATGCACCCTGATCCAGTTCCCTGTGGAGGCTGAAGGGGCAAATTTGGGCCCCGGTTCGCTCTCGGGCCTCCCAGCTAGCAGGATTGTCGATGTTCAGCACTGACCACTGGTTGGGGCGCTGATAGCGGACGATGTTATATTTTGCCTCGCTATATTCGGTCATGGAGCTATGTAGATCCAAATGATTAGGTGTGATGTTGAGGACCGCTGCATAGTGGGGACTGATCTGAAGATCCTGGAGCTGAAAACTGCTCAGCTCTAGGACCACAAGCTCATGGGCCCCAATTGTATCCAACTGACCGATGAGAGGCTGACCTATGTTGCCGCCCACGTACACTTTGCGGTTCAGGCCTAAAATTTTCCCCACCAAGGTGGTGGTAGTGGTCTTACCACTGCTGCCGGTGATCCCCACGATTTGTGCTGGACACAGTTCCATAAAAAGAGAGATCTCGCTGCCCAGCCGCACCCCACGTTTTTTTGCCTCCATAAGCTGAGGCCAGTCTCGTCTCATCCCTGGGGTGAGGAAGATCCAATCGCAGTCAGCGAGGCCGTCCAGGTAAGACTCTGCCAACTGGAGCCTGATCCCCCGCTCAGTTAGTTTCTGCACCCTTGCATCTAGCTTTTCCCACGGCTTGCGATCGCAGGCCACAATCTTATCTGCGCCATGTTTTTGCAGAAAATCAATAAGGGCCAGGTTACTAATACCTAGGCCCACTACGGCAATCTTTTGCCCCTGAAAATCAAGCACCTTCATAATTCCCTCCCAAATCTACCCTAGTAACTGGCGCAGAAAACTCCCCCAAAAGCTTTGCTACGAGAAGGCTGAAGGCCTCCGGAGCGCCGCTGGTATAGTAGCGCACTGTGCCCTCTCCTTTTGGCACTGCTAGCTCCTGAGCCTGTAGAGCTGCTCTTTTGGCAACCTCCCGGGCAGGATCTAAGATCAATGCCCTGCCCCTTGCGATCTCCTCTAGTTCCCCTCTTAGAAAAGGATAGTGCGTGCAGCCTAAAATTATGCATTCCACCCCTAAAGCAAGGAGGGGGGTTGCATATTCAGTCAAGGCGCTATGGGCTTGGGACCCACTGAAGATACCGTTTTCCACTAAAGGCACAAGGCTAGGGCAAGCTACAGAATGGATTGTGCGCCCAGGCCATCTCAAGGCTAGCTCTTTGGCGTAAGCACCGCTGGAGACTGTAGCTTGGGTTGCCATCAGCCCAAGAGAGCTTACGCTCCCTACTGCCTCCACTGCTGGTTTTATCATCCCAACTAGGGGAAGTTGCGACTCGGGGCCAAGGACGGGAAGGGCAATGGCAGAGGAGGTGTTGCAGGCCACCACGATCATGGCTGCACCCTCCTGGGCTAAAAAGTCAATAATTTCCTTAGAAAAGGTGATAATCTCCTGATGGCTCCGCTCCCCGTAGGGCATGTGTGCTGTGTCTGCATAGTAGAGGAAGTTGTGGTTAGGAAGGAGGCGGGAAAGCTCTCGGAAAACCGAGAGCCCCCCCACTCCAGAATCGTAGATGCCAATTGCCTGTTCCATTTTGCTTTTAATCTCCTGCTCCTACAATCAAGCTGTGATCCGCCTCCAGAGAGTTTCTAATCCCAACATTCCCATGGAGGGTGTCACGCCGCTTCCCTTCGATCAAGATCTGTACCCGCTCAATTCCTGGTAAGCCAGTTAAGGTGTTAATAATAGCATATAATGCTAAAACTTCCTGCCGCTTATCCACAATGTTCGTAGAAAATTCCTCAGATAGATCCACATAAGCCACATCCCGTAGCAGTTTGAGGGATAGCAGCTTTGTTCCCTTCGGGATGCTATTTGTGAGTTTATCGCTTTGGGGACCACCGATTACAGCCGCTGCAACTTGACATGCCATAGGGGATCCCTTTTTAAATTTTCTTTTTTCGCTGCCCAAATACAGTCCCTGGGGTTTGCTAAAATAGAGCTCGATCTCTTGGTGAGACCACAGGGCAATCCGTAGCCACGGCCAGATTGCCACCACGCTCAAAATTAAGATCAGCGCAATGCCAATACCGCACCATAGCTGCTTGCCCTCACCGCTACTTTTTTTCCAGGAAGGCTTCGATTCCATCGGCAATAGCTCTCCCTACTTTCTGTTGATACTCAGGATCAGCAAGCAAGGCTTCCTCCTGGGGATTGCTGATAAAGGCAACCTCCGTTAAAATGGCAAGGGCCAAGTTTTCCCTGAGCACATATAAATTGCCCTCCTTCGCTTTCCGATCAATACAGGGACGAAGGCTTACAAGCTGCTCTTGCACATGTTGGGCAAAGGACTTACTCTGGGGGCTCTTGGCATGATAAAAGGTTTCCACTCCCTGCTTACTACTATCCCCAAAACTATTGCAGTGAATGCTAACAAAAATCTCAGCACCACTACCATTGCTTATTGCTACACGCTCAGCTAGGGAAAGATAATAATCGCCACTGCGGGTCAGCTGCACTGTAGCACCATACTCTTTCAAAAACCGAACTAAATATTGGGAGATGGCAAGGTTTATGTCCTTCTCCCTATAGCCGGCAGAACCAATTGCACCTGGATCTGAACCGCCATGGCCCGGATCCACCACCACCCGCACTCCGGCTAAAGCCGAGGGGAGAAACTCCAGTGCGATCCCACCGAGTCTTGAAATTATTTTTATCCGTTTGCCAGGGCTGGCCACACCCAAAAACCAGCTTTCCTCCTGCCTGGAGCTAAGCTCTACTCCCTGCCCTTTGGGCAGGCGAAGAGTTGAAGCTACAGTGAAGGGAAACTCCAACCAGCTGACCCCATCCTCTCGCTTGAGCTGCTGGGGCCTAGGGCCTTTAGTATCGATTAATAGCTGGCCACCCTGCCATGCTAGTTTCTCTATTTTATAACGCAATGCTAACTGAACTCCAGCTTCAACATCCTCGAGGATTCCAGCTAAGGGCATGGTCAAATCCAAAACTACCCTTACTGTCTCATGGTTGAACTGACTGGTCCGTACTCTAGCTATCGGGCCTAAAGCCTCTGGTAGAACAAGATCTCTTGCCAAGGTCGCGTACTTGAAGTCCACAACCAGGCGCTCTGGAGAGGGAAGGGCAAAGGAGGTAGCCACAAGTGGCCCCTCGCCCTGCACCTGCAATGTAGGCAGGGGCTGGGTGGGAAGCAACTGGATCTGGTTCACGCTGCTACCTAGGCGCACCCTCACAATTCTCCCCTGGTCTATCTCCTCTACAAAGTAGCTGGACTCCTCTAGAAGATCCAACACTACCCTAGTCACTGTTGGGGAAAATTGACTATAGCGCACCTGCTCGATCATGCCTGCGCCCGGGATGAGGCCAGGCACTTTGGTGCGCACCCCTTCAAGGTTGATCACAATCCTTGTGGGCGAGGTAAGGGTAAAACTCTCTGTTGTGACCCCGCCTCCTGTTAGGCGAATCTCCACTAGCCCATCTTGGGCAGTTACATCGGCTAAACTAATGCTCTGGCCATAGGCTATGCTGCCCATCCAAAAGAAGACCAAAGAAAACAAAACTAAACCTGTCCATCTAGAAGAGAAACCCCAGTTGGGTGTAAGCATAATAATATAGGCCTATTCCTGAGAGGACTCGCCTTCCCCCTTTCCGCATCCACGGGTGCCATGCTTCATATATTATTAAAAATTCGCCTCAGGGCTCTCAATTCCTCTTATTAGCGAAAAAATTAACCCTCAAAGACAAAATGCCCAAAACGATGGGGTGTATGAAAGTTGGCAGGTTTGATTAAAACCGGGCACCAAGCGCTAAGCTCTTCTCGTGGCGTGAGATCGATCCGGTAGAAATTAGCCCGCCACCTGTCCCCAGGCTTAATTCCCTGACATAGATCCGCCATTGGCAGCAGCATTTGAGCTAGCCAATACTCGTCTACATCTTCCCGGTTATCCAGTGTCCCCTCTACAACTACGTCAGTTTTCCAGTGGGGCTGCCAGCTAAAATCCACCTTAAACTCGGCGTCATTTGTAATTCTAGCAGCAAAGGGCACATTTCTGGGGCTGAGCTCAAGCTCAAAATAATGGGTGAGGTCATCTGGATTCGGGGCTAAGAATGCCTCTACAACCTCTTCTCTATAGATAGGGTCGTTAACCTTTGTATATGTACCCCAAATGTCGGGATCTATGGCGTAAAAGTAGATGGCCAGTGCCTCATCATTCCACAGGCAGCGCATTTTTGTAGGGTGGTTTGGTGCTCCTCCATCTTCGGCCCGAACCAATTCCACAGCTTCCTGCCAAAATGCCTCCTCCAACTGGGAGAGGCTGGGCAGCTGAGCACTATATTTGCACTTATATGTTAGCAGTTCCATCACAGGACCTCTCTTTCAAATCGAGTAGGAGGCGGGTCGCCCCGCCGACCTCTCACACCACCCAGCGAACGGA
>ENA-UOOE01002494-UOOE01002494.1-fermentation-metagenome-genome-assembly--contig:-NODE-2494-length-13028-cov-3.555384_pt1 | contig 13028 bp, 10 predicted proteins | sample MGYA00245776_ERZ724021 | MGnify/ENA primary metagenome ERZ724021 (study PRJEB28704, sample SAMN03018321) | fermentation metagenome | biome: anthropogenic terrestrial biome; feature: soil; material...
GAAATATTTTGGAGGAATTAAAACAAATGCTAAACCAATTCATCGAAATAGTCCAAAGAATTATAAACCCAAAGAAAAAGTAAAAAAACGTAATACTTATCAATCACATGTTGTTATAGGCAATCCTGCCTTTAGTTATAAAAATAAGAATAAAATAACCCTTTCTCTTTTAAATAATATTATTGGTGGACCAGCAATGAATTCACGATTAAATATGAAGATTAGAGAAAAATATGGATTTACTTATTCAATAGAATCAAACTATACTGCTTTTTCTGATACAGGTTTGTTTGTAGTTTACGCAGCCACAGATTCAAAATATATCGACAAGACAATAGGTTTAATTAAAAACGAATTAGACTTTTTTTCAAATAAAGAAATGACTCCATCTTCTCTTAAAATAGCCAAACAACAACTTATTGGACAATTAGCAATCCAATATGAAAGTAATCAAAATGAAGTTATATCTATGGGAAAATCAATTCTTAATTTTGATAGGATTGATTCTCTTAAAACCACAAATGAAGAAATTGAAAAAATAACCTCTAAACAAATTTTAGAGGTTGCTCAATTAATATTTCAAAAAGATAATTATTCACAATTAAAATATATATAATATGAAAAAGATTTCACTAATGTCTATATTATTAAGCTTGGTAGCAAGTTTAATATTTGCAAACCCTGCTCCAAAACCTGATGAAGGTATGTGGTTACCAATGTTCTTTAAGAACTTAAATTATGCCACAATGCAGAAAATGGGATTAAAACTAACTGCAGAGGAGCTTTATGCTATTAATAATTCAAGTTTGAAAGATGCAATTGTTCAATTTGGAAATGGTTGTACTGGCGAAATAATGTCAGATAAAGGATTGCTATTTACTAATCACCATTGCGGATATGAAGCAATTGCAGGACAATCAACTGTTGAGCATGATTATCTTAATAATGGATTTTGGGCAAAGAATTTAAGTGAAGAAATACCAATCCCTGATATGACAGTATCTTTCCTTTTGAGAATGGAAGATGTAACTAAGGAAATATTGGGAGAATATGCTAATAAGTTAGATTTATCTTCAGTAAAAGATACAATATTATTAAGAATTAAATTGCTTGAAGAAAAGACTTCAGAAGAAGGAAAATACAGAGTAGAAATTAAACCTTTCTTTGAAGGATTAGAATATTATATGTTCGTTTACGAAGTTTATACAGATATCCGTTTGGTTGGAACTCCTCCATCTTCAATAGGAAAATTTGGTGGAGATACTGACAATTGGATGTGGCCACGTCATACAGGAGACTTTTCTATTTTTAGAGTATATGCAAACTCAGATAACAGACCAGCAGAATTTTCAAAAGACAATGTCCCTTACAAGCCAAAACATTTTTTGCCTGTAAGTTTAAAAGGTGTAAAACAAAATGATTTTACAATGATTTGGGGATTTCCAGGTTCAACAGAAAGATATATGACTTCAGGAGAAGTTTCAAATACTATTAATGTAACAGACCCTTCAATTGTTAAGGCAGGAGAATATATGCTTCCAACAATGAAGAAGATGATGGAAAAGGATAATAGAATTAACTTAATTTATGCTTCTGATTACGCTGGTTATATGAATCTTTGGAAGAATAAAAAAGGAGAATTAAGAGGCTTAAAGAATCTTAATGTTTATGAAAAGAAGAAAGAAATTGAAGATAGACTTTCAAAATGGATTTCTGAAGATAAGACAAGAATTGAAAAGTATGGAGATGTTATTAAAGATTTGAATAATGCAAATAAAGTTATCGGTAATGCTCCTTCAACTCAAAATGAATGGTATGTTAATCTTGGACTTGTTGTAAATAAAAGAGCATTACTTGCTTTCCAAACAACATATTCATTATTATCATTAGATAAAAAAGATTCAAACTTTCCAAAAGTTATTCAAAGAGTAAAAACTCGTGGAGAGGAACATTTTAAAACTTATGATCAAGAAACAGAAAAAGAACTATTCAGATCATTTGTAAATATGTTCTCTTCTTTAGATAAAAATAGCTATATCAGCAAAACTATTGAGAAAAAATATAAAGGAAGTGTTGATGCTTTTGTTGATGATGCTTTTAAAAAGTCAATTTTTGCAAACAAAGAAAACTTCAATAAATTTATCAATAAACCAAATACTAAGAAGTTAGAAAAGGATTTAATAGCTCAATCTGCTCTTAATGCATATATGTATGTTGCTGGAGAAGATAAGGATTTAGATGATGCTGTTACAAATCTTTCTCAAGCAAGAAAACGTTTTGTTGCAGCTCTTAGAGAAATGGATCCTACATTAGTACAATATCCTGATGCAAACTTTACAATGCGTATGACTTATGGACAAGTTTTGGATTATTATCCTGCAGATGGTATTCATTATAATTACGTAACAACCCTTGAAGGTGTTATGGAAAAAGAAGACCCTACATCAAGTGAATTTGAAGTTCCAGCTAAACTTAAAGAACTTTACTTAAATAAAGACTATGGCCAATATGCTGATGAAAATGGAAAGATAATAACTTGTTTCCTTTCAAACAATGATATTACAGGAGGTAATTCTGGCTCACCAATTCTTAATGCAGAAGGTCATCTAATTGGATTGGCTTTTGATGGAAACTGGGAAGCTATGAGTGGAGATATTGCTTTTGAACCAAAGCTTCAAAGAACAATTAACGTTGACGCTCGTTATGTTCTTTTTATAATTGATAAATTTGCTGGAGCTCAAAATTTAATAGACGAATTAACTATAATCAAATAAAAAAACAACAACACAAATGGAATTAAAAACAAACAAAGACAAAATTAGTTATATAATCGGTGAAGACATTGGAGCAAGTCTTTTTAGAGAAGGTTATGATTTGGAAATTGAGGTAATGATTGAAGCTCTACGCAAAGCTGCTAATGGAGAAGTACAAAACCTATTATCTGAGGAAGAAAAGAACTCAATAATGGCTGTTTGGCAACAAGAAATGCAAATAAAGAAACAAGCTCAAATGCAACAAGAAGGTCTTAAAGCAAGAGAAGAAGGAAAATTGTTTTTGACAGCTAAACGCAACCAAGAAGGAGTTAAAGAAACTGCAAGTGGTCTTCAATATAAAGTTGTTCTAGAAGGAAATGGTGCAAGACCTAAATCAACAGATACAGTAAATGTACATTATCATGGTACTCTTATTAATGGTAGCGTGTTTGATTCTTCAGTTCAAAGAGGAGAACCAATTTCTTTCCCATTAAATCAAGTTATTCAAGGTTGGACAGAAGGTTTACAACTAATGACAGTTGGTTCAAAATACACATTCTTCATTCCTGCTGATTTAGCTTATGGAGATTCTCCTGTTGGAACAATTCCTGCAGGCAGCACATTAGTTTTTGATGTAGAATTACTTGGTATTAACTAATTTGAATTGGAATTTTTTATATACCATATTGATAAAGCAAAAGAATGTTTTGGAATAGATTTATCGTTAACTCATCCAAAACAAATATCAAAATGGGCTAAACAATTCCTAATTGATATCATTAAACAAAAAGGCTTGGTCTTCAATACTGCAATACAATGCACCATTGAAGGCAAGCCTTTTTTCGTTTTTAATCCTAATCTTCATTTCTCAATTTCACATACCAAAGAATATATAGCCATTGCTATTTCCGATAAACAAATTGGTATTGACATTGAACAAGAAAGAAAATACAAGAAAGAATTAGTTGAGAGGTTTTTTCATCCTAAAGAAGCAGAGTATTTAAACTTTTTCTCAAACACAAATCAGCAAAATCAAGCCTTTACAAAAATTTGGACTCTAAAAGAAAGTTATGTGAAATGCACAGGAGAAGGAATTGCAAATAACTTTAAATCTTTTTATATTAGTTTTTTGAAAAATGAGCCTCAAATTCACAATAATGAAACTCCAGTTCAAATACAATCCCTTTTTGATAAAGTAAATCAACTCTATATCTCAATTTCTGAGTCTTCTTCTCCAATAAATTAAAATATAGAATCTTCTTATAATTTTCTTTTATAAGAATAATCCCATTTAATTAAGTTATGAAACTCACTAAATAAGCTTCTAAACAAATTAGACTTTGTTTAAATCTGATATAATGCCATTATAATGTTGGTTTAATGGCATTATATGGGAAGTATAATGGCATTATATGATTGGTTTAATGGCATTATATGGAGAATATAATGGCATTATTCCAGATTTATTCCTTTTTAAAATTTTTCTAATCGTCGATTCTGTAGATATAACTATTGTTTGGATAGAAAAACAAGGCGTTTAATTGCTTATATGTCTAATGTTCCAACTCTCAAGTAAAGTAATTAAAAGTCAAGATAAATTATTCAAATACCTTTACTATATCATATCTGACTTTATTGCCAATGGAAATGCTTTCAAATAAAATAGGTTTTGAAAGTTGCAGCTTTAGTGGGGATATTTTAAACAATTTATCTATTTCTTGCATTAATAGAGAAACGTTTTCCATTGTATGAATTTTAGCAATGGTTATATGAGGAATAAATTCTTTATTACTTAAAGAAAGATTGAGCTTTAAATACTCATTATGTATGGATTTATATAGTTCTTTTAATAAAGTGTTTTCCTTAATGCTTAAAGTAACTGTTAAGTGTTTTCCATTGTTTGGGAAATAGTAAATCTTGTCAATTTCAACTTCAATTGGTTGGCTTTGTTCAAGAATTTCCTTTGTGGAAGATATAATGTTATTTATTTGTTTGAAGGTACTTTCGCCAATAAATTGAAGTGTGAGGTGATAATTCTCTTTTGGAATTAAACTTATATTTTCTTTCGAAAAATGTTTGTAAAGTTTATCAATGGAAGAAAGAATTTCACTACTTAAAACAACATTATATGCTAAAAATATTCTCTTGTTTGACATCACATTCCCTAAGTAATATTCAATATCATCAATAAATTGTTTTATGGCAATTCCTGTTTCAGATTTTTTAGCAGGTGTTTTCTTTGCTTTAATTGGAGAAATGGAAGGATTTCCAAATATATCGAACATTTCAACAGGCATTACATCTTGCTTGAAATGTTCTTTGGTTGTAGATGTTGGATGAATATTTCTAACAAGTTGTATATTTTGAACTTTTTTTATTTTTTCAGTGAAATCAGATGCGTATATATTATTGTCTCTTCCAATTATTACATATATATAATCGTATTTAATATGAGTTTTTATTAGTAATTTGTTATCGTTATTCTTGTTTGATATAAGAAAATGCTTCAAATGATGTATTTCGTTTGAGTAATGGTAGTTTTTGAAGCAATAGGATTGATTTTCTTCTTTGTTATAGCTTTCAAAGTCTTTGCATAATCGCAAATCGGTATTGAGTAATGAATTAATACTTTGAGCTAATGATAAGCCATTTAGAGTTGTGGATATTCCAATTATGGATAATTCATTAGAAGTTATTTCGGAAGAAATTGATTTTAATTCTTTGCTCATATTATTTTAACTTTGAAGAAATACAAAAGTAGAAAAATATTTGTTAATAACAAAAACAAGGTATATATTTGCAAAATAATATTTATAAAGGTTATAATAACCAAAAGAAAACAATATTAATCATTAAAAAATTATTTGAATTATGAACAATGCATCATTCTTTTTTGAAAGACCAAAAAATGAAACTGTATTAGGTTATGCTCCAAATTCTCCAGAAAGAGAAGCATTGGAAAAAGAAGTTGAAAGACAATACAACACAAGTATTGAAATACCATTAATTATTGGTGGAAAAGAAGTAAAGACAGGTCAAATGGGAAAGGTTGTTATGCCAACTGAACATGGACATGTTCTTGCTACATATCATAAAGCTACTCCAGAAACTGTTCAAATGGCAATTGATGCCGCACTAAAAGCACATGACAAATGGTCTAATGTACATTGGATTGACCGTTGTTCAATAATGATGAAAGTTGCTGAACTTATTTCTAAGAAATATCGTTTTTTAATAAATGCAGCAACAATGCTAGGACAATCAAAGAATTCTTATCAAGCAGAAATAGACTCTGCATGTGAAGCAATAGATTTCTTACGTTTCAATGCTCATTTTGCATCTTTAATATATTCTCAACAACCAATGAGTGACAATACTGCAATAAATCGTTTGGAGTATCGCCCTCTTGAAGGTTTTGTTTATACCATTTCTCCTTTCAATTTTACTGCAATTGCTTGTAATTTGAATATTGCACCAGTTCTAATGGGTAATGTTACAGTTTGGAAACCTGCAACAACAGCAATTCTTTCTAACTACTATTTAATGAAAATATTCAGTGAAGCAGGAGTTCCAGATGGAGTAATTAACTTTGTTCCTGGTAGTGGTTCTGTTATTTCTGATACTTGCTTTGCTTCAAAACATTTGGCAGGAATTCACTTTACAGGTTCAACTCACACATTCAATAATTTCTGGAAACAAATAGGACAAAACATAGATTCTTATAATACTTATCCAAAAATTGTTGGAGAAACAGGAGGAAAAGACTTTATTTTTGCTCACAAATCTGCTTCACCAAAAGAATTGGCAGTTGCAATTGTTAGAGGAGCATTTGAATATCAGGGACAAAAATGTTCAGCAGCTTCAAGAGGATATATTCCACAAGAATTATGGGATAAAACTTACGAATATATTAAGGAAATGGCTGGACAAATCAAACAAGGCTGCATAAGAGAATTCTCTAATTATGTAAATGCTGTTATTGATGAAAAGTCATTTGATACTATAATGAAATATGTTGATAGAGCAAAGGTTTCTCCTGAAGCAAAAATAGTTCTTGGAGGAAATGGTGATAAATCTAAAGGTTATTTTATTGAACCAACAATAATTCTTACAACTAATCCAAAATACGAAACAATGGAAATAGAACTATTTGGTCCAGTTTTCACTATTTATTTGTATGATGGAGAAAAATATGAAGAAAACTTAGAATTGTGTAATACAACATCACCATTTGCACTTACTGGTTCAATATTCTCTAATTGTCGTTATGCAACCGAAACTGCAATGAACGCATTAAGATATTCAGCAGGAAATTTCTATATCAATGATAAACCAACAGGAGCAGTTGTAGGAAATCAACCATTTGGTGGAGCAAGAGCTTCTGGAACAAATGACAAAGCAGGTTCAGAACTTAATCTTTATCGTTGGGTAAGTCCAAGATGTATTAAAGAAACATTAATTCCACCAACAGATTTTCGTTATCCGTTTATGGGTTAATTATTAAATATTAAATATTATTATAGGGTGCTTTTCTAAAAAGGCACCCTATTTTTTTTATGTAAAAGGTTTTGTCTATTATTGATTTTTATGCCTTTTTATATTCTCTTTATTGTATTTATTTTCTCTTTAACTCAGCTATATTTCTTAGGTTAATATTTGCATTTGGAATTGAAATTCATTATATTTGCATATCATTAATTTAATACCAAATTGTTATGAAAAAGAAATATTTTTTTGTTTTGAGTTTAGTATTAATACTTACTCAAATAGTATTTTCTCAAGATATGAATAAGAAAATAAAAGGAAATAATCCTGCAAAAAATATTATTCAACTAATGGCAGTTGATAGTATAACTTATTATTTGCCTTATAATGATCCTATTTATTATGAATATGACCAAAGAGGTAATGTTACCCTTCAAGAATTAACTGGATATATGAAATATGAGAATATTTATAATCAAGATAGTTTATTGCTTACTGGTCGTTTTTTCCTTTGGGACTATGATTCTAATTTTTTTAGATTACACGAAATTGAAGAATATTCTTACAATGAGAATAATTTACTTTCTCAGTATATTATGAATATTAATTTTGAAAATGTTTGGATGCCAAATAGGAAAATTAATTATACATATGATAATAATGGTAAGTTAACTCTTGAAACTAATTCTTATTATGACACAGATTCTTCTGCTTGGTTTCTATCAAGTAGAACTGAATATTTTTATAATGCAAATGATTTAGTAACTCAAAGCAATACTTATTCAATAGACTTTGATGGAACTTCTACTTTAGAATCACAATTAGTAAATAATTATAATCAAAATAATGATTTAACATTTTCTCAATTTGAAAGTTATTACGATGAAACTCTTAACTATGGTACAAGATCTACTTTGACTTATGATAACAATGATTTATTGATTTTGGAAGTAATGGAGACTTATAGTGTTTATAGCGGTTCTGTTTGGAAATTCTCTAATAAGCAAGAGTATTTTTATAATGCAAACAATAAGTTAGAGTCTGTTAAGTATTATATGTATAATAATGATTGGAATTTACATAATTTAGATTCTTTATTTTACGATAACTATTTTAATCAAGTTCATATTAAATCATTTAGAAATATTAATCAAGAATGGTTATGTCATCAAAGAATTCAAAAAATCTTAGATTATAATTATACTCAAGATCAATTATTAAATCCAAAATCTTCTCCAATGTATCCTGATGAACGTTATTTTGATAATTCAACTCACATGTTAAGATATTTGGTTGAAGCAAGTAATTCAAGCCCAGCAAATGAATCTACTTGGAGAATAGACACAAATAGATTTCATTATTCTTTAAAAAATATAGAACTTTCATTGCCTGATAACTTTGTTTATGATGGATTTGAGTTTGCCTTATATCCTAATCCTTCAAATCAAGATTCATATATTATTCTAAATGGTGAAGATAATCAAGTTCAAATTAGTGTTTATGATATGAATTCAAAATTAATTATGCGTTTAGTTGAAAAGTCTATAAGTGGGAGAGTGGAAGCTAATATTGATGTTTCAAAGTTAAGTAAGGGTGTTTATATGATTAATTTTAAAGATGGAAAATACTCTCAAACAAAGAAATTGATTGTAAATTAAGATAAAAACTATCTTTTCCCTTATTATAATTGAATAAAACGAAGTTTAAATTTGCTATGGTACGACCATAACACGATTATGGTCGTACCATACTATCATTATGGTCGTACCATAACATAAGTATGGTGGCACGATACTCGAGTAAGGTGGCATCTTATAGAATTTTTACTTGATTTTAATAAGAAGAAATCAAGAAAGAATTTCTTTTAATAAGTTTTTAGAATTTAATGATAAGGATATTTTTCCTCTAATTTAGATTATGCTAATTTTTCAGCACTTATAAATCTAAATTTGCCAAATAGGTCTTTTATTATTGAAGTATTGTAATCTTTAAAAACATTTTTGGTGCTCTCAGATAAGCTTTCGTTTATCTCCATATAGAGTTTTCCCTTAAAATTTAGATTCTTTTGTGCAATTCTTTCTATTGCTTGATAAAAAATCAGAGGGTCTTCATCTTTCACAAAAAGAGCTTGATGTGGTTCGTGGTTCAAAACATTATCTCTCATTAGACTCTTTTCTTTTTCCATAACATATGGAGGATTAGATGCAATTATATCAAAGTTATAATTAGAGAAATTATCATTTAAAAGGTCTTTCTTTTCAATATTGATATCCAAATTAAGCGATTTTGCATTTTCTTTAGTTTGATTAATTGCTTCGTCATCAATGTCAAAAGCCCAAACCTCACTTTGAGGGATATTCTTTTTTATAGCCAAAGCAATTGCTCCGCTTCCACAACCTAAATCGGCAATTTTTAAGTCTTTTCTTCCTTTATTCTCCTTAATAATCATATCAACCAATTCTTCTGTTTCAGGACGAGGAATTAAAACTTTATGATTTAAGTTTAGTTTAATATTATAGAAATCTGTATATCCCATAATATATTGAAGAGGTTTTTCTTTTTTAAGGTCTTTAATAGCAAAATTCATTTTAAGGAGTTCGGATTCAAGAACAGCTTGTTGTGTATTGGCTAAGATTGATGTTTTTGGAATATTACAAAAATGAGTAATAAGATTATAGGTCATTTGTTTTATCTCATTTTCTAAGTAAATTCCTTCAAGTTCCTGCAAAGCAAATTTTAATATGTCTTCAATTCTGTTTGATGCTATCCTCATTATTTTGTTTTTTGCAAAATTACTATATTTATCCCAATCGAGGAATTTTAATATTATTGGATTAAGTAGTATATTTGCTTTTTATTTTACGATAGATATGAATGATGAGTTATTAATGCATAGGTGTTTGCAGTTGGCTTCATTGGGTGGGGGTTATGTTAGTCCAAATCCTATGGTTGGAGCAGTGGTGGTATATGATAATAAAATAATTGGAGAAGGATATCATAAGGTTTATGGACAGGCACATGCAGAACCTAATGCAATAAATGCTGTTGAAGATAAAACTTTACTTAAAAACTCCACTCTATATGTTAGCCTTGAGCCATGTTGTCATTGGGGAAAAACTCCTCCTTGTGCTGACTTTATTGTTAAAAGTGGAATAAGAAAAGTTGTTATTTGTAATTCAGATCCAAATCCTAAGGTTTCAGGTGGTGGCGTAAAGATTCTAAAAGATGCAGGAATTGAAGTTGTAAGTGGAGTTTTGGAGAAGGAGGGAAGAGAACTAAATAAAAGATTTTTCTCTCGTCATGAAAAAAATCGTCCTTATATTATTTTGAAATGGGCTCAAACTTTGGATGGGTTTATGGATATTGAAAGAAAAAATGAAAGTAAGGAGGATTATTGGATAACAAATGATGCTTTAAAGGTTTGGGTTCATAGACAAAGGGCAATTGAGGATTGTATATTGGTAGGAAAGAATACTATTATTAATGATAACCCACATTTGAATATTCGTTACTACAATGGACCTAATCCAATACGAATGACAATAGACAAAGATTTAACTATTCCTATTAATAGATTTTTCTTTGATAATTCTCGAAAGACAGTTGTTTTTAATTCAAAGAAAGATTATATTGAAGGAGAGACAACTTATGTTAAATTAGATTTTTCAAAGAATGTTTTGACTCAAATTATACATTATATATATATTGATATAAAAACATCTTCTCTTATTGTTGAAGGAGGCAAATTTACTTTGGAGAGTTTTATTAAAGAAAACTTATGGGATGAGGCAACTGTTTTGGTTGGTAATAAACATTTCTATAAAGGTTTGCTGTCTCCAAAGGAACTTATAAAGAATAAGATTTCTAATAAAATATATTTTGGTTCAGACTGGATTGAACAATATTATAACTTATAGAAAATATGTTTGATGATACTTATTTAACGATTGAGAATAGAGCAGAAGAAGTATATAAGGAGAAAGGGAGTAAATTTATTTCTTTAGCTTTTCCTGTTACAACTCAAGAAGAAATAAAAGAAATTGTTAAGGATATAAAGAAAGAGTATTTTGATGCTCGTCATCATTGTTATGCTTATATATTGGGATATAACAAGTCAGTTTTTAGATTAAATGATGATGGAGAGCCTTCTTCAACTGCAGGAAAACCAATTTACGGACAATTGCAGTCAAAAAATTTAACAAATATATTGGTTGTTGTTGTTAGATATTTTGGTGGAACAAAACTTGGAGTAAGTGGATTGATTCAAGCATATAAACAAGCTACAATTGATGTGTTGGATAATTCAAAAATAATTGAAAAAACAGTTGATGAAATTTATAGTGTGTGTTTTGAGTATTCTCTAATGAATGATGTTATGAAAATTATGAAAGAATATGATCTTCATCAACAGAATCATAAGTTTGAGAATGATTGTTATATGGAATTTAGGATAAGGAAAAGAGATTCTCAAAAGGTAATTGATAGTTTGAAATTTATTGATAATATTTCTGTCAAATTTATAAACGAAATTTGATTTTTTTAAATTAATTTTCAGGTATGGTAAGGGTTGATTTGAACTATTTGTTGAAATATATAGAATTACTTGTTGAAAAGTTGTTGAAAAAAAGAAGAAAAAATACGATAAATATTTTTTATTTCAAAAAATTATTCTTATTTTCCGCCACAAATTGGAAAATATTTTCTATCGTTTGATAACTCATTAGTGATGTAGGCTTTTTGATTGTTGTCCTTTTTTTGGACTATTTTATTGAAAAACCTATATGTAAAAAATCTGAATCAAACAAGAAAATAAAAATATTTATTTACACACTTTAATTTATAATTTTGAAAAACGAAACCTGAATGGTTCTTATCATGTAGGTATTTATTATATTTTAAACTAATTTTGATATGCAAAAAGGACACGAAGACGTATGGAATAATTGTTTACAAGTTATTAAAGATAATCTTGGAAATGAATTTCTCTACAAAACTTGGTTTGAGCCGATACGTCCACTTAAACTTGAGGAAAATGTTTTAACTATTCAAGTCCCAAGTCAATATTTTTGTGAGTTCTTAGAAGAGCACTATGTACATTTACTAAAGAAAACTATTAAAAGAGAAATTGGGAAAAATGCAATGCTTCAATATAGTATTGTTTTAGATTCTCAAACACCTTATTCTTCAATCCAGCCTTCAGAAGATAAATATGCTAAATATAATGCACCAGTAAGTGTTCCATTAAACATTAATTCTACTCCATCAAAAGATTTTCCAAATCCTTTTATACTTCCTGGCTTAAAGAAAATTAAAATCAATTCTCAACTTAATGAATCATTATCTTTTGATAATTTTGTTGAAGGAGAATGTAATCGTTTGGCAAGAAGTGCTGGCTATGCTGTAGCTCAAAATCCGGGGAAAACTTCTTTTAATCCTTTCTTTATTTATTCTGGTGTAGGTTTAGGAAAAACTCATCTTGCACATGCAATAGGATTAGAAACTAAAAAGAATTTCCCAGATAAAACTGTTTTATATGTTTCTGCAGAACAATTTGTTCATCAATACACTGATTCATGTAAAAATAATACTAGAAATGATTTCTTGCAATTCTATCAAATGATAGACTTATTAATTATAGACGATATACAGTTCTTTGCCAAGAAAACTGGAACTCAAGATGTGTTCTTTCATGTTTTTAACTCCCTTCATTCATCAGGCAAGCAATTAATAATAACTTCCGACAAAACTCCAGCTGATTTATGTGATTTTGAACAAAGAGTAATTTCACGT
>ENA-UOOE01002500-UOOE01002500.1-fermentation-metagenome-genome-assembly--contig:-NODE-2500-length-13008-cov-3.834942_pt1 | contig 13008 bp, 15 predicted proteins | sample MGYA00245776_ERZ724021 | MGnify/ENA primary metagenome ERZ724021 (study PRJEB28704, sample SAMN03018321) | fermentation metagenome | biome: anthropogenic terrestrial biome; feature: soil; material...
AGCCCGGCGAAATTCTTGTTATAAACGATGAAATAAAAAGTTACAAAATGCCATCCCATCTGGCCTCCAGCTCTATATATCCAAATCTAACTAATTTATCCGTGTAGAAAGCTTTCTCCGGAAGAACCCCAGCCATCTTTCGGACAGCTCCGGAAGCATCTTCCATCTCCTCATGCAGGTACATAAAGCCTCCGCACTCTGCCAGGCATGGAATTCCGTCATTTATAGCTGCCTTTATGGATGTAAGCATAGATACATTTGCCTCAAGCTCTGCCGTATAAAGCTCCGGGTACCCCCCGCCCAGAATCAGGCCGTGGATATTTTCCGGCAAAACCGCATCGTGCAGAGGACTGAATGAAATCAGTTCACAGCCTGCCCGCGCCAGATATTCCAGGTTATCTTTATAATAAAAGCAAAAGGCCTCATCTCTTGCAATTCCGATTCTGACATTTTCTTCCTCTAATAAGGAATTCTTGTTGTTATTCTCATCCTTTTCAAGGCTTTGAAGGGGCCTATGTCTCCTGCTGGTCCCGGTTTCTATGCTTCTTTCACAGCCTGCAATAGAAAGCAGAGTGTCCAGCTCCACTGTCTCACTCAAAATTTTTCCAGCCTGTTCCATCTGTTCTTGTATACTGCTAATCTCCTGAGGGATCACCAGTCCCAGATGCCTGCTCTTCAGCCCAAAGGCAGGATTTTCGGGAACATGGCCAATCACAGGCACAGCAGAGCCCGTCTTTTTTAGTCCTTTTTGAATCATATCCTTCATTCTGGGATAAAGCACGGAGGATACCCGGTTCAGGATAATTCCACATATATGACTATCTTCCCGAAATTCCATGATACCACGTATAATCGGCAAAATGGACAGAGCCATTCCCTTACAGCTGACAACCAGGATTACCGGTGTTTTTAATGTGCGGGCCACATCGTAAGAGCTGGCTTTTTCAGAATCAAGAGATATACCATCATAGTATCCCATGACGCCCTCGATAACCGTAATGTCTGCCCTTTCTGCATGTCTGTGAAACAAGTCCTGCAGTATTTTCTTTTTACTAAAATACAAGTCCAGATTTTCCGACTCAATACCCAGAACCTCTCGATGAAACATGGGATCAATATAATCCGGCCCGCATTTGCAGGCCGCGACACGCAGGCCGCGCTGACCAAACGCAGCCATTAAACCACAGGATATCACTGTCTTTCCGCTTCCACTGGATACGGCAGCTATCATAAAACTTGGGTTTCGCATTGCTTCCTCCTACTTTATCCCGTCTGAAATAATATAAACCGGATTTTGTCCGGTCATCATGTGATATCTTCCCAACTCCCGGGATTTCGACGTCATAATCTGAACAATCTCCGGCTCTCTCAGTACTTTTTCCTCTATGGCTTCCATAACCTCTCTTACAGTTTCAAGGGATATGGCATTCAGCACAACTCTAACCTGAGGATTTTTCTTCCGGACCGCCTTCAGAATCTCTTTCAAATTACCGGAGCTTCCTCCAATAAATACATGGGTGGGCACTTCCAGCGGCAGAAAAGCTTCAGGTGCCGTCCCCTCAATAATTTCCACATTGTCACAGCAAAATTTCCGGCAGTTCTGCCTTATCAATTCAGTTCCCGCTGGATTCTTTTCGATTGCGTACACCTTGATACTTCCCGACTGCAGAGCCGCTTCTATGCTGACAGAACCCGTCCCCGCTCCCACATCATAGACAACCGCAGTATTCTTCAATACAAGCTTGGATAGGCTGACACTTCTTACTTCTGATTTCGTCATAGGTACCTGTCCACGAATAAATTCCTCATCTTCAATATGCCGGCAGACTCTTTTCTCCGGATGAGAATTTTGCACATAGGCCGCAGCCAAACCTTCAAAATCCTCCGGGCGAACTTGCGCTCCGGTTTTATGCAAGATTTCTTCCTTCTCATAGGAAAGATATTTTCCAATGTAAAATTTCACATCTTCCATGCCATAATAATGTATCTTATCACAGATTTCTCTGGCACAATCCAATCCTCCGAACAGCAGAAATGTCTTTTTACTTCTTGCAATCTCATAAATAAAATTTTGTTTTCTCCCGTGAATACTGACAAGCTCTGCATCTTCCCAGGATATTCCCAGCTTCGCTGCCAGGTATATCACGGAAGAAATGCCCGGCACAGTACATACACAGTAATCGAAAAGTTCTTCCTTGATTTTCTTTGCGCCGCTATAAAAACCCGGATCACCGGAAAGTGCAACTGCCACATTCTGATATTCTGGATGATCCTTTATCAGTCCGTAAATTTCTTCCGGTTTATAGGAAACGAATATAGGCTTTTTATAAGCCTGTAGTGCCTGTACCATTCTTTCAGCCCCAATGATGCAGTCACAACTCTCAAAAACTTCTCTTGCCTCCTGTGTCATGAGCCTTTCGTTTCCCATCCCGATCCCTGTCAGATATATCATCCGCTTTTCTTTACACATATTGATATCCTCTCGGTGTCACCATTTTACCGCCTATCTGCCTTGTTTCTTCATTACCGATAAATACAGTAGTGAACATGTCCGTTTCTGTATCTTTTAATTCTTCTAAGGTCAGTACCCTGTGTGTTTCTCCGTCCCTGCCAATATTGCGGACAATGCCGCAGACCGTATCCGGGCTTTTATATTCTAGTACATACTCACATGCCCTTTTTAAATAATCTCTGCGTTTTTTACTGGATGGATTATACAGACATATGACAAAATCGGCCATGGCAGCCGCCTTCAGCCTTTTTTCAATCTGGGCCCAAGGTGTCAGCAGATCACTTAAACTTATAACTGCAAAATCATGCATAAGAGGTGCCCCCAGCACCGCCGCCCCTCCTGTGGCGGAGGTAATGCCCGGCACCACTTCAATCATCACACCCGGATATTCTTCTCCCAGCTCATACATTAGGCCTGCCATGCCGTATACCCCTGCATCGCCGCTGCAGACCATCGCTACAGCTTTTCCCGCAGCGGCCTCCTCAAGAGCCATCCGGCAGCGTTTTACTTCCTGAGTCATGTTCGTTGTCAGATACAGCTTTTCCGGATATTGGGATTTAATTAAATCCACGTAAACTGTATACCCCACAATGACCTGGCATTTCTCCAGCACTTTTGCCGCCTCTAGTGTCATTTGCCTGTCAGCGCCCGGTCCCAGGCCTATGACATACACCTTACTCATTGTCCTTCACTCCTCTGCTGGCCCTGCGGTATTCAGTGGTAAAGTCAGGATTATACAGCTCAGATCTCTGATATTCACTATCCAGAACTCTTCCCACAATAATCAATGCAGTTTTTGTGATCTTCTCCTTTTCTGCCGTTGTTGCCAGGCTGTCAATTGTGCACCGGCACACCTTTTCCTCCGGCCATGTTGCCTTGTATACAATCGCCGCCGGGGTATCCCCCGGATACCCTCCTGCAGTCAGTTCCTCCGCTAATTCTGCAAGCATCCCTGTACTCAGAAAAATTACCATGGTTGCCCTGTGAGCAGCAAAACTTTGAATAGATTCTCTCTTGGGCACTGGTGTGCGGCCGGCCATTCTGGTGATTACAACAGACTGGGAGATTCCCGGAAGGGTATATTCCGTTTCCAGTGCCGATGCAGCCCCGCAAAATGAACTGACACCAGGGCAAATCTCATAGGGAATACCTTCCTGCTCCAGCGCATCCATCTGCTCCTGAATTGCACCATACAGACACGGGTCTCCAGTATGTAGACGAACCACTTCTTTCCTCTCCCGCTCTCCTGCAACCATCACATATATAATTTCCTCCAACGTCATCAGAGCACTGTTATATACAACACAATCTTCCTTCTTTACATCCAGCAGCTTAGGATTCACAAGTGAACCCGCGTAAATAATAATATCCGCTTCCCGCAAATAATTCTGTCCCCGCACAGTGATCAAATCCCAGGCGCCCGGCCCCGCTCCAACAAATACAATCATAATTCTTTCCTTTCTGCCCATACTGCTTAGTGAGGTCCTTTCGAACTTAGCGGCATGGTTGTTTCCCTGCCTATACTACTTGACAAGGTCTTTTCGAGTCTAGTAGTAAGGTACAACCTGCCGGCTTAGTGAGGTCCTTTCGAACTTAGCGGCATGGTTGTTTCCCTAATTATAATTAAAGAATAGTAGCTTGCTTCATCTGGTATTTCTTCTGCATTGCAGTAAACTTTTTCTCCGGGAAGCCCACAATTTTCTACGGCCTTAACCTCCAGTGATTTTTCTGCCACTGCCTGTTTCACATATGGCATCTTCTTCCCTGCTTTCATCAGAATCTTCGTTCCCGGCAAAGCGAAGCTCTCCTCAACACCATAGGATGCCGGGATAATATGCAATTCCTCCCGGTTTTCCGCTAGTCCTATATCCAGTCTCGCCGCTGCGGCACAAAAGGAAGGGATTCCGGGAATCAGTCCGGTGCTGCACTCTTTTTCCTTCAACCGCTTATGCACGTAAAGACAGGTGGAATAAATACTGGGATCCCCCAGCGTGATGCAGGCAATGCTTTTGCCTTCCCGCAAAACCTCTTCTGTCATATCTGCACATAAATCATGAATTCTTTTTAATTGCTGTTTATCTTTTATCATCGGCATAGGGAGATAAAGCTTTGCTTTATGTACAATTTCCGGAATCACCTGCAGAGCAATCTGGTAAGCCACACATTTTTCCAGATAAGAAGGATCAGCGCTTACCGTCCCCTCTTCTTCATATATAACTTCTTTTAAACCGGAATCCGAAACGGCCAGTGCAAGTACGTCACATTCACGGATGGTATTCCCTGCCTTTAATGTCATAAGCTCAGGGTCCCCCGGTCCCACCCCTATTCCGTAAAATACTCCCTGTTTCATAGTTTTTCCTTTCCAATCTGTTCCAATAACTTCTCTGTGTCCGATGTCTCGCACAATATACCTTCCTCTTTGGAAAACATAATAGCGCCGATTTTTAATTCACTTCCTGCCCGCTGCTTCAGATAAAAGTCTATCCGACTCACAATCGACTCCATGGCTATGTCCAAAATGCCCAGCTCTTTTAGAAATTCGATTGCCTCGGTTGTAGTGGTACAATTCATAATCCTTTCTACTTCCGCCCCGGAAGCCCCCTTCATTGCAGCATGGGAACTCAATACCTCCATCCTGCAGTCTGCCTGCCTGGAATGAGTATTCATAACTCCTGCTGCCAGCTTTATGAGCTTGCCTGCATGCCCTATAAACAAAATTCCCTTCATGCCAAGACTGACAGCAGCATCGATTGTCTCTCCGATGTAATTGCTGCACTTTACAGCCAGTGCACCATTATACCCTAACGTTTCCGTTAAAAAGTCGCTTCCGTAATTTCCTGGTACAATATAACACCAATCGTGCCCATTCTCCTTCAGAAATTTCATTTCAAGATATATAGTATCCGTCAGTGCCTTTTCACTCATGGGCTCCACTATACCGCTTGTGCCAAGAACTGAAATTCCTCCTTCAATACCCAGCCTTGGATTAAAGGTCTTGACAGCCAGCTTTTGCCCCTCTGGAATGGAGATCAGTATTTCAAGTCCTTCTTTGCAGTCAAACTGTGCTCTCTGTTCCTCAACAGCTTCTAAAATCATATGCCGGGGCACCTTGTTGATAGCCGCTGCTCCAATTTCCTGCTCCAGTCCCTTTTTTGTAACTCGTCCAACACCCTCCCCGCCGCCCAGGGAAAGGCCAGTTCCCGCCGAATGTTTCACGGTGGCATATACATACACTCCATCTGTTATATCAGGGTCATCTCCGCTGTCCTTTTGGATGGCACAGCTCACCTGACCCTGACTTTTTTCAATGTACTCCACATCCAGATATAAAGTAATTCCTTTGGGAGTGAGCAGTGAAACCTGTGTCAGAGTTTGTCCTGACAGGAGCATATAGGCAGCCGCCTTAGCAGCGGCAGCCGCACAGCTTCCTGTTGTGTACCCCAGCCGCAGCTGTTTTTGATTCTTCCATACATGGCCTCCCTGCATTTTTATCTTCTCCTTAAAGTACTGCCTCAATATGCTCGACTAATATATTTCTGATTCCCTTCATCTCTCCAAGACCTTTTACAATTGTCTTCACCTCATACCCTGCATCTTCCAGCTGAGCCTGCCATGAATCCTCGTTCCCACTCATATCATTTTTTGCATGATCCCCGGCCACCAGCATAAACGGCATCAGGGCAGCCTTTTGATTTCCCGAAATTTCCAGCTTTTGCATGACATTTTTCAAATTAGGGAAACCTTCCACTGTTCCCACAAGAACCTGACTGTATCCCAGAGAATGGAAGGTATATTCCAGAGTGGGGTAGGCGGCATTGGCATGATGATCAGTCCCGTGTCCCATAAGCACCAAAGCCTCATCTTCCTCAAGAGACACCTCTGACATCACTGCATGAATGGACTTTTTATAATCATCTACACTGGTCAGCAAAGGTTTTCCCACACTGATCTTATGAAACACACCTGCATATTCCATCAAGTCACTGAGCATTTTGTCGTTCTCTATTCCATTGATAATATGTGTGGGCTGTACAATCACCTGCTCTATTCCATCCTCTGCCATCTGCTCCACAGCTTCTTTCACGCTGTAAATGGAAATACCTTCCCTCTTTTTCAGAATGTTCATGACCATTTGGCTGGTAAAGGCTCTATAAAGTGGGTATTCAGGGAATGTATCACGTATCTGATTCTCAATAGGTGCGATACCTTTTTCCAGAGCATCCAAATGAGTTGTTCCAAAGCTTACCGCCAATATTCCTTTTTTCCCGCATCTTTTCTCCATTTTACAACGCTTTCCTTTCCTCCGGCACTCCGGAAACTGATATTTGAATATAATGTTCCAACTCCTCCATTCTCATCGGAGGCGTTAAATCCTTTTTCAGCACACCTTTGCTTTTAAGCTGTTCAAACAGTCTGAGTACGGCAGGCTCCTCCTGGTTTGTCAAATCCAGAGCTTTTTTATTGGTGCAGACAGCCACCGGATCTGCCTGCAGAAGTACCTTTCCTTCATGCATCAGCACAATCTCATCCGCCCAGGATAATGCATAATTTATATCGTGGGTCGCCATCAGAATTGTCATTCCCTCCCCCGCCAGCTTATCCACAATCTGATTCACCTTTTTTGTATGCTTTGCATCCAGTGCCGCGCCCGGCTCATCCAGTATCATCACATCCGGATGCATGACTAGGATATCTGCTATAGAAACTTGTTTTTTCTGGCCCCCGCTTAGAGCGTGGGCAGGCCTGTCACGAAAAGGTATGATTTCCAGATATTCTATAACACCTTCCACCTCGGTCCGGGCTTCGTCCGCTGCCATGCCCATATTCAGGGCACCAAATGAAATTTCCTGATAGACACTGGCAGAAAACAGCTGATTATCCGGGTCCTGAAAGACAATACCAACCTTGCTTCGCAAATCAAGCAGTCCCTTTTTAGAATAATCCACAGGCTTTCCATTGTATAAAATCGCGCCGCTGTCCGGTTTATATATGCCATTGCAGCACAGAAAGAATGTTGACTTTCCGCATCCGTTTGCACCCATAAACGCAACCTTTGAACCCTTTCGTATTTTCAGGCTGACACCGTTCAGAGCGTGTTCCCCGTCCTCCTCGTAAGAAAAATGTAAATTTTTTGCTTCTATAATAATGTCCTGCTTTGTATCAGTCATATCATCTTCCTCCACACGGTAATTCCCAGCAAAACCAACTCAAAGACCGCAATTGCCGCTATTTCTTTTCTTTTCGCAGAGTGATTTTCCTCCAGTACCCGTATCTTCCCGTCATAACACCGGGACTCCATTGCATCATAAAGGGCATTGGAACGCTTAAATGCACGAATCAATAATCCCGCTCCCATCTTGCCGAAGGAATCTACAGATGTTCTGAAATCTTTATTCCCCAATCTGGATTTCTGAGATACCATAATAGCCGATGCTGTTTCCATCAGCACAAAAATAAAACGATAAATCAAAAGCATAAGCTCCATCAATATTTCCGGGCAGTGAAGCTTCGCCAGCACGCCCAGAAAATCCGTCATAGTCGTATTCAGGGATAAGAAATAAAGACAGGATACACTCGCCATTGCTGTGCCAATCAGCTGTACTCCAAACATCATTGACTGAAAACTGCCCGTGATAAAAAAGCTGCCCACTGGAATTGCATAGGCATCCAGTGGGACTTTTGAAACATTGACAATAACAGCCAGAGTACTCAGTATAAGAAATGAAAAGGGAACTGCCAGGAGCTTGGCATACAAAGCTCCCGGTATTCGTCCCTTTTTCATAGTCAGCCACCCGTTTATCGCAAATGCAATGCCTGCAATAACCAATGACCGGCTGACGACACAGAATAGCAGAGTGATAATGGAAAATATAAACTTCTCAGCAGCATTCACATATCTAAGCCCGGAGCGATAACAAAGCTTATCAACTACAATCATACTGTTTTCCTTTCCTGAACTCTATTCTTTTACATCTTCTTTATTTTGCCATTTTTTTCGTTCCACCATGCGTCCCATAATAAAGGCTATAACGCCCACGCCAATACCTGTCTGAACACAGAACAGCAGGCTCTCCAACTCTCCCGGGAGTTCTCCGCCCAGAGCAGTCTCCAATACCGGGGTAAACCAGGGGGTGTATTCCCCATGTATCTCTTCTACCATAACACTTCCTGCATCGTCGGAACCGCCAAACTCGGCCCCTTTCCGGGCAAACACCGGTATAACCGCAATGAGAAGTGCCACAATAAGCAGCACAATAACTATTTTTTTATTTTTGCTCATCTCACTTGGCCTCCTTTAAAAATCCGATTGCCTTCAGTTCCGGCTTTGCATAAGATTCCATAGCCATGATAATAATGACTGTGAGAATTCCTTCAATCACAGCAAGAGGCAGCTGTGTCGGTGCAAATACACCGAGAAATTTTACCGCTGAAGCTCCCGCTCCGCCTGCTTCAGACGGATAGGCCATAGCGAGCTGGATACTTGTTACACAGTATGTAAATAAATCTCCCAGAAATGCCGCCAGAAATACAGAAACTTTCCGGTTTACCTTAAATTTACCGCAAAGCTTATAAATTGCAAAGGACAAAAGTGGTCCCGCAATTGCCATGGAAAATGTATTCGCTCCCAATGTAGTCAGTCCGCCGTGGGCCAGCAGAATCGCCTGGAACAGCAATACAATAATACCCAAAATACTGACCGCAGCGGGCCCAAACAGGATGGCCCCTAAGCCTGTTCCGGTCATATGAGAACAGCTTCCGGTCACAGACGGAATTTTCAGGGAGGATATTACAAAAATAAATGCCCCCGCCATGGCAATCAATGTGATACTTTTGCGGTTTGCCGCAATCTTTTTTTTCAGGGAAATAAAACCGGCAGCCAGAAATGGAACACAGATGACGCCCCACGCAATACAATATTTTGCCGGAAGATATCCCTCCATGATATGCATTGCATTAACAGCCGGTGTGACAGCAAACATAACCGCAAAAGCTATGGATGCCTTGAGTAACAACTTTTCTTTCTTTGACATGTCTCTCTCTCCTTTGTGATATTATCTTCTGAAATATTCCAGGTTACCACAAAATCCAAAGAGATTTGCGGCATAACACCCGATCATATTCCCGTAACCATTCAGATTCATTTAAAAGCGGGTATTCTGACTTAAGCCTCACCGCAGTATTCCGCCTTCCCATAAGTAATCTCACAGTGACCTAATGGAATACTACTCTTCTTATACAGCAACGGGTATTGTGCAGGATTCGCACCTGCTTCCCCTGCCCTCCGCCATAATAAATATCAATGCCGGAAAAGCCTTCTTTTAAATTGTATGCCGAACCTGAACTACCGTTCAGCCATGCAGATTTCCTTGGTTAGCAACCGTAGTTTGGTTGCTTAGCAAAGACGGTACCCCTGGGGTAAAATCGAGCTGATGGCTGAATTGTTAACTATCTATGTAATTGCAGACATGAAATCCACATTACATACTTTAATACTCAATGCCCCTTCTTGCCTTTATATTTTGGTCAAAGGGGTGCTTAATCTTCTGAATCTCTGATACATAATCAGCAACTTCTATTAATGTTTCTGAGGGATTCCTTCCGGTTAAAACAACCTCCAGTCCCTCTGGTTTTTCCTTCAAAAATTTTAATGCTTCCGGGTGAGGGATTAATCCGTAATTGTAAGCTGCCATGAATTCATCCATAACCAGCAGATCATAACTTTCCGAGGCGGCTTTCTCTATAGCCGTGTTCCAGAGCTTTCCGTATACTACCTCCGCCAGCCGTTTTTCCTCTGCACTTAGTGTGTTATAAAAGCCAAAAGACTTTTGCAGATGAAAGACTTCTATCTCAGGGATTTGGTCTAGAATATGTAATTCACCGGAAACTTCATTTTTCAAAAACCTGATAAACAAAACCTTCATGCCATACCCTGCTGCCCGGACTGCCAGACCTGTAGCTGCGGTTGTCTTACCTTTCCCATCACCACAATAAATGTGGATTAACCCACGTTTCATCCCCTCACCTCACTTTATCTTATAAATTTTATCACAATATAAATGATTATGCAATTTTTAAGTACGAAAACTACAGCTGAACTGTTACGCTAATCTAAATGATATATTTCCTGCATAACAGACCAAAATTCATCTTTTTCTTTATCTTCTAGTGGCTGCATCAACGGCTTTACTAAATCCCACCATTTTTGAGTGGCCGGATCTGAGGCCATTTTTGCCATGTCTTCCTTATAGTTTTCTCCGATATATTCATAATAAGAAAACATAAAATCTCCACGCTGATAAATGGAATAATTCTGTATGTTACACTCCTTAATCATTTCATTCACCCCCGGTAAGGGGTTGGCATGGTATTCTTTGTATTTTTCTAAACCTTCTGGTTTTATTCTAATCATCTCACCACATCGTTTCATCCTTACTGCCCTCCTTTTTTCATTCATATATTTTTTGTGCTTCATCAAAAAGTGCATGAATATTACTTGGTGGTACATCCGGCATAATTGCCTCATGACTGGGAGAAATAATCAACCCGGTCGGGAAAATGGATCTTAATTCCTTTACCTTTCTAGCAGATTTTTAGAATAGGAAGCATTCTCCTTGATAAGACGACTGCTAAAAATAGTCATAAAAACTATGATAAATACAAATATAAAAAAACTAATTACCAGCGACACAAGAAGCAGAGTTTTGTTTTTTATTCCCATCTGCCTCCTTTTGTACCTCCACATGACCAATATTCTATTACATTTCACTTGCTTACCACCTTACTCTTTGCTGCGAAATTCTGAGGGGGACATTCCTGTACATTTCTTAAAACTTACACTAAAGTAATGAGGGCTTGAATAACCGGTCTCATATGCAATCTCGTAAGTTTTTTTATCGGTTGCTCTTAAAAGTTCCTTTGCATGGCTCATTCGAACATGGGTTAGATATTCTGTAAAATTAATACCGCCTTCCTTTTTGAATAAAATGCTTAAATATCCCATGCTCACTCCTACTTTCTCAGCTGCTCCTGACAGTGTCAGCATTTCATCGGCATATTGTGCCTCTATGTAATCTACGGTTTTTTGCACAATTATTTCACTGCTGTTTTTCTGAGAACGCTGGAACTGATTTGATACTTTTTTTGAGAAGGTCAGCAGTTTACTGCTTATTTGTTCTATAGACATGCTCTGCTCCAATCCATTATATAAAGAAAAACCTTCATTCCATATATCAGGGGACACCTCCTTAAGTCCGGATAATTCTTTTAGCAGACTGGTGAGAATTTCAATAAAAATCATACGAATATTGGAACTGGAAACATTATGCATACCGTGCAGTGCCGTACCTACTGCCTGTACTGCTGCTTCTATTTCCGATGGGGACATTAATTTGATACTGTTTACAAGATTCTTCATTTCTTCAAAAGGATAAAAGAAAGTTTCTTCCACATAGTCCAGATCACGAATATCATATACCCTGTTTATTCCAAGTGTGTATTTACAATCCAGAGCTTTATTAGCCTCCCTCCACGAATGGTACAGCATAGGGAGACTATCTACTGACATTCCAAGTGCACAAGTGTTATTCATATGGAGCATGGAATAAATTGCCTTTTGGGTTACCTGTATTGTTTTATAGACAATATCATGTCCTGCTTCTTCATAATAATCTAAATTAAAAACAATCACCAGTTTATGTTCATTTTCAAATACACAGTGTCCGTCACCCATGCACCCTTGTACAACATTTTTGGCTGCAAAGGTATAAAGTTCAATATCACGCCCTTGTATTTCTGAGAAATCTAATTCTATGATTGCAACAAGATAAGACTTTCCTTTCAGTGGAAGGCCAAGGTTCTGGATGCGCTCATGTATATCGTATTCCACTGGATTTTCAGTACAGACCAACAGAGATAAAAATTTCTCCTGCAATACCGGCATGCTTTGATAAAGCTGTGTTTTCATCTCCGCTATATACTGCTTTTGCGTGGTTTCTATATTAATCCGATGGCATATCTCCTTTATCTTTTCATAAAGAGTATTTGAGCCTACAGGTTTTAGAATGTAATTTTTCACTCCAAGGTCAACTGATTGCTTAGCATATTCGAAATCCTCATGCCCAGTCAAGATGACAATCTGTATGTCTGGAAATTCCTGCCCAAGTATACCCGATAATTCCAACCCGTCCATAAAAGGCATCACAATGTCCGTTAATACCAGGTTTACTTTATTTTTTCTGCATATTTCTAATGCCCCTACCCCATCTTCAGCCTGCAGAACAGTTGTAAAACCAAGCGAACTCCAGTCAATCATCTGAGAAACCCCACGCCTAACCACTGGTTCATCATCTACAATTAATACTGTATACATTCCGTCTCCTTCTTTAGTCACACTTAATGTTTTATTGATTTAAAATGAAATAGATTTGGTAATTATTTTGGATTCTTTGTAGATATATTTACTTTACAGCTTATTAGTGCACTTTATTTCTAAATGT
>ENA-UOOE01002502-UOOE01002502.1-fermentation-metagenome-genome-assembly--contig:-NODE-2502-length-13000-cov-51.672306_pt1 | contig 13000 bp, 11 predicted proteins | sample MGYA00245776_ERZ724021 | MGnify/ENA primary metagenome ERZ724021 (study PRJEB28704, sample SAMN03018321) | fermentation metagenome | biome: anthropogenic terrestrial biome; feature: soil...
CAAGCTGTTGGCTTGGAAAGATAATGCCAGACGCATGCCTCTGTTGCTGCAGGGTGCACGGCAGGTGGGAAAGACTTACACTTTGCTGACGTTTGGCAAAAAATACTATAAGAATGTTGCCTACTTCAGCATGGAAGAATCCGGGGACATTCCCGCTGTTTTCGAACGTGATTTGAATCCTGAGCGCATCATCCGCGAGCTATCTGCATTGTCAGGCGTAAGTATTCTACCTCATGACACGCTGCTGATCTTCGACGAGATCCAAGCGAGTGAAAAAGCGCTGACTTCACTCAAATACTTCTCCGAACGCGCTCCGCAGTATCATGTCGCTGCGGCCGGAAGCTTGTTGGGCATAGCGCTGAAACGCGAGCAGTTCTCTTTCCCTGTAGGCAAAGTAGATCTGCTCCATCTTTATCCGATGGATTTCGAGGAATTCCTCTGGGCAGTTGACAAGAAAGATCTTAGTGTCTTGATCCGCGAATCCTACGATTGTTTCACGCCTTTTTCGCTTCATGAAACAGCGCTGGACTTGTATAAAACCTATCTTGTTGTCGGTGGGATGCCTCGTGTGGTACAGGAATACATCGATAAACGGGATTTCGATTTTATCGCAGCTGCCCAGCGGACACTGAATGATTCTTATGTCGCAGATATGGCGAAGTACGCTACGCCGCAGGAAACAGCGCGTATTATGGCAGCCTGGGGTTCCGTACCGGCGCAGCTCGCCAAAGAGAACCGCAAATTCCAATACCGCGTGATAAGATCCGGCGCGCGGTCTGGTGAATACCAAGTTGCTCTCGATTGGCTAAGTGCAGCTGGCATGATCTATAAGTGCGTGCGTGTGACAGAAGGGAAATATCCGCTTGCTGCCTATGCTGAAAATGAATCGTTCAAGGTATACATGGTCGATACAGGCTTGCTTTGCTCCAAGTTAGAAATCGGCGTCCACGTGGTGATGAATACGCCATTCAGCTTCGAAGGCTTCAAAGGTGCACTTACGGAAAACTACATTATGCAAGCCCTGGCGTCCAACGGCGTAACTTCATACTACTGGAGTTCGCCGGGTAAAGCGGAGGTGGACTTTGTTTTTCAAGACAAGCAAGGTAACGTGATCCCGCTGGAAGCAAAATCGGCTGAAAATGTCCGTTCCAAAAGTCTGCGCACCTTTCGGGAGATCTATCATCCGGAATATGTCTTCCGGGTATCGGCGCGAAACTTCGGTTTTGAAAACGGCATAAAAAGCGTACCGCTCTACGCCATGTTCTGCGTAAAGCCTTAAGCAACTCCTAATTTAGCGCAACTCTTAATTTCCCATGATTTACTTTTTTATTAAGCGCTCGTGTGATATGATAATTACGTAAGGGTTCTCAGGTTCTCAGCAAAAATATCTAAGAATAAAACGCCATGTATCTGCCTGCAACCGGCCAATAACTCGTCCATAACCGTGTTGCTCGGAGATACAGGGCCACCATAATCCCATAATCTTACCCGACCGCAAGGTGTTTCCGAGCGGGAAGGCGCGCATCCGGCATGTGTGGCATGTTTGTTAGATTCCTTTGCCGTTGTGCTCCCTTTTCGCGCATTCTGCGAAAAGGGAGCTTTTGCATGTTACGGAGTTGTTGGTGATCAAGGAACGCAAACCAAAATAATCTGGGAGGTTGAAATGATGGAAAACAGGATTGGAATCATCGGAATTGTCATCGAGGACCTTGAAGCCGCGGAACCAGTCAACGCCATTCTTCATGATTACGCATCCTCAATTATCGGCCGGATGGGGCTTCCGTATCGCGAGCGCGGCGTATCCGTGATCACCCTCATCGTTGACGGCAGCAACGACGAAATTAGCGCACTTACCGGCAAGCTGGGCCGCATCCCCGGCGTGTCAGTCAAATCCATGGTCACGAAAAATAACCCGCAGTAAGCGCAGAACCGCAACAAACCTGCAGCAAGCGCACTAACCAAAGAAAGAAGAAAGAGAGAGGGGACAGATTATGAACTTTCTCGAGAAATACCAGAAAGAATTTGCCGAGTATGACAAACTCAGTCACGACTTTATCGATGATGATAAGATCTGGGTACAGTTGAACAAATGGCACAACCCCAGCCCGGCGGATGTCCGTCAGGTCCTGAAAAAAGCCGAACAATGCATTCGCCTCGAACCGGAGGAAACGGCCATTCTGATCCAAAACCAGGACCCCGCCACGATTCAGGAAATGTATCAGTTGGCCCACCAACTGAAAGAAGAAGTCTACGGTGATCGCATTGTGCTGTTTGCCCCGCTCTATATCAGCGATGAGTGTGCCAACAACTGTGTCTACTGCGGTTTTCGCAGCAGCAATAAAGCGATGCACCGCAAAACCCTCTCCATGGACGAGATTGAGCAGGAGGTGCGCTGCATGATCGAAGAAGGCCAGAAGCGCACCGTGCTCGTTTATGGCGAATCGCCTGCCACCGATATTGATTTCATGTGCGACACCGTCAAGAAGGTTTACAGCGTCAAAACCGGGCATGGTGCCATCCGCCGCGCCAATATTAACTGCGCGCCATTGACCGTCTCCGAACTGACCAAGTTGAAAGAAGTCGGCATCGGCACCTTCCAAGTCTTCCAGGAAACCTATCATCATGACACCTACCGTACCGTGCATCCGCAAGGTACCATCAAAGGCCATTACCGCTGGCGCTTATATTGCATGGATCGGGCGCAGCAAGCGGGCGTCGACGACAACGGCATCGGAGTCCTGTTCGGACTGTACGACTGGCGCTTTGAAGTCATGGGCTTGCTGTACCACACCATCCATCTGGAAGAGACCTTTAATGGTGTCGGACCGCACACGATTTCATTCCCGCGCATCATGCCCGCCACTGGTACACCTTACTCCGAACGCCCCAGATACACGGTTAGCGACGCCGATTATAAGAAGCTGGTCGCGATTCTGCGCCTGTCCGTGCCTTATACCGGGCTGATTTGCACGGCTCGCGAACCGGATCACGTGCGCCGCGAAGTCATTCCGCTGGGCGTCTCCCAGATCGATGCCGGCACGCGCATCGGTGTCGGCGCTTATGCCAAGTCGAAAAGCGCCAATCAGCTGCCTGACAAGGAACAATTCACGATTGGCGACTCCCGCTCACTGGACGATGTCGTCGCAGAAATCTGTGACATGCATTGCATTCCGTCCTTTTGCACCGCCTGTTACCGTCTCGGGCGCACCGGCGAACAGTTCATGAAAGTCGCCAAATCCAGGTTCGTCCATAATTACTGCATTCCGAATGCCATCTTTACCCTTAAGGAATACTTACTGGATTATGCATCTGACGCCACCAAGCAGCACGGCACCGCGGTTTTGAACCGCCACGTCGAACAGTTTAAGGGCGATCCGGTTTATGAGACTATTCGCACAAATTTGCAGCGCCTCGAAAACGGCGAGCGCGATCTGTATCTCTAAGGAGCGGAATCGCGCCGTCGCGCTGTCGCCCGTCGCGCTGTCGCAGAAGTCGTGCAGCGGCGCTCGCGCTGAATAGCTGATAAAGGAGCACTGCAATGGAAACCCGTATCACACCCGAAACCGCGTCGGCCTTGGCTGCTACGGACGCCGCCGCGGCCTTCTCGCTACGGATGCAGGCCGCCACCCAGCCAGAGCTGGCCGACCTCATCCGCTATTATTGTGCCGAGGCCTCTGCTGCCGAACAGGTTCAACTGGCGGAGTGGGCGCGCACCTTGTGCCGCCAGCATTACGGCACCAAGATCTATTTCCGCGGGCTGATCGAGTTCTCCAGCTACTGCCGTAATAATTGCTATTACTGTGGCTTGCGCCGCGACAACACGCGCGCCAGTCGCTACCGGCTATCTGACGCCGCCATCCTGGCCTGCTGTCAGGAAGGCTACCAGATCGGCTTCCGCACCTTTGTGCTCCAAAGCGGCGAAGACCCTTATTATACGGACGCACGCCTGTGCAGCCTGGTCTCCGACATCAAAAAACGCTATCCGGACTGCGCGGTCACACTCTCGGTCGGCGAACGCCCTTACGACTCCTACCAGCGCCTCCTTGAGGCCGGTGCCGATCGCTACCTGCTGCGCCACGAAACAGCAGACGCCGCCCATTATCAGCAATTGCATCCGCCGGAACTCAGCCTGGAACAACGTCAACAATGCCTGCACCACCTAAAACAACTCGGTTATCAGGTCGGCGCGGGCTTCATGGTCGACTCACCGGGCCAGACCGATGCAACCCTGGCGCAGGACTTTATCTTTCTCAGAGAACTCCAGCCACACATGATCGGTATTGGACCCTTTATCCCGCATGGCGACACGCCCTTTGCCCGGCATCCAAGGCCGACCGCCAACCGCACGCTCATCCTGCTGTCGCTACTGCGCATCATGCTGCCAAAGGTCTTGTTGCCCGCGACCACCGCCTTGGCGACCATTGATGAGCAGGGGCGGACTAAAGGGTTTCTGGCGGGTGCCAATGTCGTCATGCCCAATCTTTCGCCAGCCAAGCACCGCTCCGCTTACGCGATCTATGATCATAAGCTGAGCACGGGCTTAGAAGCTGCCGAGCATGTACAGGAGCTGGCACGCCGTATTACCGCCCTGGGCCTGACCCCGAACTTTTCACGCGGCGATTATGTGGATTGTTGTACTGCAAAGGAGTGAAGAACATGGCCAATACCAATACCAATCTGAACGCCACCCCAACTGCCAACCGCTTTACAATCGGACTCTTTGGCAGGCGCAATACGGGCAAGTCGTCCCTGCTTAACGCCCTGACCGGACAGCCAGTGGCCGTCACTTCTGCGGTGGCAGGGACGACCACCGACCCGGTCTACAAGGCCATGGAGCTTTTACCGATTGGACCGGTCGTGTTTATTGATACCGCCGGGCTGGATGATACTGGCGATGCGCTGGGGCAGCTGCGCGTCGAGAAAACCCGCGCCATCATGCGCAAATGTCATCTGGCACTCATCGTGGCCGAAGCCGCGAGCGGCCTGGGCGCATTTGAAACGGAGCTGATCGCACAGTTGCAGGAGCGCCAGATCCCCTGCATCGGCGTCTTGAGCAAATGTGATCAAGGGATGCCGGACGCTCAGGAACGCGCTCTCATCCAGCAGCGCCTGAATAACATCCCACTGGTTTATACCAGTACCACCCGGGGTACGGGCATCGACACCTTGAAGCAACAAATAATTGCCAGCGCTGCCAGTCTGACAGCTGCTGATCAGCAAGAAGCGCCGCTCATGGCCGACTTGATTCAGGCCGGGGACCTGATCGTGCTGGTCACGCCGATTGACGCCTCCGCTCCCAAAGGACGGCTCATCCTGCCGCAACAGCAAACGATTCGCGAGATCATCGACAGTCACGCGATCGCGGTTGTCGCGCAACCACAGGCGCTACCGCAAACGCTCGCCAACCTGCGCACGCAGCCCGCCCTCGTCATTACCGATTCGCAGGCGTTTCGCTCTGTGGCGGCTGACACCCCGGAGGCTATCCCATTGACTTCATTTTCAATTCTCTATGCCAGACAAAAAGGAGATCTCGTTGAAATGGTACGCGGCGTCAAGCGGATCGAGCGGCTGGCACCCGACGCCAAAGTGCTGATCGCGGAAGGTTGTACCCATCATCGGCAGTCGGATGACATCGGTAGCATCAAGATTCCGCGCTGGATCCGCGGCATTGCCGGGGACGGGATTCAGTTTGCGTGGTCCGCCGGGATAGGTTATCCTGAGAATTTGGCAGACTATGACCTGATTGTGCATTGCGGCGGCTGCATGCTGAATTGCCGGGAGATGCAAGATCGCATTGCGCACGCACGGGCAGCCGGGGTGTCGATTACGAATTATGGCGTCTTGATTGCCTACGTGATGGGCATTCTGCCGCGGGCGCTGCAGCCTTTTCCGGAGGCCTGCCGTGCGCTGGAGTCGGGCGTCGCGCAACCTGATTAGCACCGGCGCGGCCCGGGCAGCCTGAGCAGCCCCCAGCATCACGAGTTGGCATAGCTGCTAATAATCTACTTTTTTTATATAGCGCTCCTGTGGTATGATAATAACGTATTGAACCTGGCTGATAAACAAACGGTCTGTTAGCGAAAATAGAGGAGGATTCACACAATGAAAGAGCGCGTTGAAGCAGCATTAGACAAAATTAAACCAGCCCTGCAGGCGGATGGCGGAGATGTCACTTTAGTTGATGTCAAAGACGGCGTCGTCGAGGTCAAGTTGGTGGGTGCCTGCGCCGGCTGCCCGATGTCCCGTCTAACCCTCAAAAACGGGATCGAGCGGGTTCTGAAGGAAGAAATCCCGGAAATCAAAGAAGTACGCGAAGTCAGATAATCTGCTGCGCACCTGTGTGCTCAGCTAGCCAAACTTCAAAAGAAAAAGGGGCTGCCTCCGGCAAGCCCCTTTTTAACCCAATGCTAAATAGCAAAGACATGGTTACCGATCTGCAAGACAATTTTACGGCTCCAGATAAAGCGGTTGCGTGTCTTGGACGGGTTAAAGAAATAAATCGCGCCACCGGTAGGATCCCAACCGGAAACAGCCGCTCGGGCTGCCTGGTAGGAGGTGGAGGCGGCCGCTCTGTAAAACCAGCCATTGCTGACCGACTCAAAGGCCAGGGGCTGATAAATGACGCCTGCTACAGAATTGGGGAATCCCGGTGCCCGCGTCCGATTGAGGACTACCGCGCCAACCGCCACTTTTCCGGTATAGGGCTCGGCCTGGGCTTCGGCGTGAATTAGCCGCGCCAGCATATCGACATCGCCACCAGCCAATGTGTTCGATTTTTGGGCCTGCGAAGCCGGAGGGATCGTCAGACGTTGTCCAATTCTGAGATTATTGGTGCTCAATCCATTATAGCTACGCAATTTCTCCACGGTATGGCCAAAGCGCTGGGCAATTGAATAGAGTGAGTCCCCGCGTTTGACAGTATAGGTCCAGCTGCCTCCCTGAACCGGAATAGACTCTTCCTGTCCGCTGCCATGAAGGCTGGCGGTCGAAATCCCGTCACTGCCTGCACTTACAGCCCCGACGCTCTCGGCGGCCACCGGTTGGCTGATCAGCCAGCGGAAAGAATGAATCGCGTCGGACAACGGTTCGGTGGCACCAGTCGCCACCAAAAACAATAAACTCAAGCTCAACAGCAGCTTAACATGTACCAGGGGACGTTTCATTGAGGTTTCCTCCTTCATCCCTGGACGGTAAAGGTCACATTGCTGCTGTTATTTTACCCGTATTAAGCTGACTTAATCAGTGTTTCCCATAGCCGCCATTATTTTTACATCCACAATCATGTTGATGCGCGTGGCCATGCCCCGTTTCCTCTTTGAGCTGTGGTTTGGCAGTCGTGCCATCCGGGTTGACAATAGTGATATTGCCAAGCTGGGCGGTGACCTGTGCCTTAATGGCGTTGACATATTGCTGGCGCAGTTCCGCCTGCTCCTTAAGTTCACTCGCGGTTAGCTGGCGGGTTTTGCTAAGGTGCGCCAGTTCATTAATGCGCGCAATCATTTCTTTCGTAATCGGATTATTTTCTGTCATTATACCGCTCCTTGCCGGATGTTTTTACATGCCTATTATACCATGCTTTCCGGGCCTTATGGCAGCCTGCTAGCGGCGTCCCGCCTCATTTTGAAATACGATTCCCAACAGGCCGGGGCCGGTATGAACCCCGACAGTCGCGGACATTTTGGAGATTTCGATATTTCTGGGCGAACCGGTCTCTCTCAGCCGCGCAGCCATTTCCAGCGCGTCATTTTCGCAATCCCAGTGGATCACGCCAATGTCCTGTTCCGCGAGGCCGCCACTGGTTTCGATCACCCAATCGGCCATGAACTGTAACGCCTTTTTGCGGCCGCGCACTTTATGAAAAGCAGTTATATGCCCATTATCAAGCATATGCAGGATCGGCTTAATATCGAGGACATTGCCGACGAAGGCTTCAGCGCGGGTCACGCGGCCGCCGCGCCAGAGGTATTCCAGCGTATCAACTGTGAAAACGTGATTCATCCGGGAACGCATCTTTTCGATTTCAGCTATAATCGCGGGTGCCGGTTGATTAGCAGCAGCCATCTCCGCAGCACGAATCGCGATCAGCCCACCACCCAGTGAAGCGCTCAGCGAATCAATCGCCGTAATATCAAGTCCCTCATCCTGGCGCAAGCGCTCGCCGACATTGCGGAAGAGATCGTAAGTACCGCTGAGGCCGGAAGAAAGCGTCAACGCAATGACAGTCGAACCGTCTGCAGCACAGTTGCGGAGTGTATTCTCAACCCGGCTCATCATCGGTGTCGCGGTCTTAGGCAACACCGGACCAGCCTTAAACCGGCGGTAAAATTCGTCAGTGGTCAGAGTTTCGCCGTCAAAAAACTCTTCTTCGCCGAAATAGATGATCATCGGAACAGTATATAAGTTGCCGAATTTTGCCTTGATGTGTTCCGGGAAGTCCATGGAGCTGTCAGTTACAATTTTAATCATGCGGAACCTCCTTCGAGATGGAATGAGGGATCTGTTCGCCTGCGATAATAACTTTCCCTTTAAATATTGATAAATGATGAAACTATTTCCGAGGTGTATTAGTCTAAATAAATCTAGTCGGCCATCATCAACCCATCGTCGTTCGCCCATAGGCGTCTAAAGACGTTGGCTATGTCCAGAAATTGACTTTTCTTGATAGCTCCTGCTATAATGGAAGGCGGATGTCAACGATTTTTTCTCGTCTCCTACAGATGAGCGTTTCCATCAATGTTTTAATAGCGGATTCCGGGATATTAATGCGGCGAAAAACACAGGAATCTCTGAGACAGATGTCTCTGAAGAGAGGAACGGTGATTCACTGTTGTTGGAACAGGATTTTGCGGTTGACTCCGCCACTAATCTTCCCAATATGTTCGGCCTAATCGAAACGGAAACAAAGAAAATCGCCAGCTTTGAAGGCACCGCCGTTCTTTTCGATTTGGTTGGGCTTTGTCGCGTTAATGAAGAATTGGGTATAAGCATTGGCGATCATTGTATTTTGGCAGCTGCGCGCAGCCTTGAGGACAGCTTGCCGGATTCCCATAGCCGCTGCTATCGTCTTGGTGGCGATGAGTTTATCGCGCTGCTCCCGGATATTGACCGCGCGGCAGCAGAAGTTTTTTGCCAGGAAGTTATCGCGCAGTTTTCAGAACGTTGTTCGGAAAGCGGATTGCGCTATAGTATAACTGTCCTTCCAGAACAGGCGCAAAGCCTGAGTACCTTGTTGCGCTGCGCTTTTGATTGCTTCACTTCGGATTCTGTCACTTCGGATTCTGTCGATCCGGATCAGGCGGCCCCCAAGCCGGAGCAACTACTGGAGCGTTTGCTGAATTTAACCGGAGATAGTATTATGCTGATTAGGGAAGCCCAGGAATCGGCCTTAACTGATCCTATGACAGAATTGCCAAATAACAGGGCAGTGGAGGCCGCCTTCTGCCGGTATGTCCAGCAATATGAAGCGACCGGCGATCCATTTTCAGTCCTGCTAATCGATGGCGATCACCTGAAGCGCTATAACGAAGAGCTGGGGTACGCCGAAGGTAACCGAATGATCACACGCTTAGGAAGGCTCATTAATGCGCAGATGCGCGAAGGCGACTTGGCCGGACGCTGGATGTTTGGTGATGAGTTTTTAGTACTGCTGAAGAACACACCCCGTGCTAAAGGAGCCTTGATGGCTGAAAGAATCCGCAGGGTCATCTGCAGTCATTCCAATACATGGCCAATTCCGGTCTCAGTATCAATTGGCGTGGCAGGGTGCCCGGAGAACGGCACAGACTATGCGGCTCTGATCAAAACCGCCGAAGAAGCCAATAAGACAGCCAAACGCGAAGGCAAGAACCGGGTTAAATAAAAGTTAATTCTGTGTAAAAAATAACGTTCGACCTTAACTGCAAAACACTGGATTTTTGCTAAGCTGTGCCGCTTTGCAGGACAACATTCTCATTTTATGCTATTCTATAAAAATGCAGGAAAATGCGAAAATACCGCTAATTTAATACAGCGATGGTTCGTAACGCGCTCAATAGATTTACAGCAGTCAAGCAGATGAAGAACATTGAAAGGGGGTATAAAATGACTCGTGTTTTGATTATCGAGGATGAGCCCGAGATTTCCATGGTCCTTGAGGAAGTGCTCACGGAAGAAGGTTATGAAGTCACGGCAGTATCAGACGGCATCAACGGATTGAAACATTTGAAGGACGATCCGCATCCTGGGATTGTTCTGGTTGATCTTTTTATACCCGGACTCAACGGTAAAGGTGTTATTGAGGCGATGAGGACGGACCCGGAGTTGATGGAGATTCCTGTAGTGCTAATGACCGGAGCAGTTCCGACCCTGCGGGATTTTCCGGACGACATGAATTACCAGGCTTTAATATCCAAACCATTCGATCTGCAGGAAGTCATTAGTATTGTGCATCGTCTGGCTGATTTTTCCACACCGGTGCTGGTCGCTTTGGAACACTGTGGCAGCTGCATATAAGTGGCGGAACGGTTGCATGCGAAATGTGCTGGGAGCTTTGGTGCTTTCTGGAGACAGCAAGACTAAACAACTGAAAGGGGAAGTATGATGAGCAGATTTGCCAGTTCCGGCCTAGTACCGGAAAAGTGGGAGACTATTGCACCTTTTTATGAGGCATTGCAAAAAGAGACCGTGACGCCGGATAATATGGAGGGTTGGCTAAAACAGTGGAGTGACCTACATATTGTGCTGGAAGATGCCATTTTTGCAGCCTACCGGGCAGTCAGCGAAAATACTGCCGACGCAGAAGCTGAGCAGAAGTATATGCATTTTGTCGAGGAGATTCAGCCGAAGGTGGCTACCGCCGAACAGCTGCTCGCCGAGAAAATGCTGGATATCAGCGACTCAGCCATTCCGGAAAGCAAGATGGAAGCAGTGCGCCGTCTGAAAAACTGGGCTGCACTGTATAATGAAAAGAACCTGGCGATCAATACTGAGATCGCTAAGCTCGGTAACGAGTATGACAAAACAGTTGGTGCCATGACGGTGGCCATTGACGGCAAAGAACAGACTATGCAGCAGGCAGGCGAGCACCAGTTCAATGTCGACCGGAACCACCGGGAAAAGGCGTGGCACATCGTGCAGGAAAGATGGCTAATAGACAGGGCCGTACTCGATCAACTCTTCCTCGAAATGCTGGCACTGCGGCGGGAAATTGCCGGGAATGCCGGGTTCTCTGATTTCCGCGATTATAAGTGGCGCAACCTGTCCCGCTTTACCTATACGCCGCAGGATTGCCTGGCCTTGCATGAGGCCATTGAACAAGAAGTCATTCCGGTGGTCCGGAAATACACGACCCGCAAAGCAGCCCAAATGTCCATTAAGACGCTTCGGCCATGGGATTCAAATGTGGACGCCCTCGGTCGGAAAGCGCTGCGGCCATTTGAAACGGTCGCGCAGTTGGAAGATGGTATCCAACGCATCTTTAATCGCATTGATCCGGTTTTGGGCAGTCATTTCAACCGTATGCGGGACGGGAATCTGGATCTGGAATCACGTCGGAACAAAGCTCCCGGGGCTTATTGCGGCGGGTTTCATCAAACAGGCAAACCATATATTTTCGCCAATGTCATCGGCGTGCATGATGATGTTGTTACATTGCTGCACGAGAGCGGGCATGCATTCCATTTTCTTGAATCCGCTCACCTGGACACCATTTGGGATAAGGGCGGTATGGAAGCAGTCAACTACGAGTTCGGTGAAGTGGCTTCCATGGCCATGGAACTGCTGGCAGCCCCTTACATCGAAAAAGAACAGGGCGGTTTCTATGAGGCAGATGAGGCCCGTCGCGCACGCAACGAGCATCTGTTGAGCATCATCAAATTCCTGCCCTATATGTCAGTTGTCGATTCATTCCAACATTGGGTCTACGCAGAAGCACCCGTACAAGTGAGCGCAGCCGAGTGCGATGCTAAGTGGGGCGAGCTCTGGGATCGCTTTATGGGCTGGGAGGACTGGAGCGGTCTGGATAATGAGAAGGTCTCCGGCTGGCACCGAAAACTCCACATCTTCCATTCGCCATTCTATTATATTGAATATGGGCTGGCACAGCTGGGGGCGTTGCAGATTTGGCGCAATGCGCTGCAAGATCACGCCAAAGCGCTGTCGCAATACCGTTACGCCTTGAGTCTGGGCAATACCAAACCGTTGCCTGAGCTTTATCAGGCGGCCGGTGCGCGCCTGGCATTTGATCGCGCGACTGTGGCGGAACTCATGCAGTTAGTGGATCAGCAGTTGGAGAAGACGCTTTAAACGGTCCCCGTTAGCGATTCAAAATGGTGATCAGCTGATCACCCTGCGCCGACATCACTCTTAAGCGTCCGGATTCATCCAGAAACGCGACTTTTTCGCCGTCAGGCGAAAGAATCGCGTTTGTTTTATTTTCGGGAGCGTAGATGGCCGGCTTATACAGACAGACAAGCTTCTGATCCCGATTATTATAGCGGTAGATGGCATTCATTAGCGAGAAAATCAAGAAGCTACCATCCGGGGAGGGGCAAAGCCATCCAAAGTGATTGGTAGCCGTGGCGATAAAGTGCTTTCCGTCCCAGGCGGCGGCGGTCTTGAGCGCTGGCAGGATGCGGTCCAGTGCGCTGTTCAAGTCGGTTTTGTTATTAAAGATGCCGACCCGAATGCGATACCATTTCGTGTGATTCACTTCGGCTGCGACAACATAGATTTGATAGGGATCACATAGGGGTTGGCATACGCTGATAAAGGCGGCCGCTTCTTCTGGATCCGTGTAAGCCGCGATTTGAATCGTCTGAAAAGCAAAAGCGCTTTGGTAGATTAACGCCGCGTTGGTGGCACCAGTGGCATTAGCGCCGGCGGCGCTGGTTTGCGGACTGACTTTTGCCAGAGCCAACTGGTTGTTGCCCTTAACCGCAGCAATATAGGCAATTTCATTTTGCGCCAGCCAGACAGGCGATCTTCCTGGAGGCAGGGCAGGCGCGAATGACCGGGCGGAAGC
>ENA-UOOE01002504-UOOE01002504.1-fermentation-metagenome-genome-assembly--contig:-NODE-2504-length-12994-cov-9.754463_pt1 | contig 12994 bp, 16 predicted proteins | sample MGYA00245776_ERZ724021 | MGnify/ENA primary metagenome ERZ724021 (study PRJEB28704, sample SAMN03018321) | fermentation metagenome | biome: anthropogenic terrestrial biome; feature: soil; material...
AGAGCATCTGACTACGGATCAGAAGGTTACAGGTTTGAATCCTGTCGGGGTCACGGTTGAAAATCAAACACTTATCGAACATTTTCGGTGAGTGTTTTTTCTTTGTGGGAAAACACTGGGAAAACAGGAACGCTCAAACAGTGTTTTTCACCACATTATTGATAAATTTCGTTGCGAACTTTTCCGCTGCCAAAAGAACGTGATACCGTTGTTTAAATACCCGTATTCGTCAGCAAGTTTTTGGCTTGTCGTTTTTGGTTGATGGTCAATTGGTCCATCATCCTCTCTTGTATGCTGGTTTATACCTTTTACATTTGTAATTATTTTCTTCTCCGTCTCATACCTCTTACCTCTCAAATAAGCAATCTGATTAGGGTTAAGATTACGTCGGCCCAAAAATGGGTATACCTCAGCGGAAATTTCCGTTCAGCTATTTAAACATCGGAATTCCGTTGTTTAATAACGTTATCGGAATTCCGTATATCGCCATACCCGTAAATCCGTGCATGTAGATCGGCTGAGTTTTCGGCCAATCTTTTAAATACCCGTAAAAGTGGGTATTTACATGACGCATTTTAAAGCGTTTTAAGCGACGATAATAAAAAAAACAGGGTAACTATTAGATTACCCTGCAAAGTGCCTGAAAGTGCCTGAAATGGCATATTGACGTTCCCGCCGGAATGCTTTTAATTTTCAAGCCTCTTTTTGGCGTTTTCCCACCAGATTACCCTTAAATTGGCAATTATCGCATACAGGTAATGGCAGATAAAAATGAACCCGCTCTTCTTCGGATTTATTTTCTTCCTTCTTCATCTGTTGCAAGTCGGCTATTCTGTTTATGATATCAGCCTTTTCCTTGCCAGACAATCCCTGTTGGGTTTTAATGAGTTCGGCAATGATAAAGTCTTTATCCCTGTAGGAATCCACAAGTTCTTTCACAGCGTCCTTATCCATTTCCGATACCTTCTCCGACCTGTTATAGATAACGGCTCTCCTCTCTTTTAAATACGCTTTCACGGGGTCAGACCTCAACCATCTCAAAGCCAAACGGTGGATATTCTCTGCTGTTGCTGTGGGTGGCTTCTCTCTACTTAGGGTATATGCCAGATCATCGTTACCATTTACTATAAATGCATCAAGGCAAAATTTTTCTTTTTCGGTCAGGCCGTTTGCTTTTTCCATCTTATTGTTCTTCTTTTATCCGTCTTTTGATGGCACCAATATCTCCTAGCAGCTCGGCAGTCCATTCTTCCGTGTCTTCCAGCAGCCTCCGTATTGCGATTACAACCGTTTTCACTTCGGTCAATCCCTGCTGGTAGAATCCTTTCTTCTCTTCATCGCAGTAACGCTCACACAAAGATTGCGCAACCTTCGCAAGTTCTCCTATCTGGAGAAAATCAGAATCCGATATGATCTCATTTTCTTTTTTGAAAAAATCCTCTCTTAGTTCTATTGTCCGCATGTCAATTGTCTTTTTACCGTTCGTTGATTCCATAATGTTTAATTTTTAATTGTGTCCGGCAAAGGTAGAAATATATTTTTTAAATAGCAAATAAATATTTGACAGTCAATCTGTTGTATTGCAAATTTAGCGACGATTTGTAACGAAGTGTTGTAAATTTAGCAACGTTTTGCCCTACTTTTTCCTATTCTCATATATTCTGTTTATATCTATGTCTCGTTTTATTGAATGTTTCAATATTATTTAACCGATAATCTTTTGTTTCCCGATGCAACAGAACTAAGAAGGTCATATATATCCTGCGTGATGTCTGATCCCTTCCCTGTGTTGTCGGCGGTTCTGGCTGTGTTGGAGGCAATCATTCTTAGTGCTGTTAATTGTGCGTTCGTTATTGCGCTCATCTCCGGCGCGAGGTAGTTCACGTATCTTAGAACGGCTTCTGTTGTTTTTGCCCCGTCCTCTCTCATTGAATTGATATAAGAAGACAAAATACCGGCGGTGTCCTCTGTTACGCCTTTTATTCCTGCCGATAGTCCGTCCTTGCTGGTTCCTCCAAGCTCCAACTCCCTGTCAAAACCTTTCAACATATCTTTTAACCCGTCCAATCCCTTTAGAAACACCGGCATCCCCTTTTCCAGTTCATCACCAAGCCAGTCAATGTCATCAATCAGGTTCTGATCTCCTTCGGGGTTAAGGCTTCTCTTCATTCTTTCCTCTCCATTTTTCAAGGTTTCACTAAAGATGGCGTTGAACATAGCCTTCGCTGCAAGATCTGACAATATTTTGTTTACGCTCGATTCAAATTCATTGAGTGCGGATTTTAAATCATTGTTGCTAAATGCGTTTATCAATGCGTTATATAGGTCATCCCCAATGGTTCCGGCTATGTTTTTTAACGTCTCCTCTATCTGCTGATCGGCCTCTACCATTTTATCTCTGATTTCCTCCCAGTTATCTATGATCTTTTTTGTTTCGTCATCCATTTTTCCATAGTCTGCAAGGATTTTCGGGTTTAGTTTGTAGGTCTCAGAATCAAATAACTCGCCATAATGATCTTCAAGGGATTCAAAAACAGGAACGGTCTTTGTTGTTGCTTTAGACCCGAATAACGATCCTATTCCGGACACAAGCCCGCCCAGAAGTCCTCCGGCGACCGCACCGATGGCTGTCCCGATGATGGGAACAATAGAACCTACGGCGGCGCCTATTCCTGCGCCACCCGCAACGAATCCACCAACTGCCGAACCGGAAGGAACCTTCTTCGTTCCAGTTTGAACACGTCCGCCGCCAAGCTTTTTCTCGATATCTACCATGGACTCGACGGCCTTCTCATATTGATTAATGGCTGATATGGCTGGTGCGATGGGGTTATCCATCCCGAATATGGAATTCTCCTTATAAGCCAATTGCTCTATATTGTACATCCGCATTTTTTGAATGCTATTTTCAACCGCTGCGCTCCATTCTTTTTGTGCTTCAATGTTTTGTTTTATTGCGGTTGTGGCCGTGTCAACGACTGTCGCAACGCCTGATATGCCAAGTGAGATAACATCCATCCCGGTTGCGTTCTTCCCAAGCCTGGCGAACTCCAAAATATCACCCATCCCGCCCGATACAGATTGAAAGAAGTCACCTACTCCCTGTAGGCCTTTAATTTTCTGTAAGGAGCTACCAAGTTTTCCGATAGAGTTGGCTAACTTGCCAATCGAATCGATGGTTTTATTTAAAATCTTTTCATCCAACGCTTCCTCTGCATTGTCTTGTGCCTCCGCTATGATATTTGTCAGGTTCTCGGCATCTCCCCCGGCCTTTTTAAAGTCGATCAAAAGCTGCGGGGGTATCTTCATGGAGCCGATAGCCTCTTTTGCCTTTTTCAACTCTGAAAGGGTGGCGGATGCTACGTTTTTAAACAATGGTAAAAACTCTCTTATCCTGTTTTTAAACAAGTCTGAAACGTTTCCTTCTGTGGCGTAATCACTCAACCCGTAATCTTTCAAAACGTCCTCCTGTAGCTTGCCAAGGGCTTTAGATGTTGCTTTATTCACCATCTCGATAGCCTCTGCGGATGCTCCTGCCTTTATCAAGTCGGCGGTATCTTTTTCACCTTTGGAGATTATATCTTTTCTTTTGTCTTCGTAATCTTTGTATGTATTAAGGAGGTCGGCGGCACGCATTAAACTCTCATCCGATAGCTTCTTGCTCTGGTCTTTGTATGCGTTTACGAATGCGGCCATCTTTGAACCGAAGGTGTTTTTGATATCATCCTCCGGCATCAAAATAAGTTCGTCAATTGAAATTCTTTTGTCGGATTTTTTGATCTCATGTCGGATGTTGTCGGCAAGCTGATCCAGCATCGACTTGTAAGCAACGGATTCACCGAATGCGGCTTGTGATGATGAGCTAAAGTCCCCTGACTTATCGAAAAGGTATTTGAATAGTTCCCAGCTTGCGATAGTCTTTTGAATATAGGTCTCTGTTTCTTTTAGTTCATTAGATAACACATCCTTATCCAGGTCGATGAGAACCCTTGCTGCTTCCGTCCTTAATGTAGCGTCCGTACTCTTGCTATAGAATATTTTTTCTATTTCATTCCTATACGTGGCAGGGTCGAATCCGGGTAATATGGTTTCGTGAACAACATTTAAAGCCGTTTTATGCCCTGAAAGCGATGAGATGTCCCTGTAGGTGTTATATGCTTCCTTTAATAGGGATATCCGCTCTCTTAGCGGGTCGTTTTTATCTGTGGAGCTATCCGGTAACAGGTCAATTTCCGCTGCGGCGGCCATCTTGTTCGCTTTTTCGGCAACCTTTAGAAAATTTTCTCTCTGTTTAAGCTGTTTTGCATTTAGCTTGTCGGCTTTTTCGGCGTTTTTGTAAGCCATAGCCTGATCCCATCCACCCCAGCTCACCCAGTCCATAAACTGCTTGGTCTCGGCTCCGGGCTTAAGATTTAATACAGTCCACAATTTCTCATACCATTTAAATGTTTCTTTCATCCTCAGCCCTTGCTCCTTCGATGCAAGTTTAGTGGCCTCTGCAAGGTGCTCGTTTGCCAACGCTTCCTGGATAATTACATCCAGATAGGCCTGTTTTTTATCAATGATATTTTGTTGTGCTACGGACAAACTGTCGGTGTGTCCTATGGTTTTACCGATTGAGTTGTTATATTCATCGATGGCATTCTTTTGGGTTATAAAAACGCCATCAATGTTTTTAAACACGCTTTCCAGCCTTGTAAGTTCCTTGTATGCTTCCATGTACTCGTTATTTCCATCTTTCAAAGACTTAATAAAGTTATCATGGACTTTTGTAGCCTTCTCTGTGTTAAATATCCAGTCGATTATCTTACCGCCATAAAGTGTGAGTAGGGTTATACCTGCGACCAATGCCGTCTGCCAACTGAACAACGATGTTACTACTTGTTTCCATACGGGGATGGCCTTTTGTCCGGATGCTTTCAATGCGTCATACTCGAACCTCGCCTTTTTGAGTTCGTCCGAAAGGATTGGAAGGTTGTTTGAGATGGCGGAAAAGAACACTTGCGGCCCGTATGCAAGTGATGGCAGTTCCCTTGCAACCTGTTGTATAGAATTGTTCAGCCCGTTCCATCCACTGGCGTAATTTCCAACATTGCGCTGGTGGTTTCCAATACTTGCATCAAGGTTTTTCAGCTCCTTATCTGCAATGTTTATCTGTTTTTTCAGCTCCGTGCCGAAGGATGAGTTTCTCATCTCCTCACTCAATCCCCTGTATGCGGTTTTCATGCGTCCCAGTCTTAAACTCATCTCGTCCATGGATGAGGATGCGGATTGTGTCATCTTTACATCAGATTTGAGGAGCTGGTTTAACTCTGCAATGGCCTGCTTATGTTCCAGTTCTCTATTGATTAAAGATGCTTTCGTTTTCAGCTGATCTTTATTTAGGGTCACTCCTGACTGCTGTTGTTTTTCAAGCAACTTTAACTGTGACTGAACGGCGGACAATGCCGTTTTTTCATCGGTCAAGCGTTTAATATTCCGCCCCCTTGTTCCGATAATACTATTAATTGCACCCTCAAGCTCTTTATATGCTTCCGCCTGATTTGAGACGTTTGTCTCTGCGGGCTTACTTTCTTTAACCGCATTGTTAATTGCTTCGGATACTTCCTCTTTGCTTACGGTAAGATTCAATTTGAATTTTTCATTCAGAACCTTATTGATGCTTTTCATCAGATTCTCTTCGGAAAAGACGGGGGATATGCCAAATCTTACCTCCAGGTCTGCGAATTGGGCTAAAATCTTTTTTTTCAACTCCTCCAGCTCTTTCGGGTCGGAATTGTATTTTATATTGAAGTATAAATTTCCAAGTGATGCCATAATATATAATTTTTATTGTTGTTATTTTTACGATAAAATGTTTAAATTCAAGCAATGATCTTTTACCTTTTGAAAATGGGCTTCCGCCATTTCTTCAGCCTCAATCTCCCACGGTCTTTGATCGTGCGGCATCGTCATCGTGTAGTGAACCCCTTCCCATATTGCAACCGTATAGGCATCGTTATTCTTCAGTCTGCCGTCCTCCATTTGTTTAATATGCCATATCTCGTGAATAACAAGGCTGATAACAGGGTCGGTCAATTCATCGGCCTTCAGGATACTCTGGTCAATGAAAACGGTATATCCCCGGTCATTCGTGTACTTGTTGCCGTACTTCTCGGTATAACCGATGACGTTTTGGGTTTTCATCTTCAGCGGCCGGATGTCTACCTCGGCAGATATGCCCAGCTCCTTTATTACCACTTCAGTAAGCCTGCTGATGTTCGGGATATAATATCCTTGTGTATATTTCTCTATCATAGCTCAATAGTTATCCCCAACCATCTGAAATGAAAAATCAAGGTTTTGCAAGGCTCCGCTTCCGTTCCTTACTTCCACAGTAAAATAAGTTGAATACCTTCCCGTAACAACACATCTCTGCCCGCTATTCAAAGGTTGGCAAAAAATCTCATAGTCTGCTGATTTTACCAACCCCCTAGGTCTTTGAAAATCCACCCGGCATATCCCTGTGGATATCCATTGGCTGCCTGTTACCTGTACTGCTCCCCACGCCATAACTATACATTTTTTTCGTTTGCAAAATAACTTCCCGTTGCCTGCTGGTTTGCTTCCCAATCTGTCAGGAAGGAATTAAAGCTGTCATACAATGGTTGTATAGCTTCCGATTGTCCGGGATCGGCCTTTTCGAGTGCCATCTTAAATGCACCCACAATGTCAAGTACTTCCCCGTGAGAGTAAAGCAGTGCCTCAGTCGGAACGTTGTTGTACGGCTGGAATAGCATTTCAATATTGCATTCTGATTCTGGCAATAATGCAAAATGTTCCGTGATATCTGTGGGAAGCTCTGTTTTCGGCTTATTCGCTTTCCAGACTCGATATTCGGACAATCCGATGAGAACGCTTTCAACTGTGGCTCTCTCTATCGCTTCGGGGTCTATCAGGTCCTTGGAAACAATCAGGCTTGCCTCAAAATGAGAGACAAACGTATCATTGGAAAATATGCAGGCAGGGTAAAAATCACCCCGTTCGTTGATGGTCTGCTGCAATGTGATCTTTGCTTGTAATGGAATAATTCTTGCCATAATTTTTTTTATTATATTTAAATAAGGGGTGCATTCCGGTGCACCCCATGAATGATTATTTTTTCAGAAAGCGGTTGCGTGCGATATATAAAAAAGATTCCTTGCTGCCTCCGTACCGAAGGAAGCTCTGCAATGTAGGGTTCTGGAACGATCCGTTTGGAGCCGTAAACATGATTCCGGTGCCAGCAAAGTCAGGCAAACCGTTTTTCTCCTCATAGTCCCTCAGCTCCTCCAGTGACTTCTTTACCGCTTCCACTTTATCCCAGTACGATTCCAGCCCTTCCATGTCCACCTCGTGTGTTGCTGATTCCTTTGCCAGATGCTCAAGTTTCTTCTGGTCGATAATAATCTGGTCTCCATCGAAGAGGATAGGCACCATTTGAAGCGATTCCCGCATCAAATGAAAACGGTCTTTAATGCGAGCAAGAAGGTGAGAGTAAACCTCATAGATACGGCTCTTCTCCTCCGGTGGAACAAATGATGTTCCTATTTGCTTTCTTGCGCAATCTCTCAGATAATTCTCCAATGCATCGGGTGTGGCTGTGAGCATTTTTATTGTTTTTTCATCACTGGGAATACCTTCAACTTTTAGCGCTTCTATTCCGTCTAAAACCTTTGTGGCGGCCTCTGCAGCTTCTTTTTTCAGCTGCTGGAACTGTTGCTCATCAATATATGTCTGATATTTTTTCATGTTATTGGAATTTGTTTAATTTTCCCCTATCTTGATATTTTTTCTTGAATGTTTCCAGATTTTTCCGTTGCTCTGGCGTTGTGTCTCCTTGCCACATAGCATCGGTCTTTAGATAGTCTCTTACCCTACGCTCGTATTCTGCTGTAACGGCGTTCTTCACTTCTTCGTAAGTTTCTCCTGCCTTCGCTTGATATTCATCTAAAACATCATTATAGATAGCTTGATGGATGGGTTTCTTTTCTTCGTTGTCCATAGTTGTAATTATTTGAATATTAATAAGTTGTTAGTTTAACATTAAACCCTTCACCTGTATAGGTCACCTCCATTTTCTTCAGCAAAACGGTGTCCAAACATACCTTTATTACTGATAGATAATTTCTTATCTTTTCATCCCTTGCAAGCAGTATATCCTTCGGCTCCATCTCCAGTAGTGCTAAAGTGTCTGAATAATTTCCTGTCACCTCAAGGATCGAATCCAGATAGGTCTCAATTGTCAGTTCTGCAAACAGTTTTTGTTGTCTTGTTGTCATTGTTTTAAAATTTTAATCAGTTAATTATAAAATATTTATCTCGGTTTTATTTTCCATTCTTTAGAGGCGTGATTCCAGATGAACACGTAATTTTCACCATAAAATATTGAATTCCACTTTGTGCGGTTCACAAATTTTAAATCGAATTTTTCTATCATTTCTTGGAACATATCTTTATTGTTTTAAGATGTAATCTGCAATATCAAGCCCTTTCTCCCTGTCCTCCGGTGTGGCAATATCCTCAAGCACCCGGCTGATTTTAAAACCGTATTTGGCTGCATGCCCACTCCACTGGTCATACGCTCCCAGGTCGGGAAATAACGTCACGTTGCGTCCTTTAACAGCCTCCATCAGTCGGAAATTCTGCTTTCCTCCTGTCGCCATCCATGTATATGTGGGAATAGCCATACTTCCTACAATTGCACTTTTCTCGCTCTCCACTATGGCAATGGGTTTATCGTTCTTGATCAGATGAAGACCGTACAAGCATTGTGATAATTGATAAGGACTCTTTACGTGCCTGTGCGCCCAGTCGAATGATCCGGAAACACCCTTCACCCGGTGTCCCGTGGTGGGGTCATATTTCATGATCTTGCCAGTCCTGATACGGTCCTGATCATCAATCTCCCAATATATCACCCGCCCATCTTTCGCGTCACCTATTCTGTAGGTGTTAATGGTTATTGCAACATCTGATAATGAGAAAAACTTTGTAAGGAATTGAACGAAGTGGTTCTCGGTCCTCAGCGACCGTATCATCATTTCTTCCGGTATATAATCGGTTGGTGGTAGCGGTTTCTTGTCCGCCTGGATGGTGGGGGTGTAGTTAATTCCCTTATCCCTGAAATATTCTGAAGGTGTCAAATGATAGCCGCATTTATCCTCCCGGTTGCACCTTCCTACATTCTCGGCAATATGATTTCCTCTCTCATCAATGTAGCGGGCAAATGTCTGCGCATGTTCACATTTGGGGCACGTGTGCCGGGTAGATTGCCCCGTGTATTTTTCCAGCTTATATTTATAGGTGTCAGTCATTGTGTCAATCATTTTTGGTGTCATTTGGCATTTGGCACCAACTTTTTATTTTTGGTGTCATTTTTGGTGTCATCATGGTGACACGGTTTTCTGTTTCCCTTTCCTGTAAACGTTTTCTTAGTGTCACCATGGTGTCAGTTAGGTGTAATGTGTTAGTGTCAGTGACACACACTCCCCCTATATAAGGGGGGTGTGTCACTTGACACCTGACACCTGCATTTTTATTGATAATTGAATTCATAAAGTCCATTTTTTTTACCAAGATTCCAGCTTTTGATGCTTCCTCTATATATCTTTTTGCCGTTCTCGATGATTTACCGGTCAATGAAGTTATTTTATTTACAAGGTCGGTGTAGGTGGTTGGCTCCGTCCCATCGAATATGTCAAGGTAATCAACGGCTCTCGTTGATCCGCTTGATTCGTATGCTTCCGGCAGTCCGTCCTCTATCCTGAATGAGAAGTCATCAATAGATCGGTGCCGTGAATCAATCACCTTTGCGGCCATATAAGGCAGTCCGTCATTCTCTTTGGATATCCTTATCACGCTGTCACCCTTCTGCGCCAGAAATGCACCCAAATGGCCTCTTAACTCATCGTTTCCTTTATTGATATGGAGAGACGTAACGATTGAAACGCCATATTCGACCGTCCATTTCATTAACATGGAAGTGACTGCATGGCTCTCCTCAAGCGAGTTAAAGTCTAAACAAAAATCAACCGCTCCGTCCAAAATAAGCACATCCGGCTGAAGGTCTTTCAAGGCATTTTCGGTCAATTGAATTCTTTCGGGTACACTGTACTCTCGAAGGCTTATGCCCCTCAACGTGGGCTCGTTCTCCCGCACGTCCCAATTATTGATACGGTGCACCCTCTTTATCACTTCCTGAACATCGTCACGGTTCTGCTCGGTATCAGCAAAAAGAACGGAATAACTGTCGGTTGGCTCCAAACCCATGAATCCGGTCGGGTTGGTCAGTGCGGCCATCAGGATGCTGTTATAGAACGTTTTCCCTGCTTTCTGCTTTCCCGACGAGACGTGAATCCCTCCCCTGTATAATAAGGGTGTGCCCGTGCTGGTCTGTATCAGTAACGGTTTCGGTGGTGGTACGGGGTTTGCCAGGTCTATAAGTGCCGTTTCCCATCCTTTCTCACCAACGCGCTGATCCTTCGACGGGTCTGTCACTCCTTCTCCGGCTGTGATTTTAGAAATTAAAGAATCTTTGTCAAATTGCATCATTACGCTGTGATTTGGTGGTGTTAGTGCTTCATTTTCTCGATGAACTGGTCAAGCTGTTCGGTGGTAAATACTATCTTACGTTCGCCCATCCTGTGAAACGAGATGTTCCCCTTTGAAGTGTGCAAATAGAGCGTTGATTTTTTGATGCTGAATCCGTTGGAATTAAGATAATCAACGGCCTCTTCCATCGTGTAGTAAGGTTTCTCTTTCGTCGGCTTCTCCAGCCTGCTGGCGATCACATCCTCTATGATGCTTCTCAACTCGCTCTCTTTCAGCAAAATTAAATTCTCCATCTTTTTTATTTTTAGTGAAAAAAAACGGCCTACCCTCCCCTTTCGAGGAAGATAGGCCGTATGCCCTTTGTATTTTTTTGCGCCTAAATGGCGGCTTCAACATGTAAGGCAAATATATAACAATTATTTCTGTTTGTCAAACATTTCGACAGAAAATTATTACACTCTTTGGAATTGCATCTATCTTATTATTATACTTTTATAAAGATAACATAAGCTGAAAGGTGATAGATACGGTTTATGGGAAAGGATTCAGGTATAGATAAAAATAAAATAAAATTTTTTAGATGGGGAATGAAAGGGCTGGTTCGGCTTTGGCCGGACAGGGGGGGCTAGTCCTCAATGAGAGGAGTATCACCACATTTTAATAACCTTATCAGTCAGGGGTTCCCGTTTCACCTTGCCATCAGGCTTTTCCAGCATCTTTATCCTTTCCTGTAGCTCCTTGTTTTCCTTCATGAGTTTTATCCAGTGCGGAAGTATTTTGTCATAAGCTTCATTTTCACCTCTCATTACACTAATGATTCGCAAAAGATTCTCCTTCGGCTCCTTCGCAAGCACGTCTTCACCTGGTAGTATCATCTTCATATCAATTAAAGTTTAGTTCCATTGTCTCAATCAGCGACTTTACAACTTCGGCATTGCTCTTCGGCAACAACCAACTGTTATATTTATATCGTTCTTCCTTGTCCGCCATATTTGAATAATTATCGGTCACACTCTCATTTGCGTGTCCCAGGCTGTTTTTAATAAATGATCTCGGTACATTCATATTCTCCAATATAGTTACATAGCTGTGTCTGGTCGCATACGTTGTTATACCATCCTTCAGCTTCAACTCTTTTGCTATTTCCTGAATAGTCTGGTTTATAAGGCTTGTAACGTCACCGACTTTATACACTATCTGCTTCTCGGTTTTCAATCCATTGAGAAAAGGGAATATATAACCATCTTTTGACTTGTTCCCATGCTTTCTAATGATCTCCTTAATTGGTCTCACCATCGGTATGTATATACGCATTACCTTGCGCCTTGTGCCCTTGGTTTTCTTCCTTATGAATGTAATTTCACCGTCTCTGATATCTTCATAACGTAATCTGCAAAGGTCGGTAATATTGATACCGTTTGCATAGAAGGAGAACAGCCACATATTCCGGTATAATTCCCTTGTTCCGGTACATCTGTAATTGTGTATCAGGTGGATCTCCCCCAGCTTTAACGCCAGCTCCCTGCCCTCACCTTTGGGAATGATATATTTATTCTTTCCGAAGGGGTATTTGCCAGCATTAATGTATGGTTCACCATCTCCATTGATAACGGTTCTTACATTTCTCATATAAATACCAACTGTAGTTATTGATTTGCCTGAATCAAGAAGATGCTTCTCATACTTCTTTAGGTATTCAACCGTTATGGAATTAAACTGTATGTCCCTACCGTTATACGATTCAAGGCTGTTCAGCGTGGATTCAAGGCTCTCGCCATACTTCACCCTATCTTCGCTAAAAAGGTCGCTGATACGCTTTCTAAACGCTTCATTCAGATTCGTTATGCCAGCCCTTCCCAGCTTCGCATCCAGTCCATCCAGCGAAAACGAATTATTCTCCAGAAGGTCATTGATTACGGGTATTAGTGTTTTTTCCCGGTATTTGCGAAGGGTATCTTTTATGTCCTTGTATTTTCGTTTATCAGGATCAAGAAAATCACTCCATTCATTAACCGTAAATGAAAATCCGGTTTTAATATACCTGTGTCTCCGATTGTGGGTTATACGCCAGTAGATAGGTGCGATTTCATCTCCCGTATTCCTAACCTTGTGTATCAATGCCACAGTCACATCCATGTTAGAATAGTCAAAAGTTGTTGCCATATCGATAATTTATAGTATTTGGGAAAACTTCAATATCTGTTTTGTTTCCTGTAAAACATTTCACCACCATAATTGGGAAAACATTGGGAAAACAAATATACAAAAACAATCCAAATAATACAAATATTTTATAAACAAAATTACGCTTATTTGCTGTTTCTCAGCGATGTTATAAATATGTTAAAAGTGATAAAACCTATATTCTCTGACTACGGATCAGAAGGTTACAGGTTTGAATCCTGTCGGGGTCACCAAATAA